>JAEEGG010022281.1_pt1 | contig 12491 bp, 10 predicted proteins | sample 9134161 | NCBI WGS metagenome assembly JAEEGG01 (sample SAMN16246543, study PRJNA631951) | gut metagenome | biome: gut microbiome; feature: rumen; material: CR-attached | host: Bos | place: Iran: Karaj | collected 2018-10
GGATACGGCCCCCACGGCGCCATCATCCACTACGGTGCGACGCCGGAAACGGACGTGCCCCTGCAGCCGGAGGGACTGCTGCTGGTGGATTCGGGACGTCATTACCTGGAGGGCACCACGGACATCACCCGTACCATCGCCCTGGGGCCGGTGACGGCGGAGATGAAGGCAGATTTCACCAGGGTCGCACGGGCGAACCTCAACCTGATGTATGCCCGCTTCCTCTATGGCTGCAGCGGCATGAACCTGGATATCCTGGCCAGAGAGCCCTTCTGGGAGGACGGGTTGGATTTCAAGCATGGCACCGGCCATGGCATCGGCCATGTGCTGAATGTGCATGAGGGGCCAAACGGGTTCCGCTGGCGCCGGAGCCCGGACCGCAGCGAGCATGCGGTGCTGGAGGAAGGGATGATTACCTCCGACGAACCGGGCATTTACCTGGAAGGAAAATACGGCATCCGCCTGGAAAACGAGATCCTGTGCCGCAAAGGGGAGAAAAACGAATACGGGCAGTTCATGTATTTCGAAAACCTGACCTACGTTCCCTTCGACCTGGAATGCATCGACCCTGAACGGATGGACCGCAGTGAGATCAGGAAGCTCAACGAGTTCCATGCCAGGGTCTATGAAAAGGTCGCCCCCTATCTGGAGGCGGAAGAAGCCGCCTGGCTGAAGGAGGCCACGCGGGCCATATAAAGGGAAATCCCCGGCGGTTCACGGACCGCCGGGGATTATTGCATCGTACTAACCGAAGAAAACGCGGGAGCAGAAGGCGGCTTCGCCGCTCTGGCTGTGGACACCAAGGATGGAGGCGCACCCGGGCTCCTCCCGGAGCAGCAGGGAAACCTCTTCTCCCTCGTGGAGCTCGCCTACGAAATAGAGCTCCAGCCGCCGGAGCACCCCCTCAAAGGAGCCGGCGGCGCTGAGCGTATCATAGATCATGTCGCCGTACCGGGAATTGTTCACATGGCCCAGGCCGTCCAGCCAGCTGGGGTACACCTTCCTGCGGTCTGCCTCCCGGTACTTCTCGATTTCCGGGTTCATGCGGCTGTCCGCTTCCAGCAGCGCCTCCCCCGCGGGCAGGGAGTAACGCTCCAGAAATGCCCTGTCCCGGATGATCTTCCGGGCTCCCAGGTCGATAAGGCCGGAGAAGCAGCTGAAAGCCACGGCCCTGCTCCCGTCGGCGTGGCGGTATTCCAACTCGCGGCGGAACAGGGGGCCCCGCCGCCCGGAAAACCACGTCCTTCCGGTGAGCACCTCACCGGGTCCGATGGGGCTCTGCACCTCCGCTGACAGGGAAAGGAATGCCCAACTGATGTTTTCCTCCCGTACCAGCTTCGGATTATCCATACCGATGTCCAGAAGGTGCTCCTCCAGCGTCGTTTCGATGATGCGCAGAAGGCCGGAAATCTGTATATCCCGGCGGCTGTTCAGCATGGAGGAATCCACCAGCGCCTTGTATTCCATTTGCATTTCATCCGTCATGATCCGAACCTCCCGAAAGGATGGGCGTATTATATACGCTTTGCCGCCCGATGGCAAGAGCCGGGTGCAAAGAGGTGCCGGGATCGGCAAAGTTGTCAAAAAACGGTTGAAAAGGGGGAGGCGATGTAGTATGATTAAAACAAAAGAACAACGAAGCATACAGGAGGTAGCATTATGGTCCCATATTCCGATGATGAACTGAAGGTAATCGGCGAGCATATCAACACCACGTCTTTCGGCGGCAGATTTACCTTCAAAACCCCCAAATACAACACGCCCATCACCCCCAGGGAGAATGTGGCCCTCTGCGTCAAACGGGAGAAGCCCTACTGGTTCCCCTCCTCAGCAGATTTTCTGAACATCGAATCACGCACCAACATCGACCATGTGGCCCGCGCCGAGGTCATGGACATGGGCCCGCCCTACAAGGAAGAGGAGAAGGGCGGCAAAGACCTCTTCGGGATCAATTGGGTCTTCGTGCCCACGGCGGGCGGCAGCATGGTGCAGCCCGGCAATCCCACCCTCCTGGACGCCAACGACTGGCCGGAGATCATCAAGTTCCCGGATATCGACGCCCTGGATTGGGATGAGTGCAGGCGGCTCAATTCCTGCATGAACGAAACCACCCGCAGCTTCTACGTCACCTTCCAGAACGGCATTTTTGAGCGTCTCATCAGCTTTATGGATTTTGAAGGCGCCGCCCTAGCCCTGATCGACGACGAGCAGCAGGACGCGGTCCACGCGCTGTTCAGCAAGCTCGTCGATATGTACAAATCCCTGATCGACCATTATCTTGAGATCCTGAATCTGGATGGCGTCCTTTTCCACGACGACTGGGGTTCCCAGCGCGCACCCTTCTTCTCCCTGGACGTTTGCATGGAGATGGTGGCGCCCTACCTCAAGCAGATCGTTGACTACTGCCACGAGAAGGGACTTTGGTTCCAGCAGCATTCCTGCGGCAAGAACGAGCTCCTGGTGCCCGCCATGATCTATGCGGGCGTGGATATGTGGCAGCCCCAGGCCATGAACGACGTGGAGATGCTCCGGGAGAAATACGGCGACAAGATCATGTTTTCCATCACCCCGCCTGCGGTGCCGAGAGACGCGTCGGACGAGGACGTGGACGCCGCTGCCAAAGCCTTCGTGGACAAGTATGCTCCCGATTTTGCGGAAAAGCCCTTCCTGGTGGGCACCTTCTTCGCCGATCCCCGCTTCACCAAGGCGATCTACAAATACAGCCGCATTGCCCTGAGCAAGTGAAGATTTCTGAATTGCAGGAGGCGTCCGCAGGTCCCTGCGGGCGCCTCTCGTTGAATGGAGCTATGAAAAAGATCCTGTGCATTCTGCTCTGCTTCCTCTTCCTCTGGGCTTTTCCCGCTGCCGCCGCGGAGGAGACGGGCATCTGCGGCGACAACCTGAGTTGGACGGTGGCCGACGGGGTGTTGACCATCTCCGGTCATGGCGACATGTATTGGTATGACATGGGCTCCGCACCCTGGTATCCTCTGCGCCAGAATATCCGCTCCGCGGTGGTGGAGGAGGGGGTCACCAGCCTCAGCTACTGCTGCTTTTTCTATCTGACAGAGCTGCGGGAGGCCTCCCTGCCTGGCACGCTGGGAAGCCTGGGCGGCATGGCGTTTTACGGCTGCCGCAGCCTGCCGGAGGTGACGATCCCGGCAGAGGTGTATGAGATCGGAGAGGATGTGTTCTACGGCTGCCGCAGCCTGACCGCCATCCGCGTGGACAGCGCTAACCCCAGCTATTGGGAGGACGACGGCATCCTCTATGCAGGGACGAGCCTCATCTGTTATCCCGCCGCCCGGCCTCAGGAACGGTATGAGATCCTCCCCGGCACGGAAAAGGTGGAACCCTGCGCCTTCTCCTATTCGCCGCTGGAGGAGCTCCGCATCCCGGAAAGCGTCCGCAGCTTTGACGCCACCGCTCTGACCGACTGCTATTTGCTGCGTGCAGTGGAAGTGGCCTGGGGTAATTGGTATTACACGGCGCGGGACGGCGTCCTTTACAGCGGCAGCATGGATACCCTCATCTGCTATCCTGCGCAGAAAACCGGCAGCAGCTACCGCGTCCCTGCGGAGGTGAAGAACATCGCCATCCGTGCCTTTGCCGGAAATGGGAACCTCCAGCGTCTGGAGGTCATGGGCAGCCTTCAAAGCATGGGCAGCCTTGCTTTCGTCAGCTGCGGCGCCCTTCGACGGGTCTATTTCCATGGAGACGTCCCGGAAGACATGGGGTTCAGCCCCTTCCCGGAGAGTGCCCGCATATTCTACCTGTTGGGCCAAAAGGGCTGGGATCGGATAGCTGGAAAGACCTGGAACGTCCGGGAAGTGCAGCCCTGGACAGAGGAAACGGACCTGCTGGGAAAGAGCGGACGGCTGACGCAATGACCGTACTAACCCGGAATTGGAGAATCGAAGTATGAGCAGACAGCGCGTTGTCCTCAGCTGGAATGACGAATTTTGCAGGCACTGTTTCGGCTGCATTGCCATGTGTGTCCGCGGCGCCCTGACCCTGGATCACGAACGGGGCGTCCTGGCCTACGACATCCGCAAGTGCATCCGCTGCAACAGCTGCCTGCGGGCTTGTCCCACTGGCGCGCTCCATACGGAACCTGTCGAGGAATGACGTTCTTTCACCCGGAAGAGAGCTTCCGGGTGATTTTTCATTGTATTTCCCCGGCAGGTCTGCTATACTCTAGGCAGAAAACTAAAAAACAAAAAAGGAGAATCGAGCATGGGAAAATATGACGATCTGATCTTTACGATCCCGCAGGAGCATCATTCCTGGTATGGCTTCGTTGCGCCCCGCGGCTTCTTCCGCGGCACGACGATGATGGAGAAAGCCCATGTGTACATGGACTGGACCGCCGTCAACAAGCCCCTGCCCATGGAGGTGCCCCATACCCACCACTGCGCGGATGAATACCTGGTGTTCACCAACGCCGACATGTCCAATTTCTTCGAGTTTGATGCGGAGATCGACGTGTGGCTGGGCGACGACGCGGAAAACATGGAGATGTTCACCATCACCCAGCCCACCATTATCCGTGTCCCGCCAAAACTCTACCACTGTCCCGTCAACTTTCGGAAGATCAATCCGGAAAAGCCCATCGTCTTCTCTGCCGTTTATTTGGACGGCGACTGGTCCAAGATCAACCGGCGCGTGAACGAGCAGGGCAGGGAGGAGTTCACCTATGACGGCGCGGGCATCCGACGCTGCGTCATGGACCGTACCAAGGAATGCATCTACTGCGGCAAGTGCTTCTCCAAGGCAATGAAGGCCATGGAAGAAAAGCAGCCCGAAGAGAAAAAGCCGGAGGAGAAGAAGGAAGCCGCCCCGCAGCAGCAGAACATGCTGGCCGCCTATTATGAGATGGCAAAGAAGCCCCGCACCGGCAAGTTCGACAAGTATGTGTATCCCTACAAGCCCGACGTGCATACCGACAGCCGCTTCATAAGCCCCCGCGGCGGCTTCCGCGGCACCGAGGAAATGGAAGAGAGCCGCCTGTGGTATCTCTACAACATCGTGCAGAAGGAATGCACCATCGGCGAAGTGCACATGCATCACGCGGTGGAAGAGTATCTCTTCTTCACCGGGGCCGATATCTCCAAGTTCTTTGAATTCGACGCGGAGATCGAGATCTCCCTGGGTCCCGATCCCGAACACCTGGAGACCTACACCATCACGGAGCCCACGGCCATCCGCATCCCCGCCGGCCTCTGGCATGGCCCGGTGGTCATCAAGCGCCTGGGCGCACCCATCAACTTCGAGCCCTTCTATCCCAATGGGAGCTACGGCAAGGTCGTTTACCGCGACGGGAAGTACATCTACGACGGCAAGGATCTGCCCAAGAAGTAATGCTGCATAAGAATACCGCCTGCCCAGACCGGGCAGGCGGTATAAGCATGGGGACAGGGGCAGCCCCAGCAGGAGATCCACGTGGAAATGAGAAAGCAGCAGGGAGAGCGGGTTTTCCTCGGAGCCGGCAGGCGGTTCAAAGCATAAAAGCTCCGTCCCCGCATCCAGAAGGATCGCTTCACCGCCAGGCACAGAATGGGATGCGCTTGACCGGGAGATGCGGAAAAACGTGCTTGGAATCCGATACTTCACCCTTGACAATTGCCTTTGCCTGTGCTATTATCGCACAAATTCCACAGTGACCCAGCGAAACAGCCGGGGTCCGGCGCTGTCATGGCGGAGACCGGCTGCGGAGGAAACTCTGGAGAAGCTCATCTTGCATGAGTGCCGAAGGTGCAAGGGCTTTGGCCCGAATCTCTCAGGCAAAAGGACAGAGAGGCGAGAGACAGCTCCGGCTGCCGTTGCCTCTGCACTTTTTCGGAGCTGCCTGCAAGGGCGGCTTGATTCATTTACAGGAGGATGGACATGGTAGAAGAGAGCATGCAGTATATCAGCGCATACGACCCGGAGATCGCAAAGGTGCTGTCCCTGGAGCTGGACCGTCAGCGCAACAACCTGGAGCTGATCGCTTCCGAGAACCTGGTGAGCCAGGAGGTCATGGCGGTCATGGGCAGCGTCCTTACCAATAAATACGCCGAGGGTTATCCCGGACGCCGTTTCTACGGCGGCTGTGAATACGTGGACATGGCGGAGAACATCTGCATCGAGCGGGCGAAGATCATTTTTGACGCCCACTATGCCAACGTGCAGGCTCACAGCGGCTCCCAGGCCAACTATGCCGTTTATCTGGCCCTCTGCAAGCAGGGGGATACCGTGATGGGCATGTCCCTGGACAACGGCGGGCACCTGACCCACGGCAGCGCAGCCAACTTCTCCGGCAAAAACTATCATGTCGTGTCCTACGGCCTGGATCCCGCAACGGGACGCATCGACTACGACCAGGTCCGTGACCTGGCCCTGGCCAATCACCCGAAGATGATCATCGCCGGCGCTTCCGCCTATCCCCGCGTCATCGATTATTCCATCTTCAGCGAGATCGCCAAGGAGGTGGGCGCCTATCTGATGGTGGACATGGCCCATATCGCCGGCCTGGTAGCGGCAGGGGAGCACCCCTCGCCCGTGCCCTATGCCGACGTGGTCACCACTACCACCCACAAGACCATGCGCGGCCCTCGCGGCGGCATCATCCTCACCAACGACGCGACCATTGCCAAGAAGATCGACAGCGCCATCTTCCCCGGTGTGCAGGGCGGCCCCCTCATGCATATCATCGCCGCCAAGGCCGTGGCCCTGGGCGAAGCTCTGCGCCCGGATTTCAAGTCTTATCAGCATCAGATCGTCGCCAACGCCGCCACCCTGGCCGAAAGCCTGATGGAAGGCGGCCTGGATCTGGTCTCCGGCGGCACGGACAACCATCTGATGCTGGTGGACCTGCGCAAGATGGACATCAGCGGCAAGGAGCTGGAAACGCGGCTGGACAGCGTCCACATTACGGCCAATAAGAATGCCGTCCCCGCCGATCCCAGGCCTCCCAAGGAGAGCAGCGGCCTGCGCCTGGGTTCTCCCGCCGTCACCAGCCGGGGCTTCAAGGAGCCGGAGATGAAGGAAGTGGGCGAGCTGATCTGCAAGGCCACCCTGGATTTCGCCGCCAACCGCAAGGAGGTCATGAACCGGGTCGCGGAGCTCTGCCGTCGTTTCCCCATCTACGAGCGGAAGACCCCCTCCACCCGGGACAGCATGTTCCCCGCGTAACATCCTTTTTTCCCGGAATGCCACACAGCGCCGCAGGCGGCGAAGAGTGAAGATTCCGGCAGAACGTCCTTGTCAAAATGGAAGCTTCCGCTTCCATTTTGAGGAGATAATTCAAAATCGAATCGCCCCCGATGCAGCCTTTGGCCGCATCGGGGGCGACTTGATTACAGAGGCTTATCTTACCTGGCCTTCACCGTAGACCACGTATTTCCAGCTGGTCAGCTCCGTGAGGCCCATAGGTCCGCGGGCGTGCATCTTCTGGGTGGAAATGCCGATCTCGGCGCCCAGCCCGAATTCTCCGCCGTCGGTGAAGCGGGTGGAGGCGTTGACATAGACGGCGGCGGCGTCCACCTCGTTCAGGAAGCGCTGGGAGGCAAAATAATCCCGGGTCACGATGGCCTCGGAGTGGCCGGTGCCGTGTGCCTCAATGAAGGCCATGGCCTCCTCCAGGCTGTCCACCACCTTGACCGCCAGGATATAGTCGCCGTATTCCGCATCCCAGTCCTCTTCCTTGGCCGGCACGCCCCGGCTGCCGAGAATGGCAAGGGAAGCTTCGTCGCAGCGCAGCTCCACCTTGTCCTTGTCCAGCAGGGGAACGGCGTTTTTGAGGAATTCATCGGCGACGTCCCGATGGATCAGCACACACTCAGCGGCGTTGCAGACGGAGGGACGGGAGCATTTGGCGTTGTAGAGGATCTTTGCCCCCATGTCCAGGTCTGCGTCTTTGTCGATATATACGTGGCAGACGCCCTCGCCGGTGCGGATGACGGGGACGGTGGCCTCCTTGGCCACGGTGCGGATGAGCTGCGCACCGCCGCGGGGGATCAGCACGTCCACGTACTGGCTCAGATGCATGAGACCGCGGGCGCTCTCCCTGCTGGTGTCCTCAACCAGACTCACGCAATCCTCCGGCAACCCGGCCTCCTCCAGGGCTTCGCGCATCAGCTTCACCGCCGCCATGTTGGAGCGGATGGCCTCCTTGCCCCCGCGGAGTATGCAGGCGTTGCCGGATTTCAGGCAGAGGGCGGCGGCGTCCACCGTCACGTTGGGCCGCGCTTCAAAAATGATGGCGATGACCCCCAGGGGCACCCGTCTGCGGCCGATGATGAGGCCGTTGGGCCGCGTCTCCATCTTGTCCACGCTGCCGATGGGGTCCGGAAGGGCGGCAACCTGCCTCACCCCGTCGGTGATGCCCTCGATCCGCTTTTCCGTCAGGGTCAGCCGGTCCAGCAGGGAAGGGCGCATGCCTGCCGCTCTGGCCGCCGCCAGGTCCTCCTCGTTGGCCGCCAGCCACTGGTCTTTCCCTTCGGTCAGCTTTGCGGCGATGGCCGCCAGCGCCTTGTCCTTCTGCGCCGTGCCCGCGATGGCCAGCGCCCGGCTGGCCGCCTTGGCCGCCGCGCCCAATTCGTTCAGCGTCATGTTCATTCCCTCCCGGTTTCAGTGGCAAGAAAGCGGGTGCCGATGGGCTGACCCGCCACGATGCCGTAAATGTCTTCCATGCGGCTTCCGTTGGTGATCACCATTTCCACCCCGGCGGCCATGGCGATGCCCGCGGCGTTCAGCTTGGTGGCCATGCCGCCGGTGCCCCGCCAGGTGCCGCTGCCGCCCGCCAAATGCAGCACCTCCTCCGTCAGCTCCGTCACCGTGGGGATTAGTCTGGCGTCGGGGTTCGAGCGGGGGTCCGCGTCAAAGAGACCGTCGATATCGCTCAGAAGCACCAGCAGGTCCGCCTTGCAGAGCTTGGCCACGATGGCACTGAGGGTGTCGTTGTCGCCCAGGATCTTGTTGTGCCCGGTCTCGATCTCCGCGGAGGAGACAGAGTCGTTTTCGTTGACGATGGGGATCACGCCCATTTCCAGCAGGGCGGAGAAGGTGTTGGAAAGGTGCTCTGCCCGGATGGGATCATCCACGTCGTCCCCCGTCAGCAGGATCTGGGCCACGGAACAGGTGTATTCGGAAAAGAGCTTGTCGTAGATGTGCATGATGTTGCACTGACCCACCGCAGCGGCAGCCTGCTTGTAGCGCAGCTCCGTGGGCCGCGCGCTCAGCTGCAGCTCCGCCACGCCTACGGCGATAGCGCCGGAGGAGACCAGGATCACCTCATGGCCCATGCCGTGCAGGTCCGCCAGCACACGGGCCATTCGCTCGATGCGCTGCAGGTTCAGGGAGCCGGATTCGTGGGTCAGGGTCGAGGTGCCCACCTTGATAACGATGCGCATTTTCTCCTTCATGTATGCCTCCGTTTTCAGGAAATCGGCAGGTTACGAAAAAGGGATTGACAACCGCCTGCCAGTCTGTTAGTATATCGTTTGCTGATGCGTTTTGAGATGCTAGTGTAGCTCAGTCGGTAGAGCAGCTGATTCGTAATCAGCAGGTCGGGAGTTCGAGTCTCCCCACTAGCTCCAGCGTCGTCGCGGACTTCGTATCGTTCGCGACGGCGTTTTTTTTTCTCAGAAGAAATAGCCGTCCTCTCTGGAGAGCTTTTTCAGCAGCAGGTTGGCTGCGATGAACATGCCCGAGACGAAGACCAGGAAGATGAGGCCAAAGCCCTGCCGTTCCGACATGGCGATGCTATCATAGCAGCCGTGGAGCAGAACGGGGATATAAAAAGCCTTCCACAAACAGGATTTGCTCTGATCGCTGAGGCCGCAGTTGGCATATCTGCGGGCCGTGGAGTACCACATGCCCATGAATACGCCAAAGCAGGCGTGGCCGGGCACGGCTGTCACGGCGCGGATCAGCGCCGTCCCCAGGCCGTACATCGCCACATAGCCGATATTCTCCCATAGGGCAAACCCCAGGGAAACGAAGACTGCGTATACCACCCCGTCGAACTGACAGTCGAAGCTGGGGCTGCGCCAGGTGCGCCATTTCAACAGCAAGAGCTTGGCCCCTTCCTCTGAGCCGCCCACCACTACGAAGCAGAGCAGCAGCCGATAGAGCAGGGAACGCTCGTCGAAGAAAAAAGCCAGGATAAATTCCCCGATACGTTCGGCCACCAGGGCCAGCACCGTCGCCAGGATGCCCCGCAGCACCAGCCCCAGCAGGAGGCTGGTAGGTTCCCGTTCCAGTCGGTCTGACCGGTACACGCGGATCATCAGCAGAACCGCGGGGATCACGGCTGCGGCGATCAGCAGGGGATGAATGAAGAAAAATGACAGCATTTCAATTGCCCCTCGGTGATTTGCTGCGCATGGAACCCGTAACTGACGCGCAGCCATCTTTATTGCGCTATTGTATTGCATTTGCGTCAACTTTGCAAGGAAAGAATTGTGAAAGACACACCAAACCGGAAGTCCTCCGCAAGACTTCCGGTTTGGAAAGGAGGAAGGAGGCTGCGGATATGGAGTCTTCGCGGTTCTAACGGAAGCCGCGGAAACGGAACGGAGTAGGCAATCGAAGAGAAAAAGACAAAATCGGAGCCCAGCGGAGCGGGTCCGATTTTGAAAGGAGGAAGGAGGCTGCGGATATGGAGTTTTCGCGGTTCTAACGGAAACCGCGGAAACGGAATGGAGCAGCCTTCTTCCGACGTGCCGTGATCGCTTAAACTCCTGCGTTTTCAAAACAAAATGCGAGTCCAGCGAAGCGAGTCGCATTTTGAGAGGAGGAGCGACGGAGTGAGCGAGAGACGATGATTCTGAAAAGAATCGTCGTCGCGAACGATACGCAGTCCGCGACGACGATGGTGCGGGCACGGGGATTTGAACCCCGACGGTCTCCCACGAGAACCTAAATCTCGCATGTCTGCCAATTCCATCATGCCCGCGCAATAAAGGTATTATAGCACTATTTTACGGTCTTGCAACTCAAATTTCCGGCTGCCAGAGGCAGAGGGAAAGATCCGCCCGCCCGTCGGGGAGAAAGCGCACCCCCTCCGCCTCCAGCAAGGCCTGCTGGGTGCCGGGGCCGTAGTCGTCAAAAGCAGCCTTTGTCCCGCCAGTGCGGTCCACCACCCGGTGGCAGGGCACCGTGGGGTCGGCGCAGCGGCTGAGGCAGGTGCCGACAGCCCTGGCGCCGCGGGGGATACCCAGCAGAAGGGCGAGCTGTCCGTAGGTCGCGACCTTTCCGGCGGGGATCAGCCGAACGAGCGCGTATAGCCGCCGGGCAAAAGCCGTCTGCCGCGTTTTCTTCTCCATACATGATACACCGCCTTTCCGGCGCGTGGAGATCTCTTTCTCACAGGATAACATACCGCCGATCCCGCTGCAAGGAAATATGAAAACAGGGAGCGGAAACTCTCGTCGGCCTCTTCCATTTTTTACACTTTTATGATAAGATAAAATCGGTAGAAATTGGGGATTTCCCTGAACAAGAGGTTTGTTGATGACAGTATTTGACGTGATCACCCTGTTGGGCGGTCTGGCGTTCTTCCTCTTCGGCATGTCCGTGATGGGCAGCGGACTCAAGGGTCTGGCGGGCAAAAAAATGGAAAGCTTTCTCGGGAAGCTCTCCTCCAATCCCGTAAAGAGCCTCATCCTTGGCGTTTTTGTCACCGCCGTTATCCAGTCGTCCTCCGCCGCAACGGTAATGGTAGTTGGGTTTGTCAATGCGGGGATGATGAAGGTTGCTCAGAGCATCCCCCTGATCCTTGGTTCCCAGATCGGCACTACGGTGACCGGCTGGCTTCTTACGCTGGCGGGGACCGAAGGCAGCAGCGGCATTGCCAGAGTGTTTTCCGCCGGAACCTTCGTACCTGTCTTTTCCCTTGTCGGAATCATCCTCTATATGTTCGTCAAAAAAAGGAGCATGAAGCACTTTGGAGCCATCCTCCTGGGCTTCGGCCTTCTCATGACCGGCATGTCCACCATGTCCGGCTCGGTGACGCCCCTGAAGGAGGATCCGGAATTCCTCCGCATCCTTACCCTCTTTTCCCATCCGCTGCCCGCCATGCTCATGGGCATCCTGCTGGCCGCCGTGATCCAAAGCTCCAGCGCCGGCGTCGGCATCGTGCAGGCCATTTCCGTGGCCGGCGTGCTTTCCATGGACGCCTGCCTTCCGCTCATCATGGGCATCAACATCGGCTGTTCTTCGCCGGTGCTGCTATCGATGATGGGCTCCTCCAAAAACGGGAAGCGGACCGCGGTTATATATGTATGTTCGGCTATAATGGGCGCATGTCTGGTCTGCCTGTTTTACTATCCGCTGCGGGCCTTCGGCGCGCTGCCCTTTATGGAACGTGCCGCCGGTCCGGTGAGCGTCGCCCTGCTGAACTCCTGTACCCGTGCCTTTTCCGTGATCCTGATGATGCCTCTGCGGGGGCTGCTGGAAAAGGCGGCTTACCTACTCGTTAAGTATGATCCGGCCGAGGACGCGGACAG
>JAEEGG010022285.1_pt1 | contig 12490 bp, 13 predicted proteins | sample 9134161 | NCBI WGS metagenome assembly JAEEGG01 (sample SAMN16246543, study PRJNA631951) | gut metagenome | biome: gut microbiome; feature: rumen; material: CR-attached | host: Bos | place: Iran: Karaj | collected 2018-10
TGATCATTTTCCAGGGAGGGATCGGAATAATAAACGAGAAGAGAGAAGCAAAATAATATGAAATATACATTTAAAGCAGCTGTGGAAGCAAATGAAACGGGAACGGTCATCAACATTCCCTTCAACGTATGGGAAATATGTGATAAAGAAGGAAATGTTCCCGCAAAAGTTAAAGTGGACGGAGCGGTATTTGTCTGCAACCTTATCCCCAAGGGAAAAGGTTATTATGCTATCCCTGTCACGAAAGAACTGGCAAATACGTTAAAAGAAACAGATAAGCACGATGTAACGTTCAGGATCACCAAATCAGAAGTGGAGGACAGCCCTTACAGTTCTGCCAACCCCATAAGAAAGATCGATTCTGTTACGTGTGTACATCAGCCCGCCGACGGTCTTTGCGGACAGTCATGTATAGCGATGCTTGCGGGCATCACCATAGAAGAAGCAAGCAACATAATGCATTGCGCAGAGTGGCAGGCTACCATGGGCAAAATGATAAACGCTCTCAACTATTTCGGATTTGAGCATTCCGAAGAGATCATATATACATTGGGCGATGAGAACGTGAAACTTCCCAAGTGCTGTATCATGATGGAAAAGATGGGTCGTTACAATCATTACCTCATCGGATACGACAACAAGTTTTACGATTCCACGTTAGGCGTCCTTGAGGAGTATGATTTTACAAAGCTTGTGGGATATCTTGAAGTATATGTATAGAGGCAACAAAAAAGCGTTTCGAAAGAAACGCTTTTTTATCTTTATCAGTTTTTCGGAACTTCGACCTTTGAAACGACCTGATTGCCTTCTTCGTCCACATCGAAGTAAATGTAGACCTGTGTTCCGTCAATGTAATATGTTTCGTAGTGTTCGATAAAATCGACCTCACTGGGCTCGCCGAGAGTGTCTCTTAACTGCTCCTGACTTGTTCCGATCTCTATCTCGACTTTAGTTTTATTTGTGGAAGTCGTTATCTTTTTTACTTTGGGTTTCTTTCCGCAAGCCACCAAAGAAAGTATCATTGCAACGACCAATAAAGCCACATAAACGGTTTTTAAAACTCTCTTCATAACAAAACTCCTTTATGGAAGGTATGAATAAAGTTTATTTCTTTTGCACTTATTTTTCAAGGGCTATTTGTTTTAAGGTATGTTTCGACCTTAAGTCCTTTTCTCAGGGGAGTTACGGTTATCGTTCCCCATTCGTCGGTCCTGTAAACGTGACTTTTAACTCTTTTCAGCCTTTCAAGCGTTTCTTCGTGGGGATGCCCGTAGCGGTTTCCTTTTCCTGCAGAGATCACCGTGATGTCCGGCTTTAGCCGGTTCAGCAGCTCTTCTCCCGACGAATATCTGCTTCCGTGATGCGCGCATATATAAAGATCTGCATTTGACACATATCTTTGTATCTTTTCTTCCGTTTCTGCGGTCGCGTCTCCGGGGATCAGCATGTCGAAGTCTTTGTATTTTAGCCATATGACTGCCGAGTCTTTGTTGGGATCGTTAAACAGATCGTTCATATCGGGCCATAAGCAGTACAAAGAAACCGCCCCGTAACATATCCTTCCTCCCTTTTGTATTATCGCGGTCGAAACTCTCTTTTCTTTCGCGGCATCTCTTATTCCTTCAAAACCTCCGCAGGAGAAGACGATTCTTTTTACCTTAATGTTTTCACTGCCTGTAATGAGATATTCTATCCCGTTTATGTGATCGGCGTCCTCGTGGGAAAGATAAATATCTTCGATATTTGTGATTCCTTCACTCATTAAGTATGGCAGAATCACGCTTTTTCCCACATTGGTCTTGCTTGTGGAGCCGCCATCGAATATGATCGCATTTCTTTTTGAAAGTCGTACTACAGTACAATTTCCCTGTCCGACGTATAAAGAAGCAACAGAAAATGAGGTATCGGCAGGGGACAGGCATATCATCATGGCGCTCAGCATGATGATCGGTCGCATCATCTTGGGAAGAGTTCTTCTTAATACAAAAGCAAGTAAGACGATGGAAAGAATGTATATAAAGACCTGCACGGAAGAAGGACTGTAAACAATCTTGAAGGCATCGGCTTTTGAAACCTGCAACGCCATCTTATCCAGTATGCGCATTATGAGCGCTATCAGAAAATCGAAGATGACTGCGAGAACTTTAAAATGCAAAAGCGAAGACATGAAAGCCAGAGCGCACAGTACTATGACGGGACCGGACACAAGCCCCAAAAAGAGATTTACCGGGATGCTTAAAAGATTTGAATAGGACTGTATGCGTAAAGTAAAGACCGCAAGGGAAATGTATAAAATGACCGGGATCGAAAGATATTCCCTTGCTTTCGCACCGGTATCTTCTTTTGAGTATTCGGCGAGCACATATTTATATCGTTCTTTCCTAAGGGGCCTGAAAAGAAAAGTAAAATAAAGCGCTATGGCGGTGACTGCGGTATAGGAATATATAAAGGACGGATCGCTTATATAAAGGGGATTGATAAGCAATGTAACGATTGCCGCAAGACTTAAGGCACTTAAAATATCGTAAGAGCGATTTATGACATCGGCAAAAAGGCGGACCGAAAACATGATGACGGCTCGTATTACGGAGACGGTAAAGCCTGCGAGACACGCATAAAAAACAACGAAAACGATGGAAAAGAGTGCGGCGTACTTACGAAGCATCCCGCTTTTTTTGATCAAGAAATAAATACCTCCGCCGGCGAGAGAAAAATGCAGGCCCGACAGAACGAGGAAGTGTGAGAGGTTGGCATATTTGAACAGTTCTTTTCGTTCTTCCGAAAGCCCGGAGCGATCTCCGAATAAAAGGGTGTTTATGATATTTCCCTCAAGAGGACAGCAGGAGAGCACGCTTTTACAAAAGTATTGCCGCAGGTTATAGAACATTTCCCGGGGCATAAAGTGACCGGTCTTTAATGTCTTCAAAGAGAAAAGGTTAACATAAAGGTGGTATCCGCGGTTTTCGCAGTAGCTGAAGGCATTGTATTCACCCGGGTTAAATGACTTGACAAAATGGCGAAATGAACCGGTGAACAAAACTTCAGACCCTAAGAAAACGTCGGATTCAGTTATTGAAATATTGTTTACATAACAAACACACTTAAGGCGTCCTTCTCCGGGAACGTTTGCTTTTATGTCAAGAGAAGAGATGTTTCCCTTATCATCGGCCTTTATTGAAAGTATCCTTCCGGTAAGGGTGACGGTTTCTTTGTCTTTAAAAGGCAGATCTTTGCTTTTGTGAAAAAGATTTGCATAGAGAAAAGAAACCAATACAGCGATAAGGGCACACAAAAACAGAGGACGCTTCGAAAACTCTTTTTTTAACGATCGAAGATCGTTTTCGATAAATACTGCGAGATCTTTCATGCTACCGCGTGCATATCTCGTCTTTAAGTTTATCGTATATACCCTGCTTTATACCCGTAACGTTCATAAGATCCTCACACTTTTCAAATCCGCCCACCGAGTCTCTGTAGTTTATTATGGCCTCGGCCCTTGTTGTGCCTATGCCGGTGAGAGTGGTGAGCTCGCTTACAGATGCCGTATTAATATTCACAAGGGATCTCTTAGAACTTTTCGATTCGGAGTTGTCCATTACAACCGGGGCGGGACTGTCTTTGTCCGCTTCATAGGAAGGGACCGTTATCTGCATGCCGTCTTCAAGCAATGAAACGAGATTTAACCGTGCGGTGTCGGCGTTTTCGGTAGCACCCCCGGCTTCATTTATAAGCTCGTATGTCCTTGAGCCTTCAGGCATGACATATACCCCGGGAGAAGAGACTTCTCCCAGGATCGAGACATAGATCGATTCTTTTGCTTCTTCGATATCATCGACCGTGTTTTCTTCGTCAAGACATAAATTTGAAGTCGTGTTTTCGGACGCGGAATAATAAGCTCCCTCGTCGTTAAGGTAGTTGCCGTTGTAGGATATTAGTCTGCTTTCCTGATGTTCACATCCCGCAAGAGTCATTAGAAGCAATAAGATCAGACCGAATACAGATTTTTTTAGTTTCATTTTCCCTCCACTTGAGGGCGTGCGGTGTAGAACAAATATATCCTGCAAGAAGAAAGGTTTCAATAGAAAAACGCTTTCTTTTTTGCCGTCAAAACGACGAAATTTTGAGCCGTTTTCAAGGCTCTTTTTCGAACAATCCAGTAAAAGAGAGAGTTTCATTTATGTGCAAATTTACTCGCCCGGCTTGAGGCTTTATGGTATAATAGCGGAAGTGAAAGAAGGTAAGAGTTCTGGGACAGATTAGAGACGACATCAAGCAGAAAAGCTTTAAGAATATATATCTGTTGTACGGTGAAGAGGCGTTTTTGAGGATATACAACAAAAAGGCCTTAAAAGACGCGCTCGTAAGTCCCGACGATTCCCTCAATTATTCTTATTTCGAGGGCACTTCCACTCCGGTGGGAGAAGTGGTGGATCTTGTGAACACCATGCCTTTTATGAGCGATTACAGACTGGTGCTTTGTGAAAACACCGGATGGCTTGCAGGTGAGAGCGGCCTTTCGGACGATAAGTTTAAGATGCTTACCGATTCTTTGACAAACATCGGTGAAGACGTAGTCTTTGCCATGTGCGAGGAGAAGGTGGACAAAAGATCGAAGCTCTTTAAGTTTCTTACAAAAAACGGGAGCTCGGAAGAGTTTGCCAAGGAAAGCGAAGAAACGTTAAAGAGATGGGTTGCCGGGTATCTTGGAAACAGCGGGAAGAAGATTACCGCGGCGGCAGCGGAATATCTGATCACGGAAGTCGGAAACGATATGACTCTTTTAAGCCTTGAGATGGAAAAACTCATCGCATGGTGTCTTGAAAGAAACGAAGTTACCATAAACGATATCGATACCGTCTGCACTCATCAGGTGAACGGAAAGATATTCGACATGATAACCGCCATTTCGGAACACAGGCAAAAAGAAGCACTTGCGCTCTATTACGATCTTTTGACCCTTCGCGAGTCTCCTTTCCATATTCAGTCGTTGCTTGTTCGCCAGTACAATAATCTTCTTTCGGTAAGAGACGGATTGGACAAAAATTATTCCTACGTTACGATAGCCGACAAAACGGGCATCAAAGACTGGCTTGTAAAGAAGATGTCGTATATTGCAAAGAAGATGCCTCTTTTGAAGATCGAGGAAGCAATCGAGGCATGCGCGAAAGCCGAAGAGGACATCAAGACGGGAAATATGGTCGATGTGCTTGCAATAGAGCTTTTGATAATCTCACTTTCGAATTGATCGAGTACGATATACGGTACACCTGCGATGATATCTTCAGGTTGTAAACAAGACATGCAACCAAAAGGAGATCGTCATGAAGAAGAACATCATCGTATACGCACTCGCAACATTATTACTTGTAACATCACTCTTCACACTTGTTTCGGTAAAGGCTTCGGGAAGCAATCCCGTTATTTCAAAACAAAACGTTCAGGCCGAAAAAGAATATGTCAAAGCTTTAAAGGAAGTGCTTAAATCAAACAGCCTTCCCAATGCCGGAATAACACTTACAAAGACAAGCGACGGATACACCACCGAGTATACGGTAAGCATCCACACCGGCGAAGAAAACAGTGAAGAGCTTTTGAATGAGTTAAACGCGGTTGATTCCAAAATAGAGGGATCGACGGTTTACATAAATCTATCATGATGTGATTCACATCCCGGAGGACAATATGAGGGAAACACCCAAGGAATTTGAGATCTACAGACACTTCAAAGGTGACAATTATCAGATAGTCACCACGGCGATCCATTCCGAGACCGGAGAAGAACTTGTTATATACAAAGCTCTTTACGGTGAAGGAAAAACCTATGCCAGACCTCTTGAAATGTTCCTTAGCGAAGTGGACAGAGAAAAGTATCCGAATGCCGATCAGAAATACAGATTCGAAAAGCAGGAGATGGCTGCGGATCCGGGTGTAATGGAATTCCTTGCTGCGGAAACCGCTGAAGAGAGGATAAAGATACTTAACAAGATGGAACTTCGCATAACCGATTCCATGATCGATACGATGGCGATGTCTTTGGACCTTGACGTAAAGCAGGGACCCGTTTCGGAAAGATTTGACGATCTTAAAGGATGCCTTGAAACGATAAAGAGGTTTGAAACCAACAGATTAAGATAGCGCGGGATGAGATTATCCCGCAAAGCGGAGGTAATCATGCCCTACAAACTTGATAACAAACTGGTGGTCGGAGTTTCATCGAGAGCACTTTTCGACCTTACTTACGAAAACGAGATATTTGAAAAAGAAGGAGTCGACGCTTACTGCAAATACCAGGTTGAGCACGAAAAAGAACTCTTAAAGCCCGGCCCCGGATTCAAACTTATAAAGGCGCTCTTAAAGATAAACGATCTTAAGGGTTACGAAGGCAGAGTGGAAGTCATTATAATGTCACGTAACAGTGCCGACACTTCACTTCGCGTATTCAATTCCATCGAGCATTACGGACTCAATATCACACGTGCGGTGCTCGCAAGCGGCGGAAGTCTTGCCCCTTACTTGAATGCATTTAAGACGGACCTTTTTCTTTCTGCCTATGAGGACGATGTGCAGAGTGCGATAAACTCGGGTATCGCGGCAGGTATCATATGTACCGATGCGGGCTGCGATTACAATACATGCGAAGATCTTAAGCAGATCAGAATAGCATTTGACGGAGACGCCGTTTTGTTCACCGACGAATCCGAAATGATATATCAAAGAGAGGGGCTTGAAGCCTTCGACGAAAACGAAAAGAAGAACGCGGATAAGCCGCTCCCTCAGGGACCTTTTGCAAAGTTCTTAAAAACGATATCGGATCTACAAAGAGAATTCGATCCCTCGGAAGTACCCATACGGACAGCGCTTGTCACTGCGAGAAGCGCTCCCGCTCACGAGCGGGTAATAAGAACATTAAGAGCATGGAACGTGCGTATAGACGAAGCATTTTTCCTCGGCGGCATCCAGAAAAAGGATGTGCTTGAGGCTTTTGGTGCGCATATCTTCTTTGACGATCAGGCCGTACATACAGGCCCCGCGTCGGAAGTCGTACCGAGCGCAAGAGTACCCTACAAGAAAAAACAGTGAGAGGATAAAGAATGAAATTATTGAGCATTGCCGTGCCGTGTTACAATTCTGCGGCATATATGGAAAAATGTGTGGATTCCCTTCTTGTGGGCGGTGATGATGTAGAGATAATCATCGTTGACGACGGATCGCAAAAAGACAATACAGGAGAGATAGCCGATGCGCTCGCAGCCAAATACGAGGGCATAGTTAAAGCCGTTCATCAGGAAAACGGCGGACACGGCGAAGCTGTGAATACGGGACTTAAAAATGCCACGGGCCTTTATTTCAAGGTTGTGGATTCCGATGATAAGCTTGAGCCGGGTGCATATAAAAAGGTGCTGGAGACTCTTAAGAGATTTAAAGACGATCCCATCGACATGCTCATATCAAACTATGTCTACGACAAAGAAGGTGCGGAGCACAAGCATGTTATGCAATACAGAAGCGTTCTTCCAAAAGACAAAGTATTTTCATGGGAAGACGCGAAGCATTTCAAAAAAGGCCAGTACATTCTCATGCACAGCGTAATTTATCGTACGCAGATGGTTAAAGAAAGCGGCCTTAAGCTCCCGGCCCATACTTTCTATGTTGACAGCATCTATGTATTTGAGCCGATGCCTTACGTAAAGAAGATGTATTATCTCGATGTTGATTTTTATCTTTACTACATCGGAAGAGAAGATCAGTCCGTCAACGAGAAAGTCATGATAGGAAGACTCGATCAGCAGACGAGAGTAAACAACATCATGTTCGATTACTTCTCAAAGGTCGGCCCGACGATCAAAGACAGAAAGACACTTTACAACTACATGTACAATTATCTTGAGATCATCACGACCATCACAAACGTAATGAACATTCTCAAGAATACGGAAGAATCGATCAAAGACAACGATAAGCTTTGGGCATCCTTTAAAGAAAGAGACGAAGCTCTTTACAAGAAACTTCGTCACGGCCTTGTGGGAACGGCGCTCAGCATTCCCGGAAAGTTCGGCCGCAGCGTTACGGTATTCGGATACAGAGTATGCCAGAAGATATTCAAGTTCAATTAAGCAACAAAATTATGTAAACCACTATGGTGGCGGAGGTTTTATGATCTCAGATATTAAAAATCATCTTGAAAATGCGATCATTCCTTTCTGGAAAGGATTAAGAGACGACGAATTCGGCGGTTACTACGGATACATGGATTTCGATACCCTTACCGTCGACAAAAAATATGTCAAAGGCTGTATTCTTCATTCAAGAATATTGTGGTTCTTTTCAAATGCTTACATGCTCTTAAAAGATGAATCGCTTAAAAACGAAGCCGATCACGCATATGAGTTCATTACAAAGAACTGCATAGACAAAGAAAACGGAGGCATTTACTGGGCCGTAAACTATGACGGAAGTTTAAATGACTCTCTTAAGCATACGTACAATCAGGCATTTTGCATTTACGCAATGTCATCATATTACGATGCCACGGGAAATAAAGAAGCGCTTAACATCGCGTACGATCTTTACAATCTTATCGAGACGAAGTGTCGCGATGTGGACGGATATCTTGAGGCCTTCACAAAAGATTTCAAGATGGCTCCCAACGACGAACTTTCAGAGAACGGCGTTATGGCAGACCGTACCATGAATACGTTATTGCATGTTCTTGAGGCGTATACGGAGCTTTACAGAGTTGACGGCAATTCCAAGGTGGCGGATTCTCTTCGCGCGATCATGGATATATTCATGGCGCATATGTACAACCCGACTCTTAAGCGTCAGGATGTGTTCTTTGACCTTGATTACAATTCCCTCATCGATCTTCATTCCTACGGCCACGACATAGAGACGTCATGGCTTATGGACAGAGCCCTGGAAGTGCTTGATGATGAAGAATATACAAAGAAACTTACTCCCATAACCAAGGACCTGGCCGCAAAGATTTTCGATGTGGCCTTTGACGGAAGATCTCTTGCAAACGAATGTGAGAGAGGAGTGGTGGATACAAAGAGAGTATGGTGGGTTCAGGCCGAAACCGTTGTAGGTTTTGTGAACGCTTATCAGAAATCCGGCGATGAGAAATATTTAAAAGCAGCAGGGGCTTGCTGGAACTATATAAAAGATGTTATTGTAGATAAGCGTGCCGGAAGCGAGTGGCTGAGCGAAGTAGATGCAAGCGGCCTTCCGCTTACGAAAAAACCCATAGTGGAGCCATGGAAATGCCCGTATCATAACGGACGCATGTGCATGGAGATCATCAAAAGGGGAATAGAGTAATTGAGTAACGATTTCTTATTTTTTGAACCCGTCTACATGGAAAGAGTGTGGGGCGGTAATAAAAGCAGAAGCGAGTTCGGTTATGATCTTCCTTCGGACAATATAGGAGAGTGCTGGGTTATCACCGCCAACGAGATCGGTGATTGCGTATGCACCACCGATGAGTATAAAGGTAAAACACTTACCTGGCTTTGGGAGAACAAAAGGGAACTGTTCGGCAATTACGAATGCGACAGATTTCCGCTTCTTTTAAAGATACTCGACGCAAAGACGGATCTTAGCATTCAGGTTCATCCCGACGATGCTTATATGGCTAAGAAAGATCCGAAAGCCTGGGGAAAGACCGAAAGCTGGTATATCTTAAACTGTGATGAAGGTGCGACCGTAGTTGTCGGGCACAACGCCCGCACACGCGAAGAACTTCGCGAGATGATAGATTCCTCAAGGTACAAAGAACTCATACGCGAGGTTGAAGTCCACAAAGGAGATTTCATTCAGATCGACGCCGGTACCATTCATTCGATAAAAGGCGGCGTCATGATACTTGAGACGCAGCAGAACTCCGATATCACTTACAGAGTTTACGATTATGACAGACTTTGGAACGGTAAGCTGAGAACTCTTCACAGAGAGGAAGCCAAAGACGTGACGGTCGTTCCGGCGGTAAAAGAGCCCGCATTTAAGACTTCCGATACCGATCCGATCGTGAAACTTGTGAGCTGCAAATACTACGATCTTTTTAAACTCAATGTCAAAGGTGATCTTGCGATCGATAACGATGCACCGTTCAGACTTGTTTCCTGCATCGAAGGAAGCGGAACGGTAAACAAAAAAGTCACCTTAAAGAAAGGTGACCATTTCATAGTGCCTTCAGGCATCGATAAACTTGATTTTAACGGAGAGATGACATTGATCACATCCGTCCCCGGGAAGCGTTAAGGTGATTGGCCAGACGCTTCCTTATTTCTTTTCTGTAGACGATTATCGTCATCAAAAACGCCATAATAAATGCAGTGCATACATCAAACAGCGAATGCTGCTTTAAGAACATGGTTGAAAGTATGATCGATACGCAAATGATAAAGGAAGGTATCCTGAATATCTTTTTGTCTTTGGTATAACTGCAATGTGTTATGCAAAGGTGTGCGCCGATCGAATTGTACACGTGGATGCTCGGCCAAAGATTTGTGGGAGTATCCGTTGAGTACAGTGACTTTACGAGTCTTGAACACACATTGTCTCTTGGCAGTACAAGAGGTCTCAAATTGTGTCCGTTAGGCCAGAACGTCGATATTATAAGAAAGATCGTCATTCCGGTAAAAAGAAAAATGAGCGAATTGTAATATTCATTTAAGTCTTTGTAGAACGCAATGCCGACACATGCAAACATGTAAATGAACCACGTAAAATACGGGATAACGAAGAACTCGCAAAAAGGAATGAGATCGTCCGCTGCCGTATGTATTATTCTGTACGTGGTAACCTTCTTCTCCAGAATGGCAAACCATGCAAGGTAAAGGGCCATGTATGCGAAGATCGGTATGGCGTGCTTATATTTATTCCAAAACTTAGCCAAAAGAAAACCTCTGATTATTTCAAAAATCTCAGTGCACCCGGCACTACACTAACTCTGATGTGATCGGATTTGGTGTACACCTCACCGTCGGTATGTACCCATAACGGAATTTCGGATTTAACTTCATACGCTTTTGCGTGGAACTGTCCGACATGTTTGTTGGTGATATGCGTACCCTTTGCGGCTTTGGGAATTACCGAGATGGCTTCAAGAGGAGACATATTGTTAAGTACGCATATATCGAGATATCCGTCATCGGGAACGGCTGCGGGAGCAAATTTGTATCCGCCGCCTTCAAAGCATGTGTTCATACCGACGATGAATCGTAATTTGTCAAATTCGACAGATTCGCCATCATCGAAGATAATGGTGGCTCTGGGTTTAACATCCGAGAAAATGAGTTTCACGGAGATCAGACCGTATATAAGTTTTCCGAGTCCTATCCTGTTAAGAAAATCCTTAACCTTTGAAGCAAGCGCCCTCTCACATATGGCGGCGTCAAAACCGATACCGCAGCTGACATCAAAGTAGCGCGTCCTGCTTATGTCTTTTCCCGCGATGCATGTCCGATCATCACTCACCGACAGATATTCAAGCTTTCCAAGATCATAGATCTTGGGTTCTTTTATCGAAAGAATGCGTTTGATGTTTTCAATCGCACCCTCTTCGTAAGATAAAGCTCTGGCGAAATCGTTACCCGAACCGGTGGGAATATAACCTATGTTTACTTTTGAAAAATCGGCGATGCCCTGAAGAGCTTCGTCCAAAGTTCCGTCTCCGCCGAGAATAATGACATTTACAGGTGTTTCATCGTTTAAATGCTCTGAAGTAACCTTGTTCATCAGTTCGGAAATGTGACCGCTTCTTTCGGAAAACAGAATTTCGTATTCGACTGCCTGTTCTTTAAGATATTTTTCTACCTCATTCCAGATATTTATCCCCTTACCCGATTGTGAGACCGGGTTGCATATAAAATAGTACTTTCCCATTTGAACCACATCCGTTTCTTAATACTTCATATAGGATTTTATCAAGCGAAATGGTAAAAGTAAACTACCGATAAGCAGTTTTGGGATTGCATTTGTCGTACAGTATGCTATATAATCTTACCAACGCGTTTTAACGCATTACTAAAGTAAATCAATACAGGAGAAAGAAAAATGTATTCATTTGATGAGATCACCAAAGTCGATCCCGAGATCGCTCAAGCGATAAAGGATGAGCAGCAAAGACAGAACGACCATATCGAACTCATTGCTTCCGAAAACTGGGTAAGCAAGGCAGTTATGGCCGCTATGGGAAGCCCTCTTACCAATAAATATGCGGAAGGTTATCCCGGAAAGCGTTACTACGGCGGATGCGAATGTGTAGACGTAGTTGAGACGCTTGCTATTGAAAGAGCGAAAGAACTTTTCGGATGCGATTACGCAAACGTTCAGCCTCATTCGGGCGCGCAGGCAAACCTCGCAGTTCAGTTCGCGGTTTGTAACCCCGGAGATACCATAATGGGTATGAACCTCGATCACGGCGGACACCTTACACACGGAAGCCCGGTAAACATTTCCGGTAAATATTTCAACATTGTTCCTTACG
>JAEEGG010022287.1_pt1 | contig 12489 bp, 4 predicted proteins | sample 9134161 | NCBI WGS metagenome assembly JAEEGG01 (sample SAMN16246543, study PRJNA631951) | gut metagenome | biome: gut microbiome; feature: rumen; material: CR-attached | host: Bos | place: Iran: Karaj | collected 2018-10
GGGTCGGGAACCTATTCCGTTGATGCCGCTTTCATCATACTTAGTATCTTATCCAAGCAGGTAAGGCAGGCCGACGGCCGTTGCCCATGCGGCCGAAGGCCGCGGGCACGGTCGCGGTCTGGCTTTAATTCTCATGGAATGCAACAAGTATCCATATTGGAGGGTCGGGCGCCGTAGGCTCTGCCGAGGCGCCAGCCCGACCCGGGACGAATCACGCGAGCGAAGCGAAGCGGGATTCGGACCACGACTTGATAGAGATAACCTGAGTTAAAACTGAACAAGAATAGCGATAGCATATCGATAAGTGAAGTGAGACGAAGGTTATCAAAATCGAAGATTTCGATTAATTCTCGTCAACCTATGTTAAAACCTCCTTACACTCATTTTTAGTCTACTCCTTTGGTTCATAGAACCTTTATACATTTGAAATTCAGTCGGACGAATGGAATCAATCATGGGTAAGACGCAATTCATCGATCAGTTGTTCAAGGATTTTCAGGAGTCGCTGACTCATGAATGGAGTGCACTCCTCCGAGCATCTGTACAGGTATGTCTGATTCAGAGCACACCAAAACGGTCCTGAACCGTCGGGATGCTTACCCATGATATCCATAGGCCCCTAACCTCAGGACCCCGGCCCCGGGGGCGGACCCTGTCATAGGATCGATGTCCGCTTCCTCATCCATCTTTCATGGACGGTGCATGCTTTTAAAAACTATGACAATCCAAGAGTTCATTTTATATTTTAACGTCATTAATGGTGCAACAGACTCGCCGATGACAAGGGAGTGATTACTTGATATTCGTCAATAATCATTTACGTGCTAAGGGAATCCGTTGCATGGTCAGGAAGGCGACATAATAGCAAGAGAGGAGAATAATATGGGCTTGAACGAAAATGGACGGAATGATTCATTCAGGAACATAATGATGGCGGTCGCGGTGCTGACGGTCCTGTTCGCGGCGATAGCGGTATCGGATTCGACCGATACGGACGGAGCATACGATGTGGAAATCGATGAGTGGAGCGTTGTTACCATCACCGATGGCGACACCATGTACATACAACCGAATACGTCGGATACATTCGAGTCTCCGATGATCGATTTCTGGCCTGGATATAGCGAAAGTGATTCACTGCCGGCCCACCGCCCGTACTGGGATACGGACTGGTTCAGACAGAGTGTCAAACATATCGTCGTAGGCGACGGGATCACATCTATCGGCGGGTATGCGTTCTGGAATAACACCAACCTCGAGAGCGTGATTGTATCCGATTCGGTGAAAGAGATCCGTAAGGGCGCATTCATGAACTGTACTTCTCTGAAGGAGGTCAAGATCGGTGGTTCGGTCAAGTTTTTTGGTGGAGATGCCTTCAAAGACTGCACATCGCTTGAATACATCGAGTTCGGAAGCGGTATCAAGAAGGTCGGGGCCAATGCGTTCGACGGATGCACCTCTTTGAAAACCGTCATCCTATCGCCTGTGATCAGTGAGATCCACCCTCAGGCATTCCGCGACTGTTCGTCCCTCAAGTCGGTATACTACCTGAACGACCAGATGGATAGGTACACCATCAATATAGAACCTGGCAAAAAGGTCTTCGATAACTGCGGTAATGTCACCGTTTATTCTCCTAACAATTGCGCTTCTGTGGCAAAACCATTCTTCTGGGACGATAACGTCACCTATATGTCCAATGGAGGCACAGAGAACGGTCTGGCTTGGGAGATCAGGGACGATACCCTGAGGATAAACAATGCACCCAATGAGTCCGGTCAGACGATCGTCTACGATCACGAGGTCCGCCCTGCATGGGAGAGTTCGGTCCTATGGGGCGGAGTCAAGAATGTGATCATCGAGAACGGAGTCACCAAGATACCAGCTTATTTGTTCGAAAACCGGCCGAATATCGAATACATCAGTGTCCCCTCATCCGTTACAACCATAGGGACCTATGCGTTCAGCGACTGTACGCATCTGACGTCCATATCGCTTTCGAAGGAATTGACAACCATCCCGAATTATGCGTTCAAGGGATGTACGGCACTGACAAAGATCGATATCCCTCAGAAGGTTACGATCATCGGGCCTAATGCGTTCTATGGGTGCGCCAACCTTAATAGCATCGTCATCCCGTCCGGGGTTACGACCATAGGCGAATCCGCGTTCCAGTTATGCAGCAATCTTTCGTCTGTCACCATACCGTCCTCGGTCACAGGCGTCGGAGAGAATGCATTCTACGCATGCTTGACCATGAAGGTCCTGCATTTTGAAACTTGGAACATCAGTTCCCTCGGAGAAGGCGCATTCGATTTCTTCGGTGATCTCGACACTCATGACACCGACAAGAATATCACTGTTTACTCTCAGGATAACAGTGCATCCGGAAATATTCCGTCGTATAGCGATCATGTCATCATCACTTACAAGAGTACCTCTGACTTAGATGGAAATATCCATTGGACCGTTTCCGGGGATACCTTGTACCTTAGACCGAATGGCAGCACAGCCTCGATGTCCAATTATTCATCTTCGCTGCGCCCAGCATGGGAATCGGCGTTCGGATGGGAAGATGTCTCTTGGGTCGTAATCTCTGAAGGCATCACGAACGTAGGCGATTATACTTTCAATGGACTCTCGCAGATTAAACACATCGTTCTTCCTTACAGTCTGACGCAGATCGGATCCAATGCATTCTCCGGTACCGGGATAGAGTCCTTCATCCTTCCCAATTCAGTGACAACGATCGGCGGTTACGCATTCGCGGACTGCGGATCCTTGAAGACGATCATCAATCCGACCAAGGGTCTGGAAACGTATGCCGTAGAAACTCTGGACCTGCCATCATCCGTCACATCCATCGGAAGCCATGCATTCAAGGGATGCGACAAGGCGAAGATGCTCGTGCTCACCGATTCTTTGGAGCAGATCGGATCCAATGCATTCTCCGGATGCTTGCTTCAGTGCATCTATTTCAAAGGTGAGACCTGGAGCGAGAAGACCATAGGGGAGGGAGCATTCTCGCTAGGTAATGTGGATCAGTGCGAAGTGTATTCGCACAACAACGTCGCAGATGGTAAACTGGGAAGCGAGAAGATGCAATACTATGCGTCCTCAGGGGTAGAAGGCAGCATCAGATGGAGTATCATCGGAAGTAAACTGACATTGGAATCCAGCACAGATGGAGATGCTCTCATGAACAATTATTCATCTTCGCTGCGCCCCGCATGGGAGTCGCCCGCTCTTTGGGATGGTGTCACCGAAGTCTCTGTCAAACCGAACGTAAAGTCGATAGGGGACTACGCTTTCATTGGGAGCAAGATCACATCTATCAGTATGCCGTCATCCATTACATCCATCGGCTCACACGCATTCGAGAAATGCGAGAGGCTGACCGTCATATCCCTGCCCAGCAGTCTGAGTTCCTTGGGAGAGGCAGCGTTCAAGCAGTGTACATCAATAACATCGATCACCATACCTTCGAATGTGGAAAAGGTGGAGTATGAATGCTTCTATAAATGTACTTCAATGAAGTATCTGAATCTAGGGTCTGTCGCTATAGATATGAATAAAACAAAATACGTCCCTGAAATCGGGCTTACTACAGATCAAGATACAAACATCAAGCTCAAAACAATCGGTGCCAAGGCATTCGAGGGCTGCGACAACATAAGATGGCTTACCATCCCTGCTACTGTAGAGAAAATAGAAAGCCGTGCATTCAAAGACTGTAACATGTTGCACGATCTGATGTTTGAAAGCTTCACCATGGACTACAAGAATGACATAGCCCCTGACGCATTCAGTTTGCATCCATATCTCAGTTTCTATGTCAACTCTCCTTTCTTCAAGGCTGCGGAATATTTCAATGACAAGGACATCGAAGAGATCCATATGCAAACTTCTGCAGGCATCCGGGATGATGTTTTCTGGGTAGTCAGAGGAAACACGCTCTATATAATCAAGCATACTGAAACAGACGGAAAGACAATAGTTAACGGTGAACCATGGATATCCACATCATTCGATAAGAATACAGTAATAGTGGGGGAGGGAGTGACGGATTTGGGTCCGAACTGTAGATTCCCCCGTGGCGCTGCGCAATTGTTTTTGCCCAGTACGGTGAAAGAGCTCAGTTGTTCAAATTTCAGTAGGCATATTCTTGACCTCCCAAATATACAAAGGATCACCATGCCCTCAACGATCAAGCTTGGAGAGGGAGCATTCGTCATGTGCATGAATCTCCAGAGCTTAACATTCACAGGAAATGAATGGCAAGTACAATACAATCCAAATTACCTTTTCGGGATTCTCAGTAAGAATAAAACGATCGCAATCTATTCCACCAATAATATCGCGGAGGGTAATTTCACCGTCCTTAAACCCGAAATCTCGTTGGTATACAGGGATGTCGGCTACAGGCCTGCAACCGAAGAAGTCACAAGTGGTTCATGCGCATTCTTCGGCGATGTGCACTGGTCATTCGACAGCGAAACTGGAGTGCTGAGAATCTACGGCGGCGGATACTCGGTTGATGATTATCAGGCTACAAACATGCCGTGGTATAAATTCAGGGATCAGATAAAGACCGTGGAATTCAATACCCCTTCACTTTTCGACATAGGGGCGTATGCGTTCTACGACTTGCCCAATCTGGAGAAGGTCGTTCTGCCTCCTAGATTAATGAATATCCATGAGAAAGCGTTCTATCGTCCCGTCAATTCGACCAGTTTGAAATCGATTACTTTCGGCCCCGATATTCGGACTATACAAAAAGATGCTCTGTTCGGCCTTATGCTGTATGACGAATCAGGAAATCTCATCGATTTCACAGGAACAACCGGAGGGATCGATGCTGTTCCTCAGAAGGTCCTGAATTCGACGTTCGAGCTCGTTGATGGTAAACTGACCAGGCGCATTGCGGATATGAAGGTGTCACTCAATGCGAATGAGTATATCTTCGATGGCAAGGACCATGTTCCCTTGGTATCTGTATTCTCAGGTAACACATGGCTGGCTGTAGGTCTTGATTACACAATATCGTTCGAGAGGAACGGCGACATTAGTGTCGATACCAAGAATCCGGGAACAGTTACCGTTATCATAAAGGGGATAGGGAATTACTCGGATGCTCCCCCCATAAAGAAAAACTATATCATCCTTGAAGCAGAAAGGGCGACCATAGATGTTGCGCCTACAGGTAAAGCACTGACATACACAGGCCAGCCTCAGGAGTTGATCCAGGCAGGAAGCAGCAGCAATGGTACGATGCAGTACAAGTTGGATGACGGTGAGTATTCTACGAACATACCTGTCGGAATATACGCCGGTACCTACACGGTCTACTACAAGGCAGTAGGGAACGAGGACCATACGAATTCAAGGGAAGGTCAGGTCAGGGTCACAATATCCAAGGCAACGCTGAATGTGATCCCTAAAGCTCTGACAATCAGCCGTCACGAAGAGAATCCCAATTTCACATACGAAGTTACAGGACTCGTGAATTCCGAATCAGCTGACGTTTACAAAGGGGCCCCAATATTCCTCGTGGACGGAAAAGAGTATGACAAGAGTTTGGAATCTGGGGAATACACAATTACAATCGATCCTACGCCGATGGTTGCTGATAACTATCGTCTCGTAGGAAACGGTTCCGCGACGCTTACGATTGCTTTAGAGAAACATAATGTCGAACTGCCATCGGCAAAAGAGCTTACATACAACGGAATGGCCCAGGAACTGATCACAAATACACATGAGGAATTCGTGAATGCCATATTCAAGTTCGCTATCGGTGAAAACCCCAGTGATGCCGACTTCCGGGAATCCTATGCGGTTGATAAAGGATCCAGCCCAGGGGTGTATTATCCTGCCGCTACCAATGCTGGAACCTATGTTGTATGGTACAAGGCGGACGGTATAAATGGATATGAGGATGTCCCGCTCACAAGAGTCGACTGCAAGATAAATCCCAAATCCATTGCAGAAGCGACTGTCACACTGGAACAGAGCACGGTAGCATATGACGGGCAGCCACATGCTCCCAGTATAACGGGCGTATCTTTGCCCGGTTTCAGCAACATAACCTACACATCTAACATTGAGGAATGCTCCTTCGTTGAGCCTGGAGTTTATGTTGTGACGGTGACCGGTACCGGCAACTATTGTGGAACCGCCTCGGCAATCTATACGATAGCGGATTCGGGATCGATATTCCTGAGTGCGACCGCTTCTCCGTCAGGGGTAGGCGGATCCGTAACGGTCGATAAGACAGGTAATATCGAGGCCGGTGAGACGGTGACCCTGACGGTCACCCCATTGGCAGGTTATGAGATTGGCAGCGTCCGTGTGGTAAAAATGGACGAGTCCGAAGTTGACATAAGTCCAAAAGATGGCAAATATGAGTTCATCATGCCTGAAGGGAATGTGAACGTATATGCCTCGTTCCATGCCATACAGCACACGGTCACTTACAGTCTGGTGAACGGACAGACTATAGAAGACTCCATGGCCAACATCGGAGAGGTCTTCACAAGTGAACCTATCCTTCCGATGGAGGGTTACAATAATCCGAAATCCGTTACCGTGACAGTCGGCGGAGTGGCCTTGACCAGCGGATACAGTTTCTCGAATAACAGGGTCACTATCGATAAAGGATTCGTGACCGGAGATGTGGTCATATCCGCGGAATGTACTGTAAGGACCTTTTTGGTTGATGGATCCTCAGGCAGATTCGTTGCTGTCACCAATATGACACAATATGTCGAATACGGTTCCGATGCGGCAGAGATGGTGTTCACTCCGGTTGAAGGATACCGTCTGGTTGCATACAGTGTAGGGCTCCACCTACATGAGAATGTCAAGTTGATAGATCGTCTGAACGCGGACGGTACCTTCACATATCGTTTCTTGAATGTGACCGAGAGGTGCGAGATATATGTCTACGCAGAGGAGATCGATGAGCACATAGTGGTCTGGAAGAATGGAAACACTACCCTGGAGTTAGACAGATGGGTTGAAGAAGGAACGCAGCCGAATTATGGAGGTTCCACTCCGACCAAGGCGGCAGATGAGTATTACACATACACATTCTCCGGATGGTACCCTGATTTGACTCCTGTCTGGTCAGACGTAGAATATTACGCAGTCTTTACGGCCACCGAGAACGAACATACGGTATCAGTCAATACAATCGTTTCCCCAGTTTCGACAGAAGTCGGGGGAACGGTTACCGTGGATAAGACGGGCAACATCGCAGCTAATGAAACGGTGACCCTGACGGTAATCCCTGAGAACGGATATGCTATCAAGAATGTCCAGGCGTTTAAGAAATCAGACCTTTCACCAGTAGATGTTACTGGAGGCTCGAACACATACACGTTCACGATGCCTTCAGGAAGTGTCGAGGTCCAGGTGGAATTCAGCGCTATCGAGCATTCTGTTTCTTTTAACATTACCAACGGACAGGCTATCAGGGCTACTACTGCTACCATTGCAACACCATTCTACAGTCCTGAGATCATGCCTAAAACAGGTTACTATACTCCTGCATCGGTCACCGTGACTGTGGGAGGTGCAGTCCTGACAAATGGATACAGCTTCACTGACTGCAGGGTCGTTATCGAGAAAGGAATGGTGACAGGAGATGTTGTGATCTCAGCAGAATGTGGCGTGATCGGCTATTCGGTCACAGCATCTATCGATGCGAACGGTACGGTCACCAACGCAAGTCAGACCGTAGGCTTCGGTTCTGATGCTAAGGAAATGGTGTTCACTCCAAAGACAGGCTATCATCTGGTGTCATACAACATCGGTGATGGTGATAAGTCGATAACTGATGTAGCTCAGGACGGATCATTCTCATATCGCTTCACCGATGTGAAGGCGGACTGCAGCATCTCAGTGAAGACTGAGATCAACACTTACACCGTTGTGTGGAAGAATGGGGACGTCGTCCTTGAGACAGATGAAGGTGTACCTTATGGAACTGTGCCGTCTTATGACGGAGACAATCCTACCAAGCAGTCGGATGCCAGGTACACATACAGTTTCTCAGGATGGTCGCCTGCGTTGGCTCCCGTTTCTGGTGATGTGACATACCTTGCAACCTTCACCAGCAAGGAGCGTGTGACTCCAACTCCAACACCTACGCCAACTCCAACACCTACGCCAACTCCCGATCCAACCCCAACCCCTGAACCCACTCCAGAACCGACACCGGTCGAATACGAGGATACGAAGATTTCGGATGAAGGGTCCAAGACGCACTCGTCAACACAGGAGACTGTGAATGAGGATGGAAGTAAGGATGTGAAGGAATCATCCACCACTGTCAATGTCGACGGATCCATTTCGGAGGTACAGACCACGACAGTTGAAAAGACTGACGAGCAGGGAAACACTATTGCGGATTCAACCACGTCTGAGGTATCCAAAGATGCATCAGGTCACGTCGTATCGACCATTGAGACGAAGACCACTACGACCACGACAGGTAACACCAGTGTGGTTGTCGAGTCCTCGGAGGTTAAGGATTCATCAGGAAATACAACGTCTACCATCTCCACAGAGAAGGAGATCACCGTGGGTGACGGCACTGTGGTGGAGAAGGCCAAGATGACCGAGACATCCGGAGATGTATCTGTCATCACCGAATCCGAATCTACCACGTCCACAACTGGAGGGGAGGTCACCGTTAGTACTACGACTACAGAGACAACCGTCGAAGGAGAAAAGTCCTCAGTCAAGGTCACTGAATCAGAGGCCTCGACTCAGATTATCTCCGGTGGAAAGCAGGTTAATACTTCATCTACGGTAACTGAGACTGCAACGGATGGAACCGTCACCAAATACGAGATCGAATCCACTCTAGTTAATACGACCAATGGGGACGTTACTACCATCAGCGCGGTGATCACAGAGGTGATCAAAGACGCACAGGACAATATGATGTCCACAACCAAGACCGAATACACCATAACCCTGACGGATACCGATTCCATCAAGGAGACGACGGTCACAGCCCTCGACCAGAACGGAAACGAGACCAAGACCGGAACCGTCGAGGCCACGAGCCTTGCCGAGAAATCCGTCACCGCGGTCGCTTCCACGACCGGCGAGGGTTCCCAGAAGGTCGAGACCATCGAGACCACGCTCAATTATGCTACGGGAGAATCCGTATTATCCGCTTCCGATATCGAGAACGCTGTGGAATACGCCAACAAGGTAGCGGAGATGGCGCAGATCTCAGGCGACGCGTCGAAGGTCCTGAATGTCAACTCGGGCGATTCGGCAACCGCCACTGTATCGCAGGATGCACTCCGTATCCTTGCTGACAACAGCACATCCCTCAACGTAGTCTCGCAGGCAGTATCCCTGAAGTACGACAGCGATGCGCTCGGAAGGTTCTCCAGAGCATCCGGAGAGGTGACCGTGAGCATGGAGAAGGACAACGCATCCGAGCTCAACGATGCCCAGAAGGCAGTCATTGCCGATGCGACGTTCATCATCGTCAAGGCGATGGCAGGTGACGAGTACATCTCGGATATCGAGGGAACCGTCGCTATGACCTTCACCTTCGAGAACAGCAGGAACTGGACCAACTTCGGTGCATTCTACGTGGATGACAACGGTAACAAGGTAGCGATGTCATACGTTTATGACGCTGATACCAAGCAGATGACCGTCTATTCCACCCACCACTCCGTCTATGCTATTTTGGAGGTCACTGAGGAGCCTGCGGCCGAGAACGGCATCGACAGCTCCCTCCTGATCGGTGTCGGCTGTGCGATAGCGGCCATCATCATCGTAGCTGCCGTGGTATACGTCAGGAGAGCCTGAAAACGATTTCCCGTGCATCATGCACGGGTCTCAAACTCATTGGACCTCCCGGGATACGGGAGGTCCACATTATTCTCGTGCGCCCAGCATGGGGCAAGGCCAGGGAGGATTCGACATCATAATAGGAAATCCGCCCTATGTTGCATTGCAGAACACGAAGATTGAAGAATTGGTGAAGAGGATGATGTCCAATCCAAAGGATGAGGAGACTCAGAAACAAATCGATCTGGAAGTCTGTAAAGCGTATGGATTGGATGATTCAGAGACCCAATATGTATTGTCTCAATCATGATCATCTTTTGTCGTCTTTCTCAGATCCGGTCTGTGAACCCATGAGAGGTTCCAGATCCAATCTCATCTCATCAAGCTCTCTGCTCATCTGCTCGATCTCTTCCTCTAGCTCTTGAGTGGATTTGTTGCTCTGAAGGAATTCGTTAACAACTACAGTATTTGTGTTGTCGGATGCTATCATTGTAATCAGGTAGAGTGTAGCGCATTTGATGAATTCCTGATGATTGCGGAAGCACTGTGTACGTTCGACGACGCGATCGATCTCTGCTGCAAGGCCTTTAGGAAGACTAAGAAGGATATCCACATCCTTCTTGGATTCTTTGATCCTGTTGACGACCGTATTGCGGTAGATCAGAGTGTCCTTCTTCAACGATTCATAGTAGAATTTCACCTTGATTGCCTTATCCACATCCTCCTTCTTCTCGAGGTAGCGGAGAATCGAGTATTCATCACTGATGATGAATCTGATGAATGTCCTGATTCCGTCTATGACGAAATCCGGTCTGGATGAATGGGTATTGCCAATGGCCGTCATATCCATGACCTCCGTTAGACCGCTCGGCATACGTACCATTATGCTAGCGTTTTTCTTATCATCATTCTTTTTTGAGAGTATTCCCATACAAACACTTCAATCTGTTTATTATTATTTCACTTAAAAAACATTTAGATATGGAACATACAATTAAATATTGAAAATGTAATAGAACCATTACAAAACCAAGGAGGTTGAGAAGTATGGCATACATGGACGAGTGGGAGTACAGGCTCTGGCTCCAACTCCACATACATGAACTCACAGGGCCACCAGCAGTCGAACAAACCGCTTCCGAGGAGGTGGGCAATGGCAGCGTTCAGCAGACGCAGTCAGGATGCTCGAAAATCGGACCACAGGAGAGATGATTATGGGAAGATATCCATTCGCAGAAGGAGTAAACGAGTACCTGCCCACGGAAGAAGGGCATTTGGAAGACGAGACTATCAAAAGTCTCCGCAGGCGTCTCAATCAGATTGCTAAGATTATGCATCAGTTGAAGGAGGAGGGCAAGATCTCTTCCGACAACCCGAAGAAGATGACTCCGGAAGACATCGACGTCTTTGTTGGTTTTAGGCGCAAGAGTGGAGTCAAGGCCTCCACTGTCAATAAGGATCTCGGCAACCTGAAAAAGATGTTCATCTACTTCGATAATGACGTCGTCAGCAAGTTCGAGATCAAGTATCCCTCGCACTACCCCAAGAGGTACAAGAAGCGCGGCGCTTCGCTGGAGGAGGAGAAGGTCCAGGCCATCCTCGACAAGGCCAAGAAGATCAACCCCGTCAATTGGGAGCTTATGGAGGCCTATGGTCTGGTATCTCTGGCCATATGCACGGGATTCAGGCCGAAGGAGCTTCGCATGCTTTCGATCAGCAACGTGAACGTCACGGATTCCGGCGTGGAGATCTACGCCGAGCATGTCAAGGGAGAAGGTCTCTACGGAAATGCTCGTTACGTCACAATGCACCCTGATGGGGTCGAGGTATTCAAGAGATTCCTGGATGCAAGGGCACTCAAGCTCGAGAAAGCGGGCAAGAAAGAGGATGCTCTGTTCCCACCATTGAAGCATAATGGCGGCTACATCTCTTATGGGAGGATCCGCACACTGAAGAGCTTCGTGGAGGAGGACATCGGTTTCAAGTTCGATCTCAGGAAGTGTAGGCGTACATTCGGTCAGAGGGCCATCAACGAGGGTCAGAGCATACATGATGTTTCCCTCGTTATGGGCCATTCGACGATGGCGACCACTCAGAAGGATTATTGTGACAAAGACGAGCATGATGCGGCCCGTGATATGCAGAGATATTGGGATGCGAAGGAGGCATCTGAGTGAGCTAATCGCACCCGAAACTTCGATAGGTTCGGGTGCAATCTCACTCGACATGGAGCGTCAAGGTACTCAAAACCCCAAAACAATAGAATTTTTTGAGAAGATCTGGATGAACAAGTGGCGGGCCTGAAGGGATTCGAACCCTTGGCACCTCGATTAAGAGTCGAGTGCTCCACCTAGCTGAGCTACAGGCCCATTGAGTGAAATCACGTTAGTGACTTCTTGTAAATAAAGATGTCTGTCTGATAATGGCATCAAGAACCAGGAATCATCAACGGCCAGCATCATTAAGCGGATTGGCGCTCCCTTCTTCTGCTCAGAATCTCGGAAAGGAATGTCGAACCGAGGATTAGGGCTGCGCCGATCCATCCGATGATGCCCAGATCCTCATGCAGTATGATGACGCTGAGGGCGATGCTGATGACAGGTTCTATGTATCCGTACATCACGGCGGTCGGGGCATCCAGGTGTGCAAGGGATCCGAAGTACA
>JAEEGG010022288.1_pt1 | contig 12489 bp, 6 predicted proteins | sample 9134161 | NCBI WGS metagenome assembly JAEEGG01 (sample SAMN16246543, study PRJNA631951) | gut metagenome | biome: gut microbiome; feature: rumen; material: CR-attached | host: Bos | place: Iran: Karaj | collected 2018-10
CACAGCGATGTGCCTTTCAGGTTTTTCAATTTGCCGCTGAACAGATGATTGCTTTGTCTTGTGAGTTGCACCCTTCTTTTCTTGTAGAGATCGTCATTCGTATAGAAATCGGCATAGATACCGATAATGTCATCGGGCTTCGAGATGGTCATCATCTCGTTGAAGGTTTTGCCCCATTGGAAATCTGACAGATCGACGATCAGATCGATGCTGTCTTTATCGGCGTTTGAGAAAGAGATTGCGCTTCCGTGCAGCTGCCTGTTGGTGGATATCTTGGCGAAGGGAAATTCGATCTTTGTCCCTTCCATGAATTTTGAGCGTTTTTTCAACTCTTGGGCAAGTGCATCATAACCGTATCTTTCCACCAAAGTTCTTTCTTTCGAGAAGAGGTTCACCCCAAGTCCCAGCCTGTCTCCCGGAATGTCCGCCCCGATTGCGGACAGAACCGTTGGGAACTGATCAAAGGAAGAATATGCTCTGAAGGTGTCGGCATGTTCCTGGACGTTTACATATGCTGTATAGTTTCTCCTTGTGTATTTTTTTCCGGTTTCGATGAAATATTTTTTCATTGTTGGATGGTCACCGGCCAGGACGATGACCGTATTCTTGTAAAATTCCTGTTGCTGTATCCAGTTTATGAAATTTGTAATCTGGTTGTCCGAACAGTAAATGACATTTTTGTACTGCATATCGGCAAATCTGTTTTTGCAGGTGTCCCCCAGATAACCGTTTGGCGCATGGGTATCCATTGTAAACATGGAAAAGTGGAAGGGCCTTCCATCTTGTGACAGCTTTTCCAGTTCCGATTTTGCGATTTCAATGAGTTTGTGATCCTCCACGCCCCAGAAAACCTTGTAATCTTCCGGGATAATTTTCTTTTCCATCATGGAATCGTAATCAAGCACTTTGACGCCGCCATGCTGTTGAAAAAACATCTTTTGCCCGGCAAAGGTGCTCTTTGATCCCAAAAGTACCTCCTGGACATAGCCGTTTTCCCGCAAAATATCGCCGAGCGAAACTATGCCGGGGAAGAAGGAGTCCTGCGACTCCATGTCGTTGGCATCGACAGCTATCTTGAGAGGCAATCCCGTATTGAGCGCAAAGACGGCCCCCATGGTCCAGGTTGTGCCGGGCAGGGAGTAGGCGCCGTTCAGCTTTCCGGTGTTTCCGGAGAAATTGATATGGTCATGGGCAAGGCGTGTGAGGTTGGGGATAAGATTTTCCTCAAATATGCCGCCATTCTTTTTGTCGGCAAAGGAAGTTTCCATGGATTCAAGATATATGTATACGAGATTTTTCTTCTCCTTGAAATTTATGATTACGTTGTTGGGATTTACATAGTTGTTCTCTATGAAGTCGCTGTATCTGTTGTATGAAATGATGTCGAGCTTGACCGCAGAGTATAGGTATATTGCGGCTATTGCTGTAATTGTAACAGAATTAAATAAGTTTTTCCTGCTTTTGGCTATGAATACATATATGATATTGAACAGGAAAACAGGTATAAGTGTATAACAGACAAATGCTGTGATTATGGTTGATTCGATGCCGACGATGGGATGCTTTGCATGGTAAAGAATCTCATCTAACGTTACATTGTCATATTCATTGATGGCATAGAGCAGGACAAGTGCTCCGAAGAGTAATACGTTCAACAGCACATGACAAAGTATTGTCCCGGGATTCCATCGCACACGCATGGCCTTTTTTCTCCGACGCTTTGAGTTTCGCGGGATTGTACCGCTTTTGCCGGGGCTGGCAATGGTTTCCGTGCAGATGTGTGGAGGAACTGAAGGAGGAAAATCCGTGAGCTGTCGTATTTGCCATGCCTCGATTGCGATGGACCATGGGGGCCATCGCAATCAGGGCATGATGCTGAGGTCATGCGAGCGATTCGCATGGAAGAGGAGCATCAGGGCGGCAAATCAACTTTTTGACGCGCGAACGTCAATGCAGCCAGAGCAGTTCGGCATAGGAAGGCAGAGGCCAGGCTTGGGCATCAATGATGCGTTCCAGAGCGTCGCAGTGTTCGCGGCAGGCTCCCATGGCAGGCAGCACCGCATCACGGGCACTATGGGCGGCCTGATGGGTGTTTTCCGCGCTGTGCAGGGTGGCCAGCGCCTTTTCCAGATTGGCAATGGCTGATATCAGTCCGGTCGTATGCCCGCGCAGAATGCGGAAACGTTCTTCTTCCGGCACCGCCTCACCGGCCAGCGCCCGGGTTTTTCCGGCAACGTCCGCGGCTTCCGCCTGTTCATGCAGGGCGACGGGCAGGATGCGGGTGCGGGCCATCTCCAGCATGAGAGCTCCTTCGATACCGACGCTTTTGGCGTAGTTTTCCAGCAGGATTTCCTGGCGGGCAAGTATCTCGCGTTCGGAAAGCACCTTCTGGCGCAGGAAGATGTCCATGATCCCGTAGTGCTCCAACGCATCCACCGTGGTGGAGAGGTTGGGCAGTCCGCGTTTCTCCGCCTCCTCAAGCCATTCCGCGGAGTAGCCGTTTCCGTTGAAGACGACATCCTGATGTTCGCGGAACAGGCGGGGCAGAAGTTCCTGAAGCGCCGAAGTCAGGCTGGCGCCGCCGGAGACGGCCTTTTCCAGCTCGGTGGCGATGTCGTCGAGCGCGCAGGCCATGGCGGTGTTCAGGACGGTGTTCACCGGCGCGATGGACTGGGAGGAACCGACAGCCCGGAATTCGAACTTGTTGCCGGTAAAGGCGAAAGGACTGGTGCGGTTACGGTCGGAGCGATCGACCGGCAGCGGCGGCAGGGAGGAAACGCCGATTTCCATGGAGGTGCGGCCCGTTTTGTGCGTCACGCCGTTCATGATGGTGTCGATGACGTCGGTCAGCATGTCGCCGAGATAGACGGAGATGATCGCGGGCGGCGCCTCGTTCGCGCCGAGACGGTGATCGTTGCCGGCGCCCACGGTGCCGAGACGCAGGGCGGCGCTGTGCATGTGAACGGCCCTGAGAACGGCGGCCAGAAAGACAAGGAACTGGGCATTGTCCAGTGGCGTGGTGCCGGGATCGAGCAGGTTGTTCCCCTCCGAGTCGCTGATGGACCAGTTGTTGTGCTTGCCGCTGCCGTTCACGCCGGCGAAGGGCTTTTCATGCAGCAGGCAGATGAAGTCGTGCTTGGGCGCGAGCTGGTGCAGGATGTTCATCATCAGCATGTTGTGGTCGGTCGCGAGGTTGGCGTCCTCGTAAATCGGGGCGAGCTCGAACTGGCCGGGCGCAACTTCGTTGTGCCGGGTCTTGGCGGGAATGCCGAGGCGGAACAACGCGTCTTCCACATCCTGCATGAAGGCCATGACCCGTTCCGGGATGGCGCCGAAGTAGTGATCTTCCAACTCCTGCCCCTTGGCGGGCGCCGCCCCCATCAGGGTACGTCCGGCCAGCATGAGATCGGGACGGAGCGCGGCAAGCCGGCGGTCAACAAGGAAATATTCCTGCTCGGGACCGACGCTCGGACGTACGAAGGTGGCTTTCTCATTGCCGAAGAGACGCAGGATGCGCAGAGCCTGTCTGGAAAGCGCGGAAATGGAGCGCTGCAGCGGTATCTTGCGGTCGAGCGCCTCGCCGGAATAGCTGTAGAAGAGCGTCGGGATGTGGAGCGTGGAGCCGATGACAAAGGCGGGGACGGTAGGATCCCAGGCTGTGTAGCCCCGTGCCTCGAAGGTGGAACGGATGCCTCCGGAGGGGAAGGAGGAGGCGTCCGGTTCGCCGCTGATGAGCATTTTGCCCGAAAATTCGTTGATCATGCCCCCTTCGCTTGTGGTCGTCAGGAAGGCGTCATGCTTTTCGGCGGTCAGGCCGGTCATCGGCTGGAACCAGTGCGTGTAGTGCGTTGCACCCTGCTCGATGGCCCAGTCCTTCATGGCGCAGGCGACCGTGTCGGCGATGGCGGGATCCAGGCGTTCTCCCTTGCGGATGATGGCCTTGAGCGAACGGAACACGGGTTTGGGCAGTTTTTTCTGAAGAATCTCGAGGGAAAAAACGTCGCAACCATAAATGGCGTCGATATCGGAGGTCGGCGCGGGAAAGGTCCGGTGGCTTTGGGCTATTTGCAGGACGGCGTCGCTGCGGGCAGTCATTGTGGTCATGGTCTGAGCTCCTTTATTGAATGGAAGTGAATGGGCAACCGGCTATGGCGGGTGTTGTGAAGGAACCGTTGATCGGCCCACCATACGGGTTTTGCTGCACGCCGCGTCCGGATTTGCAGGACGGAAGGGCAGACACCGGGGAAAAAAGCAAGAGCTATGCCACGACGGATATTCCCTGCCGGTATTCCCAATGAATGCGATGAAATGAAAAATTACGAATAGAAACGCTAGCATATACAAGATGGAACAGCGTTGTGGATGGCCTTCCCGGGGGATGACGGAGGCTGTATTACATTTTTTGTATAGGCAGCTCTTGGGGAAATTTACATAAAATGTAAAATGACTTTGTCGGATTTGCAAAAAATGTAAGGCCTTTGCTTACATAGCCTTCAAAACCTTACGGCGCAAGGCCTGGTACACTTTTTGCCCTTATATGCTCCCCAAAAGAGTGTTCAATTTTTGCGGGAGATTTCATCATGCCCAAGCGCAGCGAGCTGCAACGCATCATGGTTATTGGTTCCGGTCCCATCGTCATCGGTCAGGCCTGCGAATTCGACTATTCCGGCACGCAGGCGGTCAAGGCACTCAAGGAGGAAGGCTGCGAGGTTATTCTTGTGAATTCCAACCCCGCCACCATCATGACCGACCCCGAGTTGGCGGACCGGACCTACATCGAACCCATAGAACCCGATACGGTGGCCGCCATTCTTCGCCGGGAACGCCCGGACGCCCTGCTGCCCACACTGGGTGGCCAGACGGGCCTGAACACGGCTCTGTTCCTCGCCAAAAACGGCGTATTGAAAGAATGCGGTACGGAACTTATTGGCGCGAACGCGGAGGTCATAGAAAAAGCCGAAAGCCGTGAGCTGTTCCGTGCCGCCATGGAGAGTATCGGGCTGGCCGTCCCCCGAAGCGGGATCGCGCACTGCCTGGAAGATGTGCGCCGTATTGCCGCCGAGTTGTCCTTTCCGCTCATCGTTCGCCCCGCCTTTACGCTGGGTGGTTCGGGCGGTGGAGTAGCCTATAACCAGGAGGACCTCGAAGCCATTGCCGCCGACGGCCTTGCCGCTTCGCTCTGTCAGGAAGTGTTGGTAGAGCAGTCCGTCATGGGCTGGAAGGAAATCGAGATGGAAGTGATGCGCGACCGCAAGGATAACTGTGTCGTCATCTGCTCCATTGAAAATCTTGATCCCATGGGGGTGCATACCGGCGATTCCGTGACCGTGGCTCCGGTCCAGACGCTCAGTGACCGCGAATACCAGAGGATACGCGATGCCTCCATTGCCGTCATGCGTGCCATCGGTGTGGAAACCGGCGGCTCCAACGTCCAGTTCGGTCTGAATCCGGAAAATGGCGAACTTGTGGTCATCGAGATGAATCCGCGGGTGTCGCGTTCCTCGGCCCTGGCCTCCAAGGCGACCGGCTTCCCCATTGCCAAGATAGCCGCCAAGCTGGCCCTGGGATACACGCTGGACGAACTGCCCAACGACATCACGCGGGAAACCATGGCCAGCTTTGAACCTGCCCTGGACTACTGCGTGGTGAAGATTCCCCGTTTTACCTTTGAAAAGTTCCAGGGCGTAAAAGACGAACTGACCACCTCCATGAAGAGCGTGGGCGAAACGATGGCCATTGGCCGTACCTTCAAGGAAGCCCTGCAGAAGGGCTTGCGTTCGCTGGAGATCGGTGTGCCGGGCCTCGGTTTTGGCTTCAGGAGCAAACTGCCCGGTCGTGACGCGCTGGAGGCGGGTTTGCGCATGCCGAATTCGCGCCGTCTCTTCACGATTCGTCACGCGCTTTTGGCGGGGATGAGCGTCGGGGAGATACATGCCCTTTCGGCTATCGACCCGTGGTTCATCGAGCAGATAGCCGATATCACGGCTCTCGAAGAACAGCTGCGCGATTTCGCCCTCGCCAATCCCATGGAGGCCGACAACCCGGAATTGCGGGAGCTGTTTTTCAAGGCCAAGGAATATGGCTTTTCCGATCGTCAGCTTGCCGAAATGTGGAAACGGCCGGAAAGCGATATCGCCGCATTGGGCGAGGCCATGGAACTGCGCCCGGTCTACCGCCTCGTTGATACCTGTGCCGCCGAGTTTGAGGCGTATACGCCGTATTTCTATTCCACCTACGAGACGCTGGACGAACGGGAAGTACATGCCCGCAGGAAGGTTGTCATTTTGGGCGGAGGTCCCAACCGCATAGGGCAGGGCATCGAGTTCGACTACTGCTGCTGCCAGGCCTCTTTCGCCCTGCGTGACGAAGGTGTGGAGGCCATCATGGTGAATTCGAATCCCGAGACGGTCTCCACGGATTACGATACCTCGGATCGCCTCTACTTCGAGCCGCTCACCTTTGAAGATGTAATGCACATCGTTAGGACCGAGAAACCGGACGGCGTCATTGTGCAGTTTGGCGGCCAGACGCCGCTCAACCTTGCCGTTCCCCTGCAGAGAGCCGGCATCACCATACTCGGAACAAGTCCCGACGCCATTGACCGGGCCGAAGATCGCGAACGTTTCCAGGCCCTTATTCGCAAGCTGAAGTTGCGCCAGCCGCAGAATGGCGCCTGCTCCTCCCTGGCCGAAGCCGAATGGGCGGCATCCCGCATTGGCTGGCCCGTCATCGTGCGTCCCAGCTACGTTCTCGGCGGCAGGGCCATGCAGATATGCTACGACACGGCCGACCTTGAAGACTACTTCCGGAACATCGTGGGGACGAAGGAGCCGGAGCACCCCATACTTGTCGACCAGTTTCTGGAAAACGCCATCGAAGTCGATGTGGATGTGCTTGCCGATGGGCGCGAAGTCTATGTCGCCGGCGTCATGGAACATATCGAGGCGGCGGGCATCCACTCCGGCGATTCCGCCTGTTCGCTTCCCGCGTATTCTCTGCCCGGAGACATCGTGACGGAGATTGAGCGGCAGAGCGTGGCCCTGGCCCGGGAACTGCGGGTGGTTGGCCTGATGAATATCCAGTTCGCGGTGCGGGATGGCCAGGTTTACATCCTTGAAGTGAATCCCCGGGCCTCGCGGACAGTGCCCTTCGTCTCCAAGGCGACCGGAGTGCCGCTTCCCCGTTTGGCGACCCTGGTCATGCTGGGCAAGACGCTTGAGGAACTCGATCCCTGGTCCCTGCGCCGGGAAGGTCATGTCTGTGTGAAGGAAGCCGTTTTCCCCTTCAACCGTTTCCCCGGAGTGGACATTCTGCTGGGTCCAGAGATGCGTTCCACGGGAGAAGTCATGGGGATAGCGCCCACCTTCGACGAGGCCTTTCTCAAAAGCCAGCTTGGCGCGGGGCAGAAAGTCCCGGATGCCGGCAAGGTCTTCATCTCCGTAAACGACCGGGACAAGGAATGTATCGTTTCCGTGGCCCGTTCCTATGCGGAACTGGGTTTCACGCTCCTGGCCACACGGGGCACGGCCGGTCTTCTCGGAAAGGCGGGCCTTGCCGTTCGGCTTGTTCCCCGGCTTGACGAAGGGCGGCCCAATATCGTCGACATGATGAAAAACGGCGAAATCGCGATGATTGTCAATACCACGGAGGGCGGCCGCACAACGGCCGATTCCCGGATCATACGCCAGACCGCGCTGCGTTACGGCATACCTTTTACGACGACCATCGCCGGAGCGAAGGCCATGGCCCGGGCCATCCACCATCAGCAGGGGATGCCTCTGCGGGTGGCCTGTCTGCAAGACTACTATGAAGGGGGAAAAGCATGAAAACTCTTCTTGCCCTGGAAGACGGTTTTACCCTTTGGGGACGCTCCTTCACCGGCCCGGTGGAACTTTGCGGCGGTGAGGTCATTTTCAATACCGCCATGACGGGCTATCAGGAACTGCTCACCGATCCTTCCTATGCCGGCCAGATGGTCTGCCTGACCTATCCGCTTGTCGGCAACTATGGCATCAACGCCGAGGATATGGAGTCCGATCGTGTCCACATGTCGGCTCTGCTGGTCAAGGAATGCTGCAAACATCCTTCCAACTGGCGCGCCTCGGAAAGCCTGCCCGATTTTCTCGTTCGCATGGGGGTTCCGGGCATCGAGGGGCTGGATACCCGGGCTCTCACCCTGCATCTGCGCCGTCAGGGCGCCATGCGCGGCTGTATCTCCACCCGCATTCTGGATCCCGCAAAACTGGCGGCCCGGGCACGGGAGCTGCCCGCCATGGAGGGGCAGAACCTCGTTCTCCGGGTCGCGCCGGCATCGCCGTATCGTTGGGACGAGGCGGCCGGCCGGCCGGTTCCCGCCGTACTTGAAGCCGACGGCTCGTATCGTTGGCCCGCGGGAAAAGCCCTGCATGTGCTTGTCTATGATTTCGGTGTCAAGTGGAGCATTCTGCGCCAGCTTTCCGCCCAGGACATGGAACTGCTCGTGGTGCCTCCATCCTTTGGTTTCGGGCAGGTCTGCGCTGCCGCTCCGGACGGTGTTTTTCTTTCCAACGGTCCCGGCGATCCGGCGGTTTTGAAGGACGAGATCGCCGTGATAGCCAGGCTCGCGGAACATTTTCCCATGGGCGCCATCTGCCTTGGGCATCAGCTTCTTGGACTTGCCCTGGGCGGCGCGACCGTGAAGCTGAAGTTTGGTCATCACGGCATCAACCAGCCCGTCAAGGATCTCCGTACCGGCCATATAGAAGTGACTTCCCAGAATCACGGTTTCTGTGTCGTTCCCCCCGCGGGGGTGGAGGCCCGGTGCGTGAACCTGAATGACGGGACGCTGGAGGGTTTCCGCCATCCGCAAAGACCGCTGATGGCCGTTCAGCATCATCCGGAAGCCGCCGCAGGCCCCACGGATGCGCAGGGCTTTTTCCGCGAGTTCCATGAACTGCTTGAAGCCTCCCATTCTTCGTTGTTAAATGGGAAAAAACGCTGAGGAAGGTTTCCTCTCCTCGTTGAATCGTCAGGGAGCGCCCTGGTGATTGGACAGCGCTTCCCTCAGGGGTGTTCTATGACGGTGAGCCCTCTCGACAAAAAACTGCAGGTCATACGCGAATTGAGCAACGCCATGGCGCACAGCCGTGATGTCCGTGTTGTTCTTGAACATTTGCTTGGCTCCCTGGGACGCCAGATGGACATGCAGCGCGCCATGATGACCCTGCGCTACGGTGACGAGCTGGTTATCGAGGTTTCCGACGGGCTGGACGAAAGGGAACAGAAACTGGGGCATTACCGCCTGGGAGAAGGCATAGTGGGCCATGTCGCCGAAACGGGCCGGCCGCATATCATTCCCGACGTGCGCAAGGACAAGCGCTTTCTCAACCGCACCCGTTCCCGCGAGGCTTCCGAGGCGGTGGCCTTCATCTGCGTGCCGCTCTTTCACCAGAATGAAGTCATCGGCACGCTGAGCGTTGACAGAAGACTTGAAGAGGAGCCCGGTGGGGCCACGGATCTGGAACAGGATGCGGCTTTTCTGGAAACCGTGGGCAATATGGCGGCGGATGCGGCCTTTTTGCTTCTGCGGGAACAGGAGGAACAGACCGCCCTCAGTGAGGAGAACCGCCAGCTTCGCGATCTGCTTGACGGTCCGGAAGGCATGATCGGTCATTGCCGTGAAATGCTGCTGGTGGCCGAACAGATCCGCCAGGTTGCTCCTTCCGATGCCACAGTGCTTATCCGCGGCGCGTCCGGCACCGGCAAGGAGCTTGTGGCAAGGGCCATCGTCCGGCAGTCGGCGCGCAGGAACAAGCCTTTCATCTCCCTGAACTGCGCGGTTTTGCCGGAAGATCTTGTGGAAAGCGAGCTCTTCGGCCACGAAAAGGGTGCGTTCACCGGAGCGGTTTCGCGGCGGCTGGGCCGGGCCGAAGAGGCGGATGGCGGGACGCTTTTCCTTGACGAAATAGGGGATCTTTCGCCCCGGGTACAGGTCAAGCTCCTGCGCTTTTTGCAGGAACGCACGTTCTCCCGGCTGGGCAGCAACACGGAACTGCATGCCGATGTCCGTTTTCTTGCGGCGACCAGCCGCGACCTCGAGCTGCTCATGCGCGAGGGAAAATTCCGGGAGGATCTGTACTACCGCCTGAACATCTTTCCCATTTTTGTCCCCGAGCTTTCGAAAAGAAAGGGCGATATCCTCCTGCTCGCCGAGCATTTCATCCGCAAGATGAATCTGAAATATCAAAAGAGCATCAAAGGATTGTCTCCGCCCGCGATGAACATGCTTATGGAATGGCATTGGCCGGGCAATGTGCGGGAACTTGAGAACTGCATGGAGCGTGCGGTGCTGACGGCGAACGACGGCGACTTCATCCAGAGCTGGCATCTGCCGCCGGTTCTCGGAGGAGGAAAGGCCGGAGGCCGGGAAGAGGGTGAAGGAAAATTGGTGGGAAAAATGGAGAATGTGCCCACCGTATCTTCACAGTCCCGGCCGCTTTCCCTTGCCGAACGCCTTCAGCGGTGCGAACGGGAAATCCTTGTTGAAACCCTGCGGAAACATGGCGGCAATCTTTCCGCCGCCGGACGCGAACTCGGCGTTTCCCCCCGCATGATGAGCTACCGGGTGTCGAGGCTGGGTATCACGCGGGAAGATTTTGCCTAGCTTTTTATGAGTTCTCTATTCTTATGGATGAAGCAAAGAATCTCCTGGCATGCGGCTCTCGGGCGCGTTCCGGGAGATTTTTTGTTGCGTTCTCCTCATAAATGGCGGAATCATCTTTTGCATACCGGTTACATTAAGGAGAGAACGATGAACAAGACACGCTTTCTTTGGGGATTTTTTCTCGTCCTGACCATTTTGGCACCCGTGGCCGTCTTTGCGGACGTGCCGGGTATCTCCTCCGAGGAGCGGCAGCGCCGCTTTGAGGAACGGATGGGGCTCTCAAGGATACAACCGGCGGCAAATGTCCGCGTGAGCGTGTCGGAAAATGGCCGGCTTGAACTGAACTTCGAGTTCAATGGCCCCGGGGAGTTCGACTATACCTTGCATGGCCCGAAAACCGGAAAGGAGGCTGTCCCGGTTGCCGCTTCCGGACACCGCATTGCAGAGAAGCCGGGTTTGCAGGTTCTGGGGGAAGAGGTGATAGTGCCCGCGCTCAACGACAACGAAGGGGCCCGCTACAGTCTCGAAGTGACCTTTCGTTTGAAAGTGCGCGAAACGACCAGTTTCGGCGTCAAAGAAACCAATCGGGAACAGGAAGAACGTGTCACCCGGAATTTCATCCTCCGCAGACAAAGCGGTGTCTACAGTGTGGTCCAGTAAAGAAGGCGGCATAAGCTGCCGGAAATTTATGGTAAAAATGTAATGAACCGGTCCTGACAGGAGGTATCCATATGAACAGAATCATCTTTTTGGGAGGGATTTTTCTTCTCCTTGCCCTGTTGCCTGCAGCGATTTTCGCAGATCTGGTGTCTCTGCCTGAAGATCGGCTGAGAGACGAACGGAGAGATATGCAGATGCGAAATAATCGGCAGATCTATGCCCATGTTGCGGAGGATGGCCGTCTTGAACTGGTTTTCCTGTTCGGAATGCATGGCACATGCGAGTACACCCTGCGCAGCCTGGCAGGCGGCGGAAAGGAGGGACCACTTGTCGCCAGCGGCCGCTTTGAGAATCCGGAGTCGGACTCGCTGGTGGGGGATGAAACGGTAAAGCTGCCTGAACTCGGGGAAAACGGGACGGCCCGCTACAGGTTCGAAGTTGTCTGCCGCCCGAAGGTTGAACTGACCAGGTTTGGACTCAAGGAAACGGCCCGGGAGGAACGGATTGTCCGGGATTTCATCCTCCGCCGGCAAAACGGCGTCTACAGCGTTGCCTATTGACGGACGCGGCATAGGACGCGTTCTGCCCTTCACCTTTTCAATCGCGGAAGGAGAAAAAACGATGCGACGGTTTTCCGGTATTGTGCTGGCCTGCATGTTTCTGTGCTGCTGTGCGGTTGCAACAGTCCATGCCGCAGAGGCTCTAAAGGATGTTCATTGCGCTCAGCAGGGCTTCTCCACGAAAATTCCCGCCGGATTAAGCGCTTACTGGCAGGAGAACAATGGCCTGTACATCTCTGTGGGGAAGCCCGGATATGTGCCCTTTGTGCTGGTGTGGAAAGGGTCTCAGGCGAACATCAGCCCTGCCGAATATTTCAGGGCATACACCGCTCATATAAGGAAGAAATACGGTGCCAGGCTGCGCGCTTTCTCGATTATGGAATATTACGAGGTGGGCGGCAAAAAACTGCCCGCGGCGCGGTACATTTACGACGTGGAAGGTGGCAGGCTGTGCCTGTTGCGGCTGATCGAGGCGCGAAAGGATCACACGGTCGCGTATACGGCCAAATATATTAATGGCCATGGAGAAGCCACGCTGGCCGCCCTGGATGTGGCGGTGCGTTACTATCGCCCCGGCAACACGAAAGCTGTCCCGAAAATTTTGCCGCTCCCTCCGAGAACCGTCCC
>JAEEGG010022291.1_pt1 | contig 12487 bp, 10 predicted proteins | sample 9134161 | NCBI WGS metagenome assembly JAEEGG01 (sample SAMN16246543, study PRJNA631951) | gut metagenome | biome: gut microbiome; feature: rumen; material: CR-attached | host: Bos | place: Iran: Karaj | collected 2018-10
AACCAGAGCATGCGGCAGGTCAGTTCGCAGAGCAGCATGTCCCAGGAGTGACCCAAGCGGATGTGTGCCAGTTCGTGCTTGATGATGGCACGGGTATTTACGTCTGCGGGGTTGAGAATAATCCATCGCATCCAACTGCATGGAGCCTTCACGCTGGGATTGGTTACAACGTGAACGTGGCTTGGTACACCATCTATCTTTATTCTTTTGCTCCTGTTAATCATCATCAGCAATGCAGCCATCTGCCAGAAATAGCGCAGCCAACAGATAAAGAGACCTGCCAGATAGATGGCCATGGCAATGAGTATGTAGGCATTGGCTTCTTCGCTGATGGGTAACGCATGATAGGTTATGCCATTGTCCGGATTCTCTGGTGGTATGTGTTCGACATTCTCGCTGAGAGGATTCTGGGCGTGCGCTATGTGATACTCAATCATCTCGCGCCCTTGCGTCACGATGTTTGCCTCTTTGGTGCTGACCTGAACAAAGGGCAGTACCATACTGTCGATGAGCACGAGCAGCAAAACGATGCGGTTGATGCCGTGCAGCGTCTCGCGCTTCAGAAACAATCCGAAGAGTGAGTAGAGCAGCGTCAGACAGACCGCCCAGCGGATGATATAGATGATGAATGATGCCATACGCTACGATTGCTTCTTTAGTTCGTTCAGGAAGTCTAACAGCTCCTGCTCGCTTACCTTTTCTTCAGCCACAAGCGATGACACGAGTTCCATGTACGAGTGCTTGAAGTAGCGGTCAACGAATCCTCCAAGTTTCGATCGGCCATAGTCCTCCTGCTCCACTAACGGGAAATAGATAAAGCCGCGTCCCTGCAGACGGTGGCTCACATAGCCTTTACGCTCCAAAGACTGTACCATCGTGGCGATGGTGTTCACGTGGGGCTGCGGCTCAGGGTACTGCGCCACAATATCCTTTGGAGCACACTCACCCAGTTGCCACATGAATTCCAGAACTTCTTCTTCCTTGCCTGTAAGTTTCCGCATATCTTTCGACGATTTTTTTAGTTCGACGGTGCAAAGATATGCCTTTTCCTATGAACCTCCAAATGTTGCCGCAATGTTTTAACCTATTTTTTTAGTTGAAACGAATGTTACTTCTATCTATCGGAAGCGGGCGAGGATGCGCTTTTCCCATCCTCGCCCGCCTTGGAAGTCAGCTTGGCTCATTAGTCGTTTGCCAAAACAAGAACGTTTCCTTATGTCGTTCTATGTCTGTCGGTCTATCCGCTCATTTTTCGGTTGTCTATCGGGCTATCGTCCTCACCTTCGAGGGCTTGATAATCTGTGCGCCCAGCAGGAGGCGGTAGTCCTTGTAGTTGTTGGTGATGATGACGCGGCACTTCTGCTTGCGGGCCAGCATGAACTGCACGTTGTCCTCGATGTCGGCACCCGTCTGGTCGAGCGCAGCATCGATGTCCTTCACCGTGAAGTTGATGATGGTGAAGCGGTGCTGCAACTCGCGAACGATGGTGCGTATCTCGTCGTTCGTCTTGCGCTTCTGATAGACCGAGATGAGCTGCGCCACACTGAGCGTCGAGATGTAGAGCCGCTTGCCCACGATGGAGTAGAGGTAGTGCAGGCAATCGCTGTCGGTCTTGAAGCGCTCGTCGCCGCTGTAGGCACCGATAAGCACGTTGGTGTCCACGAATACGTGGTTGGGGTTGTATGTCTTGACCTGTCGTGTCATAGCCGTAGATTAGAAAACCAGATGCGGGAATTGCTTCTTCTCTTCGGCGGTGAGCAGGTCGAGGTTGCCCGCCATCCACATGCCTACCTGTGCATCCACGAGTTCCTTGTATTTCAGTCCCGTCTTTTCGAGGAGCAGTTGCAGCACGGCCTTGCGCTCCTTTTCCACTTGTTTCTGTTTCTCGCTCATAATGCTGTCATTTTATGGATTACGGGTGCAAATATACGAAACTTTATGAAATTAAGTTGCACTCGCCCCAATCTTTTTGAATATATTAAGGCTCAGCGGGCTGTGCGTGGTAGTTGCCTTCGTACCAACTGACGAATGCCTGGTTGACGAGGCGTGTGCCGCCAGGCGTGGGATAGTGTCCGGTGAAATACCAGTCGCCGGGATGGTTGGGACAAGCCTCGTGCAGTCCTTCGATGCTTTGGAACACCAGTTCGATGGGTGCCTGCATGTTCTTCGGGCGCAACATCTCAACGATCTTCTGATTGATTTCCTCGACGGTGAACGGCTCGTAGATTCGCATGACGTGATTAGCCTCCAACGGACGCTCCTTGCATAAACGGTATACCTCGTCTATCAATTGCTGCCCTTGAGAGTATCTACTCCCCTCGCCCTTTGGAGAGGGGCCGGGGGTGAGGCTACTAATCACAGCGCGGAAGGCGCAAAACTCCTCCAGACGGGCCATGTCGATGCCGTAATAATCAGGGTAGCGAATCTGAGGTGAGCTCGACACCATGACAATCTTTTTGGGATGCAGGCGGTCAAGAATCTTGAAGATGCTCTCCCGCAGCGTTGTGCCGCGAACTATCGAGTCGTCGATAATCACAAGATTGTCCTCGTAGGGGCGCAACGAGCCATAGCTGACGTCATAGACGTGGGCTGCCAGATCGTTGCGCTCTGTGTTGGAAGAGATAAACGTGCGTAGCTTGATGTCTTTCCACACCACCTTCTCTGTGCGCACGTTGTAGCCTTGCTGACGGAAACCGTCGGTCATGCCGTAGTAGGCCACCTCGGCGGTATTGGGGATATATGAGAAAACGGTGTTCTCCACATCGCCATCGATGGCTTTCAGAATGGCAGGTGTCAACTGTTCCCCCAGGTGTTTACGCTCCTGATAGATGTCGCGGTCGGAACCTCGGCTGAAATAGATGCGCTCAAACGAGCAGGCACTATAGTTTGCAGCCGCTGTCCCTTCACCCAGAATCTGTTCCAGTTTGAAGTCTCCGTTGCGACGCACAATGAGCGCCTCGCCAGGCTTCAGCTCGTGGATATCCTCGCATTGCAAGTCAAAGGTGGTCTGCAGCACGGGTCGTTCGCTGGCAAGGGCGATGATTTCGTCGTCGCGATAGTAGAATGCCGGACGAATTCCCCAAGGGTCACGCACAGCAAACATCTCGCCGCTGCCCGTCAGTCCGCACATCACGTAGCCACCGTCGTAGTGTTCCATCGTCTTCCGTAACACGTTGGCCATCTCCACGTTGTCGTCGATGTATCGCGTGATGTCGAGCCCTTCAAGTCCCTTCGCCTTAGCCTCCTCAAACAGCCGTTCCACCTCCCGGTCCAGTCGGTGGCCCATCAGTTCGAGTGTGATGTAGGCATCGCCGTAGATGCGCGGCGACTGGCCTTGCGATGTCAGGAACTGAAACACCTCGTCGATGTTGGTCATGTTGAAGTTGCCACACAGACAGAGGTTCTTGGCGCGCCAGTTGTTGCGACGGAGGAATGGGTGCACAAACGTCAGTCCGCTCTTTCCTGTGGTCGAATAGCGCAGATGCCCCATGAGCAGTTCTCCTGCCATGTCTTGTGTCACTCGTGAGAATATCTCCGTGATAGCATCCTTGCCCTCGGCCTTCTCGCGGAACATGTACTCCGTGCCAGGTTCGCCCGTCATACTGACCGACGCAATGCCTGCACCCTCCTGACCGCGATTGTGCTGTTTCTCCATCATCAGATAGAGTTTGTTGAATCCGTAGGCCCAGGTGCCGTATTTCTGTTCGTAGTAGTGCAGCGGCTTCAGCAGGCGAATCATCGCCACGCCACATTCATGTTTTAGCTGTTCCATTAATGATCAATTGTCAATTATAGCGCGCACTCCTTGACGAAACTCATGAACAATGGATGCGGATGCAGTACCGTTGACGAGTATTCTGGGTGGAACTGCGTGCCGATGTACCACCGCTTTTCTGGTATTTCAACAATCTCCACGAGGTCTGCAGCAGGGTTGATGCCCACGCACTTCATGCCCTTCGCCTCGTATTCCTCTTTATAGGCGTTGTTGAACTCATAGCGGTGACGGTGGCGTTCGGATATGGACAGTTGAGAGTTGGTGATTGACAACTGGGAGTTGAAATAGGCATCAGCAGCGCGGCTGCCTTTCTGCAGTTCGCACTCGTAGGCACCCAGTCGCATGGTGCCGCCCATCTGCGTGATGCTCTTCTGTTCCTCCATGATGTCGATGACGTTGTGCGGTGTCTGTTCGTCCATCTCGCGGCTGTTGGCATCATCGTAGCCCAGCACATTGCGGGCAAACTCAATCACCATCATCTGCATACCCAGACAGATGCCGAAGGTGGGAATGTCGTTGGTGCGCGTAAATTCTGCTGCGATAATCTTGCCCTCGATGCCACGCTGTCCGAATCCTGGACAGATGATGATTCCCGCCATGCCGTCGAGTTTCTCTGCTACGTTGTCGCGGCTGATGTCCTCGCTGTTGATAAAGTGCAACTGTGCCTTCACGTCGTTGTAGATTCCGGCAAGGTTCAGACTCTCGCGGATGCTCTTATAGGCATCCTGTAGGTCGTATTTGCCCACCAGTCCGATATGCACCTCGCGTTTGGCATTGCGCTGCTTGTCCAGAAAGTCGTGCCAGGGCTTCATGGCTGGTGTCTCGCCAACGGGAATGCCAATCTTTCGCATGATGGCAGCATCTAAGCCCTGCTTCTGCATACTCACTGGCACCTCGTAGATGCTTGGCATGTCCTCGCTCTGCACCACGCACTCCAAGTCCACATTACAAAACGACGCCACCTTCATGCGCATTGCGTCGTCGAGGTGGCGTTCTGTCCTGAGGACGAGGATGTCCGGCTGGATGCCCATCCCTTGCAGTTCTTTCACAGAGTGTTGCGTCGGTTTCGTCTTCAGCTCGTCTGCTGCTTTCAGATAAGGCACGTAGGTCAGGTGTACGCAAACCGCGTCGCGGCCTAATTGCCATCGCAACTGTCGGATGGCCTCCATAAATGGTGCGCTCTCTATGTCGCCGATGGTGCCACCCACTTCGGTAATGACGAAGTCGAGCTGCTCGTCTGATGCGGTAGCAAATTTTTCACTGTTCACTTTTCCCTTTTCACTTAACCGGAGCATCCTCCTCTTAATCTCGTCAGTAATATGCGGCACCACCTGGATTGTCTTGCCCAGATAGTCACCTTGGCGTTCGCGGTCTATCACCGTCTTGTAGATGCGTCCCGTCGTAATCGAGTTGTTGCGCGTGGTGTGGATGCCCGTAAAACGTTCGTAATGTCCTAAGTCGAGGTCGGTCTCGAATCCATCTTCCGTCACGTAGCATTCGCCGTGCTCGTAGGGGTTCAGCGTCCCAGGGTCGATGTTGATGTAAGGGTCGAATTTCTGAATCGTGACCTTAAAGCCACGTGCCTGCAGCAGTTTACCGATGCTGGCGGAGATGATTCCCTTGCCAAGCGAGGAGACCACACCGCCAGTCACGAATATGTACTTTGTATTCATTCTATGTCGTTTTGTAGTTTGCATTCTCTTGCTCTCCTGCGCTAAGCCCTGTGACGGCAATCAATGTCATTGCCGTCATCAGGATTATCCAGCGCTTCTTAATCTTCATACCTTCTCTTACCTATATATAAATATGTTATGGCTCTAACTTTTTGTAAGTTTTTGGGTGCAAAATTACTGCTTTGTGTTGCGAAAGTATTAGATTTTCCTACTTTTTGTTTGTTAAAATCTTCAACGACTAACATTTTGTAAGCTTTTTGACTGATTTCCTCTTCGTTTTGTTATCACTTTGCGCCCAAAACCTGTCATTTTGTTACAAAGTGACAGAAGCCTTGTCCACAATCTATGCTCAATCAATGTGGGTTCGATGAATTGTACTAAAATAGGTGGCTTTTAAGCAGATTAAGTGACCTCAATACTCGCAAAAAATTCAGCAACCTCTAACTCGTTCTGAAATTTGCGAGTTTTGGATGTTTTTCAACTGCCTGATTATCAGTGTATTGTAAAACCTACTGTCTTGAAATGCCTTTTGTAACAGGTGTTTTCGGTGATTTAGGTTATTTCACGTTGTCATGGTGGATAGATGGTCTGACCATTTAGGTTAGATTGCGAAGCGATTTAGCCTAAATCGTGACGTGAAGTTTCCTAATTCGAGTCGTGATTTAGGCTGAAACCTGGCTTATTCTTGTCGCTACGAGGTTGTGAAATAGTGACGAAAAGCGTAAAATAGCTGAAAATAATTGTTAAAAAAGCGTTATTCTGAACAGCTATTTCGCAAAACGAACATTGCTCATCTGACGAAAAAGTGCCGAAAAGCCCCATTTTTTTTCTAGATTGACTTTTTCATTTGTCTTGAAAATCGAAAAAATACAACTTATTCTCGGATTATTGTGTGCTTGCCACCTCCTTTTTGATGTATAGCTGATTGGGATGACAGTTTTTTCTTGTCTTACAGTAAGTTTGTATTGGCGAAGTGTCAAATTGTAAAGAATTCAGTGGTAAGGCTAACTGAATGCTTACACTTTTCGCGGAATAGTGACGATTTGAACACAAAGTGTCAAACAACGATTATTTTTGATAAAAAAGTACGCAATAATTTGTGCGTTTCAGCAAAACGCACTATTTTTGCACCCGAATAAACATCAAAACAGATCATAGATATGATTAGAATAGCAAACAATTGGTGGTGGCGCAACTCAAGATTCAAAATATCGTGAGAAGATAGCCGCGTACCTATTAAGTTTGTATGAGAGATACTCCGGAGGCCTGTCGTTCTTGCGATGGGCCTCCGATTTTTTAGTTAAGAATTAAGAGTTTAAAAAATCAAGAGATATGGAAAAATTTCAAGTTGACAAAAACGGTTTCTACGGAGAGTTCGGGGGCGCGTATGTGCCAGAGATACTCTACAAGTGTGTTCATGACTTGCAGGAGGCTTATCTGCCGATTATCGAGAGTGCGGAGTTCAAGGCCGAGTATCATGCATTGTTGAAGGATTACGTGGGAAGACCTTCACCGCTCTATTATGCCCGGAGGATGAGCGAGAAGTACGGCTGTCAGTTGTATCTGAAACGTGAAGACCTGAACCACACGGGTGCGCACAAGATTAACAACACCATCGGGCAGATACTGCTGGCCAAGCGGATGGGCAAGACGCGCATCATTGCCGAGACAGGAGCCGGACAGCACGGCGTGGCGACAGCAACGGTGTGTGCGCTGATGAACATGAAGTGCGAGGTGTTTATGGGTGCAACGGATGTGGAACGTCAGCACACCAATGTGGAGAGGATGAAGATGTTGGGTGCCGAAGTGCATCCCGTCCGCACAGGCAATATGACGCTGAGCGATGCTTGCTCGGAGGCCATCCGCGACTGGTGCTGTCATCCTGCCGACACCTTCTATATCGTAGGTTCGACGATGGGACCCCATCCCTATCCCGACCTCGTGGCTCGGATGCAGAGCGTCATCAGCGAGGAAATCAAGTGGCAGTTGGCAGAGCAGACGGGCCGCGACTATCCCGACTACTTGATTGCCTGCATCGGAGGGGGAAGCAACGCTGCCGGCACCATCTATCACTATATGGACGATGAGCGCGTGAGAATAGTGCTGGCCGAGGCTGGCGGACACGGTTGGGATACCGACTACACCGCCGCCACCATCCATAGGGGCACGACCGGAATCCTGCACGGAGCGAAGATGCTGGTGATGCAGGACGGGGACGGACAGATTCAGGAGGCTTTCACCATTTCAGCAGGCCTTGACTATCCGGGGGTAGGCCCGATGCATTGCAACATGGCGAAGAAAGGTAGGACGCAGGTGCTGAGCATCAACGACGATGAGGCCATCTACGGCGGCTACGAACTGACACGCATGGAAGGTATCATCCCTGCCATCGAGAGTGCCCATGCCATAGCAGCGCTTTCCAAACTAAGTTTCAAAAAGGACGATGTGGTAGTGCTGACGGTCAGCGGCAGAGGCGACAAGGATGTAGAGACGTATCTCAAAAACAAGGCGATGGCAAAAGAATACGGGGAGTTTTAATTGAAAAAATCATGAATAGCTATAAGTATCAAACAACAAGCAAGACCATTCTGGCGGATCTTTATACCCCAGTTGGCGTGTATATGCGACTGCGCGACCTCTATCCGCAGAGTGCGCTGATGGAGAGCTCTGACTATCACGACCAGAGCAACTCGCGGTCGTTTATCGGCATCAATCCCATGGCCAGCGTGGCTATCGGACACGGGGTTGCCAGTATCAACTTTCCCGACGGAACCACCGAGCGTCGTGAGATCAACAAGGAATACGGCACGGCTGATGCCATTCACACCCTCATCGACCGCATTGAGGTCGTGGGCGACGATGCCGCCGTATGCGGACTCTATGGCTACACCAGTTTCAACGCCGTGCGCTACTTCGAGGACATCGCTGTAAAGGACGAGACGCAGGAGAAAAACGATGCGCCCGACGTGCTGTATATATTATATAAGGTGGTGATTGTGTTTGACCATCATAACAGTCAGCTGAAGATTGTCACGCTGGGAGAAGCCGGAGAGAGCTGCGGCAAAATCACAACAAACGGAACCGGCGCGGAGACCGTGGAGGCCGTGCTGAAGGCGATGAACAAGGCCAATGTGCAGGCCTACGATTTCCATCCTGTAGGTGATGTGCGCTCGACGCTGACCGACGAGGAGCATAAGACGAACATCCGTCGCGGCATCAAGCACTGTCTGCGTGGCGACGTGTTTCAGATTGTGCTCAGCCGCAGGTTCATTCAGCAGTACGAGGGCGACGACTTCAAGCTCTATCGCGCTTTAAGGAGCATCAATCCGAGTCCGTACCTGTTCTACTTCGACTTCGGTGGGTTCAGGATCTTCGGAAGCAGCCCCGAGACGCATTGCAGGATTGAGCGGAGACCCAGCGAAGAACCATCGGACTCAGCACCCAAGTTCCGTGCCTACATCGACCCCATCGCCGGAACAACGAAACGTACGGGTGATGCCGAGGCCGACCGTAAGGGAGCCGAATACCTGCGCAACGACCCCAAGGAGAACGCTGAGCACGTGATGTTGGTGGACCTGGCCCGCAACGATCTCTCGCGTAACTGTCACGGCGTGAAGGTCGATTTCTACAAGGACCTACAGTATTATTCGCACGTCATCCACCTCGTGTCGCGAGTCAGCGGCGAGCTCGATGCCGACAAAGATCCCATCAAGGCATTTATCGATACCTTCCCCGCTGGTACGCTCAGTGGTGCGCCGAAGGTTCGGGCCATGCAGCTCATTTCGGAGTACGAGCCCCACAACCGCGGTGCCTACGGTGGCTGCATCGGCTACATTGGCTTGGATGGTTCGCTGAATCAGGCCATCACCATCCGTACCTTCGTCTCGCGCAACGGTGAACTGTGGTTCCAGGCAGGCGGCGGTATCGTGGCTAAGAGTGACGAGGAATATGAATTGCAGGAAGTGAACAACAAACTCGGTGCCCTTCGCAAGGCTATCGAAAAAGCAGAAACGTTATGAAAATAGTGATTATCGACAATTACGACTCGTTTACCTACAACTTGAGTCATCTGGCAAAGGAACTGGGCGTCGATGTTGCCGTCGTGCGCAACGACCAGTTCCGTCTCGAAGAACTGGAGCCGTACAGCAAGATTATACTCTCGCCCGGGCCTGGCATCCCCTCTGAGGCGGGCCTGCTGCTCGACGTCATCCGAACCTATGCCGGTCGCAAACCAATTCTCGGCGTGTGTCTGGGTCATCAGGCCATCGGCGAAGTGTTTGGTGCTCGGCTCGAAAATCTCAACGGCGTGTTTCACGGTGTGGCTACCCCTTGCCATATCATCGCCGATGACCCTATGTTCAGCGGTCTGCCCGCAGAAATCACTGTCGGACGCTACCACTCGTGGGTGGTCTCTCGCGAGGGGCTGCCCAACTGTCTTGAAGTGACAGCCGAGAGCGATGAGGGGCAAATCATGGCCCTCCGCCATCGTGAACTGAACGTTCGCGGCATACAATTCCATCCTGAGAGCGTGCTGACCCCAGAGGGCAAAAAGATGCTCCAGAACTGGCTCTTTCTTTAATGATCAAAATTCAATATAAGTTATGGAACAAACAATGAAAGACTATCTCTTCCGCCTGCTGAACCACGAAGAGCTCTCTCGCGAGGAGATGAAATCAATCCTGATAGGAATCACACATAGTGAATATCCCAACGAACAGATTACAGCACTGCTGACGTGTCTTCAGATGCGCGGTGTCACTGTTGACGAGTTGCTCGGCTTCCGTGACGGCATTCTCGAGACTGGCGTGCCAGCCATCCTTCAGGCCGACCGTTATATTGACGTCGTTGGTACGGGCGGCGACCGCAAGAACACGTTCAACATCTCCACCACCGCCTGCTTTGTTATCGCAGGTGCAGGCTACAAGGTGGCCAAGCATGGCAACTATGCAGCCACGTCTGTCAGCGGCGCATCGAATGTCATCCAGCACCACGGTATCAAGTTCACCGACGACATCGACCGGCTGAACCGCTCGCTCAATGAGGCAGGCATCGTGTATCTCCATGCCCAACTCTTCGCTAAGGCGATGAAGTTTGTAGGCCCTATCCGCAAGGCGCTGCAGTTCCCCACCATCTTCAATCTCCTCGGCCCCATCGTCAACCCCTCGCAGCCCAAATGTCAGCTCCTCGGCGTGGCTAATCTCGACCAGATGCGTCTTTACAACAGCGTCTATCAGAAGTTAGGCATCGACTATGGCATCGTGAACTCCATTGACGGTTATGACGAGATTTCGCTGACAGGCGACTTCAAGGTGACCCTCGGCACACAGACCACAGTGCCTGGCGGTTCTCCGTCAGGCTACGAGCGCATCTTCCGTCCGCAGGATTTGGGCTTCGATATTGCCAAGCCGGAGGAACTTGTGGGTGGTGCCACTGAGGAAGAGGCCGCCCAGATATTCGACTCCGTACTCGAGAATCGTGCTCTGCCCGCCCAGAAGAACATTGTGCTGGCCAACGCCGCCTTTGGCATTCAGGTGCTGGAACGCGGACAGAAAAGCATTGAGGAGTGCATTGAGATTGCACGCGAGAGCATCGACAGCGGTGCTGCATTAAGGACATTCAAGAAGTTCGTGGAACTAAACAGCTGATTTCTTCGAACATGAATTTCATGAATTAGAATATGGCAAAAGATATTTTAGAGCAGATCATTGCTCACAAACGAGAGGAACTGGCAGCCATCCGCACCGCCTGTTCCGTATGCAACGACAGTGTCGCCGCTCCAAAGCCCTCCCTCCGCGAAGCCCTGTTGGCATCCGACACCGGCATCATAGCCGAGTTTAAACGCCGTTCGCCCTCGAAAGGGTGGATCAAGGAAGAGGGACGTGCCGACATCATTCCGCTCTCATACCAGCAGAATGGTGCCGCCGCCCTGAGCATCCTCACCGACGAACACTTCTTCGGCGGACACGACGACTTCATCCGCGCTGCTCGTCGATCAGGTGTTACCCTCCCCATCCTCTACAAGAACTTCGTCATCGATGAGACCCAGCTCTATGCTGCCGCCCTCTGTGGCGCTTCTGCTGTGCTGCTCATTGCTGCCTGCCTGTCTCGTCCCTTATGTCGCGATTTAATCGCAAAGGCTCACAGCATCGGCCTCGAAGTCCTTCTCGAAATGCACTCCGAAGCAGAACTTGAATATGCTGACCTCGGTCCCGACCTCTGTGGCATCAATAACCGCAACCTCGGCTCGTTCGTCACCGACGTCGATAATTCCTTCCGTCTCGCTGAGCGCCTGCCGAAGGATGCCGTCAAGGTCAGCGAAAGCGGCATCAGCTCCCCTGCTACCGTCCGTGCCCTCCGTCAGGCAGGCTTTCGCGGATTCCTCATCGGTGAGACATTTATGAAAACTGCCGATCCTGGTCAAGCACTCCATGATTTCATAAATCAATTGTGAATGATGAATGGTGAATTAATAAAGGTTTGCGGTATGCGAGACGCGGAGAATATCCGCGAGGTCGAGGCATTAGGCATTGACATGATGGGCCTTATCTTCTATCCTAAGTCAAGACGCTATGTCAGTGAGCGCCCCGCCTATCTGCCACAGAAATGCAAGCGCGTTGGTGTTTTCGTCGATGCCACCATCGATGACATCCGTCAGCACATCGCCGACTATGGTCTTGATGTCATTCAGCTTCACGGTCACGAAAGTCCTGAGTTGATACGCGAGCTTAGATCTCAGGTCTCAGACTTCAGGTTACAAGTTATAAAGGCCTTCAACATAGCCACCAGGGACGATTTCTTTCAAGCCAAGCCCTACGCAGGCCTCGTTGATTATTTCCTCTTCGACACGAAAGGACCCTCCGTGGGTGGCAATGGCGAGAAGTTCGACTGGGCTGTACTCTCTTACTACAATGGCGATACTCCATTTCTGTTAAGTGGCGGTATAGGTCCTGACGATGCAGAACGCTTAAAAGCCTTCCATCACCCCAAGTGCATCGGTATTGACCTCAACTCGCGTTTTGAGATTGAGCCAGGAATAAAA
>JAEEGG010022293.1_pt1 | contig 12486 bp, 9 predicted proteins | sample 9134161 | NCBI WGS metagenome assembly JAEEGG01 (sample SAMN16246543, study PRJNA631951) | gut metagenome | biome: gut microbiome; feature: rumen; material: CR-attached | host: Bos | place: Iran: Karaj | collected 2018-10
ACTTGAAATGAGCCAGAACTCCGAAAGACTTTCCTGGACATTCGAAGAAGTTGATGCAAAGCTTAAGAACATCATGGTAAACATCTTCCACAACCTTGACGATGCTTCAAAGAAGTACGGTCTTGAAGGCAACTATGTTGCAGGTGCCAACATTGCAGGCTTCTTAAAGGTTGCAGATGCCATGAACGCACAGGGTATTGTATAAGCTGATCATTTAGTTTACATTGCGGTTTTATCGCATTGACACAAAAGGATCGGGGCACCAATTAAAGCTTAATGCTCATTTTGGTGTCCCGTTTTGTTTTAAAAGAAAGGACGACCATGAGGACAAAAGAAGACATACTTAATTTGATAGATGAAGAAGGAGTCGAGTTCATAAGACTTCAGTTTACCGACATATTCGGAAGACTCAAAAATATCGCCGTTACTCCCGGACAGATGGCAAGAGTTTTTGCAAACCGCTACTCTTTCGCCGGATCCGCAGCTTTCGGTGACAGTTACGATTTTGATGACAGACTTTATCTTTATCCCGATCTTGATACTTTCATGATCTTACCCTGGAGACCCCAGCAGGGAAAAGTTGCAAAGGTTGTATGCGACATTTGTCTTGAAGACGGTACTCCTTTTGAAATGTGTTCAAGAAATATCCTCAAAAAGACTTTAAAGAAAGTCGCCGATGCAGGATATAAAGCTACGATTTATACCGAGAATGAGTTCTTCTTATTCCATACCGACGAAAACGGTCTTCCTACAACCACTTCTCACGAATTGGCAGGTTACCTTGATGTAGGTCCCGTGGATTTCGGTGAAAATGCAAGAAGAGACATAGTGCTCATGCTTGAGGAAATGGGCTTTGAGATCGAATCATCTCACCATGAAGCCGCTCCCGCACAGCATGAGGTTGATTTTGCTGCGGCAGAAGCGCTTGAAACCGCAGATTCCATACAGACATTCAGATTCGCAGTAAGATCCATCGCCAAGAGATTCGGTCTTTATGCAACGTTCATGCCCAAGCCCAAGACAGATGTAGCGGGATCGGGCATGCATCTTACCGTTACTCTTACAAAAGACGGAAAGAACATACTTAGAAATGACGACAATACCCCTTCAAAAGAAGCTTATGCTTTCGTAGCGGGTATTCTTAATCATGCAAAAGCATTGGCAGCCATCTGCAATCCTTCGGTTAATTCTTATAAAAGATTGCTTGGCGGATACGAAGCACCCAATGCCATCGTTTGGTCAACAAAGGGCGAGAAAGCACTTGTTAACCTGGTAAACGATGTTGAGGATACGAAGATTGAATTAAGATTCCCCGACGGTTCTTCAAATCCTTATCTTGTACTTGCAACCTGCTTAAGCGCAGGTCTTGACGGTATACAGAACAATATGGATCCCGGCAGCGAGTGCAAGACATGCGAAGACTTTAACAATGCGGAGGTTTTACCCGAGAATTTAAAAGACGCCGTAGCAGATCTTAAAAATGACGAGACAATTGTGAACTCTCTTGGAAAAGAGTTCTTAAAAGTATACGAAGATATCAAAAAACGCGAGTGGAAGGATTATATGACGAGGGTTTCCGATTGGGAACTTGAAATGTATCTTACAAAGATCTAGGGAGGATCCTTATGGGCTGTATATTGATCTCCATGCCCAGATATGAGGATGCAGGCCACATACAAAGGATCGTTTCGGGAAGCGGAATTTGGGAACAGTCGTTTATATGCGAAAGCGGAAATGAGATGCTAAGATGCGCAGAAGACAGAGATGTAAGTCTTGTCATATGTACAAAGCGTCTGCCCGATATGGGTTACGAAGAGCTTTCGACTTATCTTCCGGCCGGCGTTAATATGCTGCTGCTTACAAAAGATGCCGGACTTGAACCGTTCTCAAGTAACATCATCAAACTTTTGATGCCCTTTAAGTCGGATGATCTTATTGATACGCTCCGTATGCTTATACCCGGAAGCTTTTCATTCGGAAGACGCGCAAAACCGCCAAAACCCAAACCCCAAAGGTCCGACGAGGAGAAAAAGCTTATCGAAAAAGCCAAAGTCACTTTGATGGACAGAAACGGCATGACGGAGCCGGAGGCCTTCAGATATATCCAAAAAACGAGCATGGATATGGGGCGCACGATGATAGAAAGTGCGCAGATGATTTTAATGTTAAACAGTGAGTGATCACTAAAATAAAAAAGCAGGCATTGATATGAAGATCAAATTTACGAAGATGCACGGATGCGGTAACGATTACGTGTATATCAACGGGTCTAGCGAAAAGATAAACAAAGAAGACAAGCCCGAATTTGTAAAAAAAGTGAGCGATCGACATTTCGGTATCGGCTCGGACGGAGTCATTTTCATCAATCCTTCCGACATCGCCGATTTTGAAATGGAGATGTTTAACGCTGACGGAACCAGAGCCGAGATGTGCGGTAACGGAATAAGAAGCGTTGCGAAATATGTTTACGACAGACATCTTACGGATAAAGAAGAGATGACCATCGAAAGCATGGGAAAGGTTAAGTACATTACCGTTTTCCCCGAAAACGGCAAAGCAAAGCTCATAAAAGTCGATATGGGCGAGCCCATACTTAAAGCGTCCGACATACCGGTAGTCTCAAACGAAGAAAAAGTCATCGACGAGATCATCTTTGTAGACGACAAAGAATATCGTATGACCTGCGTTTCCATGGGAAACCCTCACGCGGTGGTATTACTGGACCCCGATACCTTAAAAATAGAGGAGATCGGACCGAAGTTTGAAAACCACGTAAGATTTCCCGAGAGGATCAATACCGAATTTATAAAGATCATAGACAGAAAGAATGTTAAGATGCGTGTTTGGGAGAGAGGAACAGGCGAAACTCTCGCATGCGGAACGGGATGCTGCGCCACAACGGTAGCCTGCATTCTCAACAATCTTACCGATTCTGAGATTACCGTGCACGTTCGCGGCGGTGACATCAATGTAAAGTGGGATAAAGAAACAAATCACGTATTCATGACAGGCCCCGCCGAGTTTGTATTTGACGGAGAGATAGAATATTAAAAAGAGGCGACAACGATGGTTAAGATCAATGACAATTATCTGAATCTGAAAGGAAGCTACCTTTTTTCGACCATAGCAAAGAAGGTTAAAGCTTACAGTGAGGAAAATCCCGACAAAAAGATAATAAGGCTGGGAATAGGCGACGTTACGAGACCCCTTTCTTCCTCCGTTATTGCAAGTCTTCACAGTGCGGTAGACGAAATGGCAAAGAAAGAAACCTTCAAAGGCTATGCCCCGGATCTCGGATATGAGTTTTTAAGAAGTGCCATCGCCAAAAACGATTATAAAGACAGAGGCTGCAATATCGAAGCCGATGAGATATTCGTTTCCGACGGTGCAAAGTGCGATTCGGGAAACATTCAGGAAATCTTTTCAACCGATAACGTTATCGCCGTATGCGATCCTGTTTATCCCGTATATGTGGATTCAAACGTAATGGCCGGAAGAACGGGCCTTTTTGATGAAAATACGGGCAAGTATTCAAAAGTTGTCTACATGCCCTGCACAAAGGAAAACAATTTTACACCGGCATTTCCCGAGAAGACTCCGGACATCATCTATCTTTGTTTTCCCAATAACCCCACCGGCGGTGTAATAACAACATCCGAACTTCAGAAGTGGGTTGATTACGCAAATGAAAAGAAAGCGGTCATCATCTACGATGCCGCTTACGAAGCATACATAAAAGAAGAAAACATCCCTCACACGATCTACGAGTGTGAAGGTGCCGATACATGCGCCATCGAGTTAAGATCCTTTTCCAAAAACGCAGGATTTACCGGACTTAGACTCGGATTTACCGTCATTCCCAAGAAACTTAAGGTCGGCGATGTATCTCTAAATTCACTTTGGGCAAGAAGACACAGTACAAAATATAACGGCGCTCCCTACATCGTTCAAAGAGCCGGCGAAGCGGTTTATTCGGACGCCGGAAAAGCCGAAGTAAAAGAGCTCGTAAACTACTATATGCAGAACGCTTCCTATATTTGCGAAGGCTTAAAGAGCGCAGGTTACGAGATCTACGGCGGAGTGAACGCGCCTTACATCTGGCTTAAAACACCGGATAACCTTACGAGCTGGGAATTTTTCGATCTGTTGCTTAATAAAGCATCCGTTGTGGGTACACCCGGTTCGGGCTTTGGTCCCAGCGGCGAAGGATACTTCAGACTGACCGCTTTCGGCGATCACGAGGCAACAAAAGAAGCGATCGAGAGGATAAAGAAGTTATAGCGTTGTTGCGGGTTTTTTCATTAAGTGATAAATTGGATTATATGAAAAAAACAGCGCTCATACTGTCGAAAATATCATATTTTGTCGCATCGATGATCTTGCTTTACTTATCCCTTCAGTCTGCGAGACTTACGTTTCTTTCCGACGTTTCAAATCTTGTGGATGAAAGCATAAGAAAAGGCAAAGATATATTTATATTGAACATATTGGTCGCAATTCTCGGGGCAGCGGTACTCTATGCCCTTTCGGAGGCGATCTTTAAAGAAGATAAGCAGAAAAACCGTAAAAGACTGTCGGTCATACAAATTGCGGTTTCCTGCTTTATTTATGTTTTATTGATCCTTTTTGTTCTTAAAACAAAGATATCCCCCTACTGGGATCAGATGGAAGTTTTCCTGGATGCGCAAAGGTTTAACGCAGGCGATTACGAAGACATGAACAACATGTATCTTACCATGTATCCCCAGCAATACGGCCTAATTTTCTTTGAGGGAATACTTATAAGGATCGTAAACCACTACAGATTTTTACAGTGTTTAAATGCGCTTTTCATTTCTTTGTCGGTCTTCTTTGCGGGAAGAACGGTACTTCTCGTATCGGACAATGAGAAGGCAGGCTTTTTTGCAACGGTTCTCATGGCAGTAAACTTTCCCTTCTTCTACTACGTTTCTTTCGTGTACGGAGACGTTTTTTTCGCATTTTCCTCGATACTTATCGCTTATTTATCAATCAACTTCTGTAAAAAGAAAAAACCCGGATTTCTCGTGGGTGCACTGGCCACAGCCTGTGTTGCTCTTCCCGTAAGGCAGAATGCGCTGATATTCCTGGTTACGATCGTCATTTTCTTTTTACTGTATGCCCTTAAAGAAAAAAAGCTTATATATATACTCATCGCGGTTTTGTTTATGACGTTACCGCTTCTTACCGATGCCGGCATAAAAAAATATTACGAGCATAAGAGCGGATACGAGATAAGCCACGAGGAGATTCCGAAGATAAGCTGGGTAGTAATGGGACTTCAGGGCGATCCTTATGAGGGAAAGGGCGTAGGTTATTATAACGGCTACAATTACGGATCATATCTTTTCCATGATTCAAAGAAAGAACTTGCCGCCGCTCATTCAAGGGAAGAACTTTCCTTGAGACTTTCCGAGTTTAAACAAAACAAAATAATGGCCGTTGATTTCTTTAACTATAAGGCACTTGAGCAGTGGAGCGATCCCCTTTTTGAGTCTGCGCATATGACTGCGGGGGACGGAAGCGAATATGATAAAATACGTCTTTTCTACAATTCAAAAGTGCTGGGTATTATAAGATTTTTACTGAACTATTATCAGTTCTTCATATATGCCTTCGCCCTTGTGTTTACGGCGAAGGGCGCATTTGGTAAAACCGATGCCGAGAGCGAACGCTTTGGTAAAAACCTGTATTCATCCATCTTTACGATCATGTTTACGGGGGGATTTTTGTTCAGTCTTATTTGGGAAGCAAAAGGAAGATACGTGTTCCCCTTCTTTGTTGTGCTGATCCCGATAGCGGCAGCGGGACTTAAGATCACCCTCGACTTTGTCATCGAACGCATTAAAAAAGTGAAAGGAGAAAGTAAGGCATGAAAAAAACTGCTCTCATCCTTTCAAAGATAGCGACTGCCATAGCGGCATTGTTTTCTTTGTACCTTTTTGTAAACGCGATCCACTATACCTTCAACATGAACCTTTACTATTTTGAAGGTATCTCTTTCATGACGGAAGGTCCCGATTCAAGGCTTAAAAACCTTATCTTTATCGCACTCTCCTTTGTCGGTGCCTTTGTTTTGTGTAAGCTTCTGTTCCTTGGTTGCAAGGACAAAAATTCCAAAAACAGGCGTGTTTTCATCGCCTCGATCCTTTCGTCACTGATCGTTCTTGCAGGCCTTGTTTACTTTGTGGTAAAGACTCACATAGCCGTTGAATGCGATCAGTATGAAGTGTTCATTCGTGCTCTCGACTTTGCTAAGGGTGATTTTTCATGGGTCGGCGATTACTACATCCAGATGTATCCTCAACAGCTGGGCCTTGCTTTCTTTGAAAGCTTTTTCTTGCATTTCACACAGGACTGGCTCATATTCCAGATACTTAACGCAGTATTTGTGGCAGCGAGCATTTTCTTTATATGCAGGGTAAGCCATGAAGCTTTCGAAAATCCTTACGTAAGCTTCGTTACTATGTTGATGACTCTTTTATGCTTCCCCCTTTATTACTATGTAAGCTTTGTTTACGGCGACGTGTTCATGATATTTGCGTCACTGTTCATTTCCTGGGCCCTCATTAAGTACATAAAGACTTCGAAGATATTGTATGTGATCTTAATGATCGCGGCAGCGGTCGTGATGGTACCCATAAGGAAAAACTCTTTGGTATTTTTGATAGCCGTTGCAGGAGCATTGGTTATCTTTTCACTTTTAAAGAAAAAAGCGGCACCCCTCATCATGGCTGCTTTGATACTGGTAATCCCATATCTTTCAAACGAAGCAATAGTTAAAGGATACGAGATAAGATCCGAGTCAAAAGTCGAAAACGGAATGCCGGCCATCAACTGGATCGCCATGGGCTTGAATCCTGCGGTAAACGAAAACTGCAGCGTCGGCGTTTACAACATGTTTAACGAGATCACATATTTTAACGCAAACAGAGACAAAAAAGTCTCTTCGCAGATGTCAAAAGACTACATAAACCAAAGAATGAGCGAATTCAAAGCCGACAAGAAAGAAGCTTATGCCTTCTTCAGGTTCAAGATACTCGAGCAGTGGACGGAGCCCACGTTCTCTTCCATCGACTCGACGGTGGGACTTCACAAATACTGCTGGGAAGAAGTAAAGTTCTCTTACGACTTCCATACGTTAAATACCATGAGCAACATCATGAACGTTCTCCAAAGCTTCGCCTATGCGTTTTCTTTCCTCTTCTTTGCAGTTTCGACAGTAAGGGACAAAGAAAACAGATCGATAGTCTTAACGATCGGCTTTATCGGAGGTTTCCTTTTCAGCATCCTCTGGGAAGCAAGCGGCAGATACGCTTTTCCTTATTTTATGCTGCTCATCCCTTTGGCTTCGGGAGCCGCCGGAACGGTTATGAACTTGTTTGAGGAAAAAGTGCTTTCAAAGATAAAAAAGAAAGACGGGACAACCGATGGAAAATCTTGTTAAAAACTCGATCGTCACTTTAAAAAAGGGCGAGGGCAGAAGCCTCAAAGCGGGGGGAGCCTGGATATTTGACAATGAAATAGAATCGATAATGGGAACCTTTACAAACGGAGACATTGTAAAGGTTCATGATTTTGACGGCTACGAACTGGGAGCCGGCTTTATAAATCAAAATTCGAAGATAAGAGTAAGAATGCTTACAAGAAACCGAAACTGCGAGGTAACAAAGGAGTTTCTTGAAGACAGAGTCAAAGCCGCATGGGATTACAGAAAAGCGGTCATGGGAAAAGATGACTTAAATTGCTGCAGACTTATTTTCGGAGAGGCGGATTTTCTTCCGGGACTTGTGATCGACAAATATAACGACGTATTGGTAGTCGAAAGTCTTTCCCTTGGTATGGACAGAGTAAAGACCATCATCACAGATCATCTTAAAAAGCTTCTTAGTGATGACGGATATAACATAAAAGGAGTATATGAGCGCTCCGACGCTCCCGTTCGCAAAAAAGAAGGAATGGAGCCTCATAAAGGCTTTATCGGCGAGGAGTTTGACACAAACGTAGAGATTGTGGAAAACGGTGTGAAGTATACTGTGGATGTGGTTAACGGCCAGAAGACAGGTTTCTTTTTGGACCAGAAATACAATCGACTTGCGATGCAGAAACTTATAAAAGGCTTAAAGATTGTGTCGGAGCATGTGAGGGTTCTCGACTGTTTTACGCATATGGGTACGTTTGCATTAAACTGTGGACTTGCCGGTGCGACCGACGTTGAAGGTCTTGATATTTCCGAGTATGCCGTTACACAGGCAACGGAAAATGCAAAGAAAAACGGTCTTTGCGACCATGTTCGCTTCAGAGCCGCCAATGTTCTTGACGAATTGCCGAGGCTGAATGAAGCGGGTGAAAAGTACGATGTGGTGATACTCGATCCTCCCGCGTTCACCAAATCAAGAGAGGCGACAAAGAATGCCATAAAAGGATATCGTGAGATAAACATGAAAGGTCTCAAACTCGTAAGAGACGGCGGATACCTTGCCACCTGTTCCTGTTCACATTTCATGACTCAGGAGCTTTTTACGGAAGTGATTTCTCAGGCTGCAAAGAGTGTTCACAAAAGACTTACGCAGGTTGAGTTTAAGACACAGGCTCCCGACCACCCGATACTTTGGGCTGCGGATGAATCATATTATTTGAAATTTTATATCTTCAGAGTGAGTGATGAGAAATAACGGAGTGAACAGATGATAAAAAAGCGGATATTTTCGTGTTTTCTTTCATTTTCCATATTTATTGGACTTGCCGGCTGCGGTGAAGTTTCATCGGTAAGCGAAACCGTGAGCGCGAGCGAATCGGTTCCCGTGGAAAGCGTGGTTTCGGTTATTGAAGAACCCGAAACTGTGGAGGAAGAAAAGGAAGTCATCTGGGACTTCGACGAATACATAAACGAAGAATGGAAAAGCGAGCAAAGAAAGAAAGACGAAACCACCGTTTACGCCTGGGACGAGCATCGACAAACGGTCAAGCAAAGACTTGTGGACATTCTTGAAAACGAAGATATATCCACACTGTCCGAGGATGACGGTCTTTATAAAGCCATCGTCATGTACAGGCAGTTTTTAAATGCACCCGATGAAAAAGAAAAAAGCATCGAGTCCGTAAAGAAATATCTTTCGAAGATCGATAAAGTAAAGTCACTTGACGATCTTTACGATCTTTACAAAGACGAATCCTATGCCGTCAACAATTTCGTTCTCAAATTCGAAGTAAATCCCGACGATTACGGTTACAACGCCCTTTGGTTCGTGCCAAATTCCTTATCGGGAAGTTTAAACGAAACTATTGAGGCGATCAACGGAAAAGATCCCAAAAAGGACGGCGAGAGTTTTCTTGGTTTTATGGAAGAACTCGGTTATTCAAAAGAAAAATCTCTTGAGGTACTAAGTAATGCCGCCAAAGCCGGAGAACTTATAGACGCATACTGGAACAACCCTAAAATAGACGGTTATACATATTATTACGATCCTGAGAAACTGGAAAAAGAAAACGTTACGGTTCCCGTTTTTGACATTCTTTCAAGCCTTAACGCCATCGGAGCAAGCGAAGATTTCCTTGCGGAAAAAGGCTGCTGCGACTTTTTAAATTCCATGTTTACCGAGGAAAATGTTCCTTTATTGAGAGATCATCTTCTGGTCAAATCCGTTTTCCTGTTTTCCTGGATATCTTCTTTCTCAAAAGAAACGGAGGAAGAAAAAGACTTAAGACCTGCCGCACTGTCGTTTTTGACACTCAACGCGGGAGATGTACTTACTAAGGAATATATTAAGCGATATATAGACGAATCGGTTCTTACGGAGACGGACGAATACTTAAAAGAGATCAAACAGGCTGCGATAGATACGGTATATGATGCAAATTGGCTATCCACCCACGGAAAAGAGCTGGCAAGAAGAAAGATATTACGAATGAGAGATGTGATCGCGGTAAACGAAGATACCGACGATCTTTCGGATATAGAGATCAGCGACGATACCATCGAAAACTATCTTGCCTTCACAGTTAATCGTGAGAGATTTTTCAGGACCCAGACCACCAAAGAAGACGAAGGTCGTCAGGTATATAAAGCAGACATGCTTGATGTGAACGGTCGATTTTATCCCGAGTATGACGCTGTCATGATAACGGCGGGACTTATAAGTTATTATGCCGATCAGGGTGATATGTCATACGAAGAAAAGTTGGGATTCCTGGGAAGAACTCTTGCTCACGAGATATCCCATTGTTACGATCCGAGTAATATGGCATATGACGGTGACGGTTACTACGAGCCCTGGCTTACGGATGACGAACAGGCCGCATACGATGAAGAAACAGAGAAATTAAGAGCATTTTTATCGGGAAAGAAAGACGAATACGGAAACGAGATAAACGTAAACGTTGTAATGAACGAAACCTACGCCGATATTTTGGGACTAAAGATATGCCTTAGATTATTGTCCGAAAAAGAAGACGCCGATTACGAAACTTTCTTCAGAACATATGCAAAGCAGAACGCGTCGTACTATTCAAAAGATGATGCGGAGGCCATATTAAAAGACTCTCATCTTCCCAACAAATTAAGGGTAAATCTCGTTTGCGGACAGTTTGATGAGTTTTATGAGACTTTTGACATATCCGAAAGAAGCGAGTATTACATCCCGGAAGAGGAACGCATCGATCTTTTTGCAAAGTGACGGGCAGGCTTTATTGTTATTTTGAGCCCCCTCGATTATAATTATTTGGAAAGCTTAAGTTAAGGAGCATTTAATGACACCCGACAAGATCTGGTCAAGTCTTACAAAGAAGTTAAAACCTCAGCACAAAACAGCCTTTTTATCGGCATTTGTCATCGGTTTACTGACTCATCTTTATGCGATGACCAACAATTTCCTGACATACGATTCCATGTGGAACATATACTCCGATCAGGATATGATCACATCCGGAAGGCAGTTTCTGACTTATGCCTGCAGTGTGGGATCTTATTTTGATCTTCCGATGATCAACGGGCTGCTGGCCATCATCTGGCTTTCGATCTCGGCCGCTTTGATAACGGAGTGCTTTAATATCGAAGGAAAGGTCCTTCCGGTCATTGTCGGAGGACTTATGGTGACATTTCCTTCGGTTTCTTCGACCTTTGCTTATTCGTATACGATCGACGGCTATATGCTTGCGATCCTTTTATCGATATTGGCTTTCTTTCTCGCCGACAGATTTAAATACGGTTTCATAGCCGGTATATTCGCGCTTGGTGTAAGTCTCGGTATATATCAGGCCGAGTTTTCGTTTACGATACTTATATGCATATGCGCGCTGTTTATCTACATCCTTAACAACACTCCCGCAAAAGAGATCATCTCAAAAATATGGCGCTATCTTGTTATGGGTATCGGCGGATATGCTTTTTATCTTATAAGCCTTAAGATAATGCTTTCTTTAAAAAACACTGAGATCTCGGGATACCAGGGAACCGACAGAGTTTCAACATTTGCCCTTTCGGATCTTCCGGCAGGACTTAAGGCGGCATGGGAAAACTTTTACTATTTCATGCGCTACGGCGGCATATTCTCCGCAACAGGAGCGATGAAGATCTCTTATCTTGTATTCATGGCCGCAGGAGCCGTAAGTTTTGTTTATCTGTTCGTCAAAAAGAAAGCGTACAGAAGCGTTTTCAACATCGTGCTTTCGATAGTGCTTGTGATTGCGATTCCGTTTTCTTCGTGCCTGATCACAATACTTTCGCCCGATACGTATTTCCACATCTTAATGCGTATGCCCTGGGTAGCGGTGATGATCTTCTTTGCGGCACTTATATCGATGTTCAACAAAGAAGTATCGATAAAGACAGAGACCGCGCTGGCACTCATAAGTGTGGTAAGTGCGTTTGTTTTGATACTTCAGTTTGCGGTTTCTTCGAACATAGTTTACTTTAACTTGAATGAACGGTACGAAAAAACCTATGCGCTTTGCGTAAGAATGGTGGACAGGATAGAGCAGACACAAGAATACGAACCCGGCATGCCGGTAGCCATACTGGGAGGCTTTCCCGACGATACATATTATGCACATACGGACATTACGGCGGATGTGCTCAGCGGATATTTCGGAGTGGACGGCGAGTACGTCTGCAACTCAACGAGTTCGTTTGAATCGTTCATGGAAAGATATCTCAATTTCTCGTTCCCTGTATTGTCACTCGAAGAAGAACTTAGCCTGATTGATACCGATACTTTCAAGGGCATGAAAAACTTTCCTTCGACAGAAAGTATAGAGGTCATAAACGGCGTTTTGGTAATAAGATTAAACGGTTAAACAGTCACTTCAAAGTGACTGTTTTTCTTTACATTGAGCCCTTATCGTGTCATAATATTTGAGAGTAAAATCTTTCCGAAGATCTTCGGGAAACATCATATTCATGCGGTTAATCCGGACATAGTCCGTTTTAATGTATACATTTTTAACAATCCGCACTTTTGTGCGAATTAG
>JAEEGG010022295.1_pt1 | contig 12485 bp, 8 predicted proteins | sample 9134161 | NCBI WGS metagenome assembly JAEEGG01 (sample SAMN16246543, study PRJNA631951) | gut metagenome | biome: gut microbiome; feature: rumen; material: CR-attached | host: Bos | place: Iran: Karaj | collected 2018-10
TGTGGTTGTTATGGGTTCGCGTCGGGTACCAATTTAGTAGCCATGACACTTCCGAACACATCGACTTGCATTGGAGAGAATGCCTTTAGTGATTGCAGTGCTTTGAAATCTATCGATATTCCTTCTTCGGTGGAGACGATTGACATCGGTGCTTTCACTCGTTCAGGGCTGATATCTATCGACCTTCCCGAAAGAGTAACGATTGGGGGTGCTGCTTTCCTATCAACGAATATTACTTCCCTTACTATCCCGGGTGCTACGTTCGTATTGAAAAGTTCTGATTATTCTTTCCCTTTTTCTTCATGTAAGTCACTATCGTCCGTTACTTTTAACGGCCCAATAAGCATCATTTTTAACGGGTGGGATTCTATTACTTACCCTAACGGTTATGATAGTGCAGATCCGTTCTTCTGCAATTGTGATAACTTGAAAACGATTTACATAGGGGCGGCTTTTTCCTATGACGGGAAGATGCCTTTGGGTTATACTCTAGGAACTGGCGGCTTTGAGATTCTCCAGGGCGGCGTTGATTATGAAACCATTTCGGTTTCTCCAGAGAACCTGGAATACGATTCAAGAAACAACTGCAACGCAATTATTGAGACAGCTACAAATACCCTTCTGCTTGGATGCAAGAATACAATAATACCTGAGAGTGTTACTGCTATCGGACCTTGGGCTTTATCCTGTGTGGAATTGTCATCTATTACAATTCCAGAATCTGTTCGATCAATCGGATATGGCGCCATCGGAAGTTCCTCGCTTTCTTCTGTCATATTTCAGGCTACGGTTCCTCCTTCCATGGAGCAATTCGGCCTTTGGGGATCATTTTATTCATTCCCCATCTACGTGCCCGCCGAAAGTGTCAATGCATACAAGACCGCTGAAGGATGGAGCGATTATGCTGACCGTATTCAAGCCATTCCTGAAATGGTTCTTGCTACTAATCCCTATGTCCAGAAATACCTCGAGGAAGTAACCTATAAAGGCATCCAAAACGAAGAGACGAAGGTCCTGGGCTATCCCGGCGGCGGTCCCGGCGAAGCGGACATCCCGCCCACGCACACGATTGCCTGGACTGCCGACGCATCGGCCGGAAACCTGAAGTTCCATGTCTGGGAAGGCAACTGGAGCCGGGATTACGACCTGGCCGCCGGAACCGCAAGCCAGGATATGACCAACCTGGTTCCCGGCAAGGAATACAAATGGACCGTGACCTCCACCGCGGACGGCAAGGTCGTCGCCGAAGGTTCGTTCAAGACCAAGGGCCTGCTGCACCAGGTGTACTTCCAGCCCAATGGGCGCAACGCGCGCGACCTAGGCGGCTGGAAGGGCCTCGGCGGCAAGACATTGGCCTTCCGGAAACTGTATCGCGGCGGCGCCATCCACGGCTCCCGCTTGAACGCCGTCGGCAAGGCGGAGTTCCGAGCCCAGGGCATCATGGCCGAAGTGGACCTCCGGGAAGCATCCGACGTCCCATCCAAGTCCCCGATGGGCGACGACATCGCCTTCTTCGCGCCGGGCTTCGAGAGCGGGTACAACCATATGGTCCGGGACAACAAGCCTAAGGTGAAAGAAACTTTCTGCTTCGTGGTGCAGTGTCTGCGGGAGAACAAGCCCGTGTATTTCCACTGCTCCGCCGGCCGCGACCGCACAGGCACGCTGGCGGTGCTCCTGGAAGGCGTACTGGGCGTGAGCGAGAGCGACATGGCGAAGGACTACGAACTCACCTACTTCTCACCGGAAGACTGGAGCATGTACGAGGGCGAATACGCCCATGTCATCAGCGCCTACAGTTTCCAATCCATCTACAAGACCGTCTTCAGCGAGACCGACAGCGGCACTTACCAGGAGCGGATCGAAAAGTATCTGCTCAAGATTGGCGTGCCCCAAGAAGATATTGACGATTTTCGTGCTCTAATGTTGGAATAGAGAGCTTTTTTTACTCTCAAGAATAAAGGAACTACTGCCCTTCACTTCGGTGGAGGTCCTTTTTCATTGTACCATCCTTTGGCCATAACCGTGGCTATCTTCGCCTCCGATATGACCACCTACTACTGCCATAGTCTTGAAGAAGCCCTAAAGCGAGCAAAGATAGCCGGGAAAAGACCTGGTTGTCGGTATTGTGGAATCGTTCTCAAGAATGGGAAGAAAGGTTTTGCGATATACAAGGAAGGAGAAGTGATTGAACAGTATTCAGTAATTGGTAGGTAAAAAAAAAGACGACCAAAGAGGTCGTCGAATTTTCGTGTTTGCTGAAATTTAGCGATTACTCTTCTTGATGGATTCAGAAAAGGTCAATATATACCATGTATCGCCACTTTGACGGATTGAGCCAGTGAATTCACCAGTATATTTTTTTTTCTTGAAATTCACTCCGACTTCAGAGAGTATTGCGGACAAAGATACAATTGAGGCGCTTTCATGGAAAAACAACTGGAAGGCATCGCCAGTAGTGTTTTTACTGGAGAAAGATACGTAGATTTTTCTCGACTCACTACTATCCGTGTCAATGGAAACGAGCATGAATGGATTATCCTGAAGTTTGTACTTCTTTGTGATTTGACTTGTGAACCTGATTTGTCCAGTTTTACTGACGGAGAATCTATCAGATTCATCTTTAGAACGCACACGACTAAAATCTTTAGCGCTAAGAACTTTTAGATCCATAATAGATGTATTTTTATGATTATGATTTTTATAATGATATTTGTGTTTTTTATATCAGCTTTCGTCGCAAAAATATGTATTAAATTTTTAAAATCAAAATAAATAATAGAAAAATAATCGTTGGATATATAAATATTGAAAGCATTATAATAATAAGAAAGATGAATAGTATGATTACAATATAAACAAGAAGAACAAAAGAATTAGCAATTAATCTTGATTATCCATAATTTGATTATATCCCCAAGAATGGGATATTCGAAAAAAACGGTCAACCCTTTCGAACTGACCGTGGGCAGACGGGCCCGGCGTCAAAATGACGCTGTATTTCTTTTGCAAAGATATGAAATAGATCATTAATCTGCATAGAGAGAATCTTATTATCTTTGCAAAAATGGAGTCTTATGGTCAGTGTCTTTGTTAATGAGGGGTTAATCCCAGATAAGAGAAAGGGACTTAATCTTGAGAAATTGCACTTTCGTTTCTCTTCTCGTGTTCGGTGGGATTCTTTCATTGGAAAAGGGGAAGAGGTATGTACCGTATATCTTCCCGGAAGCACACCACTTTCTAAGTCAGAAGAGATCGTTCGCATTTTAGCCCCGATTTCTGGCTTTATTTGCACCGGGAAGGCTTACATTGATGCATTGGGGTTATATAAAAAGGATTCTCTTCTTTTCTCAATTAAACCTTTTGACGAAGTTTTAGAATCTTTAGATGCCACCTACCAAATATTTACGGATTCTTTTTCTCAAGAAAAGAGAATTCGATGGACATCACTATTTAATACTCCCTATCGTATTCCGAACTACTTCCGATATGCTGCATTTGTAAGTGTTTCTTTTAACTATGATGGGAATGCGCATCTGCTAATGAAAGTTTGGAGAGACAAGTTTAAGCCAAAGACGAAAGATACCGTGTCTTTCCTATTCGCAGATTCGGAAGTGAAGACCTATATCATCAAGAATAAACCCTTGAAGGAAGATGATGATTATATTGTTGATATCGAATTGAGCCAATCCGATTTGAACAAGTTAATCGAAGTTCCGATAGATACAATACGCTTTGAATCCAAGGCGGCTTTGCCATTTGCATTTAGTCTGTATACAAGAAATAGCCTCGAACTAGGACAGATCATCTTTCAAAGATTTGCCAAACGGTTTTCTGAAGCATTGGATGAAATCGGCATAAAATGGGAAACAAAAGAATCGAAGGAGGAGATATCAACAACGAATGAACCGTGTTTCGTGTATTTAATGGTTGATACGACCAATGGCTATCACAAGATAGGAATCTCAAATCATCCGGAGTATAGAGAGGGAACCCTTCAGAGTGAAAAACCCACAATAGAGTTGTTGTGCGCAAAACAGTTTCCTTCCAGGACAATTGCCAAAGCGATAGAATCTGCTCTTCACAAGACATACGAAGACAAGCATCTAAGAGGGGAATGGTTTCAACTTGACGCGAGGGACATTATCGACTTGATGGCAACTTTGAAGTGATTTGCTTGTGAGTCGGAGATTGTAGCCGGGCTGTCAAAGATGTGCCAAGGCGTATTTGATCAAATAATTAGTCAATAGTGTTCTATCGTTTTTGTGTGGTTAGGGGCATAATCTATAAGTTTACTTTCCCAAATGGGAAAGTTTACATAGGACAGACTATCAATCCTGTTTCTCGTAAGTATTCTCATCTAAACGAGAAAACAGGAGCGCGAAATGTTGCGTTTTGGAGGGCATACAAAAAATACAAAGCTTACACATACGAGGTTATTGAAAGCATTGAAGATGAAACGAGAGAGGGTCTTTGTAACCGATTGAACGACCTCGAACAAAAGTATATTGCCGAGTATAGAAGTACGAATCCACAATATGGTTATAATCTAACGTCTGGTGGGCGAGTCTTCGTCGTAAATGAAGAAGGTCGGAAGCATATGAGTGAGGCAAGAACAGATAAACTGCCTATACTTCAATATGACTTAAATGGAGACTTTGTCGCAGAATATGAATCTACTACTGCAGCAGCAAAAGCAGTTGGTTCACGAGCCGGATCAGTGTGGAGTTGTTGTTTGGGTATCGCAACGGGTAAAAGAGCAAAAAAGGCACAAATTGTTAAAGGATACACCTTTAGATTTAAGTCGGATTTCCCGGATGTTCCTTTTCATATTGATTTGGATATCACTTCAAACAAAACGAAAGTCCTTCAGTTCGCTCTTGATGGCAGACTAATAAAGGAATGGGATAGTATTACTGAAGCCCATCAAGCTTTGAATTGCCATGAATCGGGAATAAGACAGTGCTGTAATGGAAAGTATCGCCAATGTGCAGGTTTTATGTGGCGGTACCGAGATGATTATAAAGAGATACCATCTTCGATCGAACCTGTCAGGAAAAGGATCAACCATGGTTTTTCCAAACTATCAGATGCTCAAAGAGAAAAAGGGAAGAGGGTTTTTAGGGAGAAGTATTCAAAGCCGGTTCTTCAGTTTGATTTCGATGGGAAGTTCATCAAAGAGTATCCTTCACTTAAATCAGCTGCAGAAGATCTTAATGGGGACAGTGCGACAATAACAAATGCCTGCCAGCAGAACAAGTCAAAAACCGCTTATGGATACCAATGGAGATACAAGGAGACTATTGATGACCCCTCTGAGGGTATTAAACCATTAAAGTATGCTTCTGGTGGAGCTAAGAAACCGATTTTGCAATACACCGAGGATGGTGAGTTCATTCGAGAATGGGATAGTTTAAAAGCTGCGACTGAGTATTACAAAGTGTCCAAAGGATGTCTTTCTGCTGCCTTGTCAAATAAGCGAAAAATGGCAATAGGGTTTATTTGGCGGTACAAATAGCGATTTCTTTAATAAAAAAAAACGATCACCCCTGAGGATGATCGTTTCTAAATACTAGCAGCAGTTGTGATAAAGGCTAATCTAAAATCGGGCGAACAGAACGTCCTGCATGGCGTTTGAAATACCGACAATCCGCAGTCCCCCAATTGAAGTACATAGCCAGCGCATTATCATAGATGTCCTTTAGTGAAGAAGACCAATAATAACCGTCGATACCTACGCCGTCATGGCCATAGTTCATGGGGTCGCGGTTCCCTCCGGCAGGGAAGAAAACACTATTACCATTGATTTTACTTTTCATTAACATCCCTTTGACTCCATATTGAGTTGTCCATGTCGCGGAGCAATTATCTATTAATTCTTTACACTCCGCTATGGTAGGCATTCGCCAGTTTCCGCCAAGAATCACATGAACGACATCATCCTCCGAATCCAAGACGGTTTTTCCATCTGTGAAGCCGTCTTGGCCATAAGACGGGTTTGTGCAATACTTAGTATACCCGTTATTCGGACTCCATTTATAGGTGGATTCATCATAAGGTGATGTCTCCCCCCACGCAATATAAACTCCGTACCCTCCCTGCTCTATTGTCCCTAAGTTACATGATGCCCATCTAACGGAAAGCCCTAAATCGATGGCCTCGGAGGGTTGGATAGAATAAACAAATACACAACAAGATTGCGTTATCCTACTCCCATCGCTTGCTGCAACCATAATGGTTGTCTGGCCTTCAGAGATGGCCGTTACCATCCCTTCTGAATCAACAGTGGCAACAGATTCATCAGAAGAAATCCAGTTCAACGACTTGTCACTCGCATCATCTGGCAAAACAGATACAGAAATACATGCCGTTGTCCCTTCCCAAAGAAACAGCGATGCTTGGTCCATGCTTATCCCCGTAACGTACTGTAGGACTTCCACCTCACAGGCGGCCCAGACGCCACTATCATCTTTCGCAGTTGCAGTTATAGTTGTTTTTCCTCTTGACTTGCCAGTGATTGCGCCTGATGAAGATACAGAAGCTACCGAAGGGTCTGAACTTGTCCAAGTTATAGCAGTATTATTTGCTGTGTCGGGTATAACCGAAGCAATAAGCTTTACTGTCTCACTATTATGAATAATTAGAGACGTCTTATCTAATGTTATAGAGGAGACTAAACGCTTAACCGTAACTGAGCAAGACGCAGATTTCCCGCTCCCATCACAAGCTGTAGCCGTAATTGTTGCCTTGCCTTTAGAAACTGCCGTCACTTTCCCATTCTCATCAACAGTAGCAATGGATTCATCGGAAGAAGTCCAGATTAAACTCTTATCGGTAGCATTTTCAGGGATTATCGTTACAACTAATTGTTCGGATTCTCCTTCATTAAGAGAAAGAGAGGTCTTATTTAATGCTATGGATGTAATCGTAAATGGATCTTGAGATTTCTTCTGCAGATTTCTAATGAAACTCTTTGCCGCACTCTTCATCGAAGAACTTTGAGAGCCGATCGACGTGGAGAAATCCAGCACCAGGTATACAACGGCAGACTTCCTGGAAATGGATGTCGAAACTTCTGTAGATGCATCATTGTTATTATCGAACTCGGAGTTTACCTGCCAGTTTGAAGAGCCATTGTCGGATGTCCATTCCTTCATGTATCCGGTGGTAAGTTCGGACTTGTCGGATTTTTGCAGGCCGCTGAATCGATATGTAACGAAAATTCCGTCAACGCTGCCGGAGACGGTTAAACTTGGAGTTGACGAGAAGCCTTCATACACAATATTCGTCAAGGCTCTTGTCCCAAGATTGAAGGTCCCTTCAATATACAACTTGGAGCCTTCCGCATTACCGACGTTGTCGAAAGTGAATCTCACTCTGGTTCCGTTTCCGACTCCGGGAATTGTGACTGTCAGATTACATGAATACGTATATGTGTGCTCAACGGAGACCACGTCCGCTATGTCATTTAATTTGCTCTGAAGACTGCTGATGTTCGTTATTTCATAGGCATTCGTTGCCGACGATGCCAGTTTCTCTAGATTGGTCTTGTAGCCCGAAATATCCGACACATCGCTACCCCTGATGCCGATAGAATATGACGTCAACGGCAAGGATTCGACCCTGGCGCTTCCGATGCGCTGCTTGATGGCAGCCAGATACTGGTCGTTGGAGGTGTATGACCTTTTCATCAAAGAACCCTGGTCGAGGCAGTCGGTGAAAGTTACAAGTGCGGCATTGGCGAGGTCAGAAGGATAGTCCGGAATTGCAATTTCAGAAATAGCCTCGTCAACTGAATAATAGACCAGCGATCCATTCCTGATAGGATTGTTATCGATGAAGGAACAAATGGACTCGACATTCATTTCCGTCAGACGGCAGATTGGATATCTGTACAGTCCCTGATTGAACGCCAGAACGCCGACATAAAGTCCGCTCTGGGAGAAAGAAGACTGTCCCTGTGAAGCTTCCGGCTGTTCAAACACAGTAACAATACATGAGGCAGTGCGGGAGCCATCATTCGTTCTGACTCTTATATATGTTGAGCCTGCAGAGATGCCCGAAACAATTCCTTCCGGGCTGACAGTCGCAACACTGGGGCTATCAGACGACCAAGTGACGGAGCGGTCAAGAGCCGTTACCGGATAAATGTTCGCTGAAAGCTTTGCCGTCTTTCCTTTCTCTACGGAAAGTTCGGAAGCACTCAATTTGACCGATTGGACACTCGTCTCGATATATGAGTCATTATAAAGCTTCCAGATAAAGTTCTTGGCGTACTGCTTCATCGTGCTGAACTGGCTGCCAAGGGAAGAAGAACAGTCCAGAACCAGATAGATTATTGCCGATTTTCGACTGACGCTGACAGAAATGTCGGTATCTGTATTGCTGTCGAACTCGGAATTCTTCTGCCAATTCGAGCCACCCGAAGCATACTGCCACTGCTGGATATAGTCCCCGGAAAGTTCATTACCGTCATTCCGACGTACCTTTTGGAAGTCGTACTTTATGAATATATCATTGACTGTACCGGCAACCGATGGACCACTCCTGGAAGTAAGGCCATTGTATTGTACATTCGAAAGCATCCTGGTCTGCAGGTTGAAGGTACCCTCGATGTAGAGGTTTGAGTTTGATGCGTCGCTGACGTTGTCGAAGGTGAAACGTACTCTGGTTCCGTCAGGCAGACCGGGAATCGTGAGGCTTATGTCGTGGCTGTAGTCAATCGAGACGGATACGGAATTTGCAATCTGCTCAAAACGAGTGTTAAGTTCGGACATGTCAGAGATCTCATATGCATTTGCTTCAGAGGAAGCGAGTTGCACGAGATTGTTTCTGAACTTTTCCGTATTCTGGACATCGTTTCCACGAATGCCGATGGAGAATGCGGATAAGGGAAGGCCGAATACGTTTCCGTTACGTATTCGGGAACTGACTGCGGACAGATATCTGTCTTCCGTGCTATAGTCGGGGTTCATCATCAGGGAGCCCTGGTCCAGGCCATCAGTGAAAGTGATGAGCGATGCGCTTGCAAGGCTTATGGGGCTCTCACCCTGTTGCATGTTCGACAGTCCATTATCGACAGCATAGTAGAGTGTCGAACCGTTCTTCATCTGAAGGTTGTCGATGAAAGTATTGACCGTTGAAAGAGATTCTGGTGTAAGCAGACTGACGGGGCAGGTGTATAATGCTTGGTTGAAGGCCAGGATTCCAAGATACACACCTGTCTCCGAGAAATCTTGCCCAGACCCGGTATCGTGCCAGTTTGCGACATATTTATCCAGATTGTCCCGTTTACTGGATGCGGATCTTTTGATGGTGACTACATTTGAACTCTCTATCGTGCCTTCTTCTCCGTCAATGGTGTGAAAAGTCATCGTGAAACCGTGGCTCATTGTGACCGGGAGGACTGTCATATAATAATACTCCCCCTGTTCAAAGCAATTGCCACTGGAGGGGCGGAGGGTCACCTCACTTACTCCCTCAAGAGCCTGCGCAACGGGTTTCCCATCAGTTCCAAAGGTGACACGAACTGAACCGGCAAGCGGTTCTCCGCCATTGGACACGAGTGTGATCATGTCGATATCGTCTCTGGACAGAGTGAACTTGATGCTGCCGCAGACATTATAAAACGCCAGGCTTGTGCTGTTGGATTTAGCCACCGACGGGAACATCCCTGCGCCGAATGTTCCCGGGCTGGAAACTTGAATCGACGGGACCGTCAATGTGACGCTGTTGCCATCACTGCTGTTCGTTGACTGATATGGGTACACGGCCCAGTAGTCCGGTGTTGATGTTTCCGGAATATCCGCGTTGAAATGGCCCGTGAAGGTCGTACGGTCCGCAATCTCGGTGTTGTTCGAAATGAACCGACCGGAGATGTCCTGCCCACAGAAGACGTTGATCTCGTCATTGGGAAGCCAACTGAGACTTCCGTCCTCATTACGTATGGTCCTCGTTGAACCCGTTACGTCACCTGTAATGGCTTCAAAAGTGACTTGCTTAAAATGTTGAGCAATGACCGTATACTCTTCCGGAATCTCAATTTCCTCTTGGCAAGAAACCAAAAGACCGAAAACGCTGATGATAATCGAGAAGAGCTTGGACAGATTGATTATTATTCTTTTCATATGGGTGGCCGCATAAGTTAGAAATTGAATTCGTCATCATCCATCCCCTCAATGCCCCCCTCGACAGGATTACTACTCAAGATGTTATAATCAATCCACAAGTAGACCACTTTGGTCAATGGAATCTCGTATTCTTTTTTCATGGCTATTGGCTAATGTTATAATTTACAAATATAAAAAATGATTCCGAAAAACGGAGTAAGTCTCTTTTATTAGACTTGTACAAGCAATCCGCCTCATTAATTTATCCTGAAACATCCTTCCCACGTAATTAATCAATCCGAAAACATGTAAACGAGATAAAAAAAGAACCCGGATACAGTGTTTCTGGGTAATATAACTACCAAAAACACTGCATCACGGGTCATTTAATAAGGAGAAAAGATGTTTTAAGGTTAATTAATTGACCACCGCGTTAGTTGCTCAAAAAACAGGTCACCCTCGATTGGAAGATGACCTTAATGTCTGAAAAAAACGAGAAAGTTAGTGAACTCTAGTAAAATAAAGCCAAGCCTCTTCGTCATTCTTTTGTTGAATAAAGATTAATTCGTTTTTAGTTAACTTTATTTTACATCTTTGTTGGTCAGGTCTACCATATTCAAGGGAAATTAAGGTAAGGTAGGTGTCCGTAACGAAATAAGTCCCTGAATCCGTGATTTCACCGTCTACTTCGAGAATAAAACTTCCATTGGCGCCAAATGAATAACGTATATCATAATCTGGCTTTTCAGTCTTATCTTGTTTCCCGTTTGTATAATGCACGCCTTTGTTTAATTGCCACGTGCCGATTATTGCATCAGCATAATTATCTGTGCTAATTTTACTACAAGCGAATAGCGTGGTCAAAACAAATAGAACAGAAAGGAGGTAGCGCTTCATAATAGGTGTTTATTATCAGTTAAGAAGAGTTAATTGTATATTATTGCATACAAAGATATTAATTATCCTTTGATAAATCCAGTTTCGAGTAAGAGACCTAGCCCCAGAAGATCCAAAATTAGTACAGCATGTAAAGCGGGTAGGTGCAGAAACCAGAGGTGGCTTTGACACCCATGAAGATTCCGAGTTTCTTCTTCCTGAGCCATTTGCCTATTCCAGGCATGTTGTTCTCATCCAGGAAGGCAAGAGTGTCGGATTGCAGAGGGTGATTCAGGTTCACCGTGATGCACCCGTAGAGCTCACCATCCTCCTTGTACATGAGGACAGCAAGCGTTCCATTGTTGCGGTATTCCTCCTTTTGGAGATATACCTTGGTTCCGTTGTAGTCGTACGTTTTCATTGTATTGATGGGGTTAGAGGGTTTCAACCCTGGTGGCGATGATGTCGTGGACCGTTACAGACTCGCAGGTCACTTTCCTGCGTTGCCTCACGCGAAGCCTTCCGACGATGTGGACGGTATTCCCGACTTCCAGACTTTTGACTTCTTCGCTTTCCCACGCAGTGATGTAATGACTTGTCCTGAAATAGGTTTACACTGAATGATGTAAAACTATTAACAAAAAACAGGACGGGTCAAAAGCGTAGTCACCTAATTAGATCTGGAACAAAAACCGCCTTCTGTGCGCTGAAATGCGCCAGACCCCACTTTGCAAACCGGGGTCTGCTGCGTTTTGCTTCGTGAAATGGCGAAAGTGCGCCAGACCGTTTTGGTGGGGAGGAGGGAGGGCCCGGCATTTGGGAATCCGGGGATGAATGGCTATCTTTGACCATATGGATTTCAAGGAATTCGGAAAGGAGGGGGCGCCCTCTTTGCTGCTCATCCCGGGGTTGGGTGTGTCGTATGAGATTTTTCTCCCGCTGATCGGTCTGCTGGAGGAGCGGTTCCGCATCATCGCCGTGCCGGTCGACGGCTTCACGCTGGGAACCTTCACGCGGTTCACCTCCATCGACGACCAGGCGGCGCAGGTGATCGCGTATGTCAAGGCGTGCCGGGGAGGCCGCATGGACTGCGCCTATGGCTTGTCCCTGGGCGGGAAGATCCTCTCCCGCGTGCTGGAGCTGAACGAAGTCGTCATCGACCATGCCATCCTGGATGCGGCACCCTTGCTGCCCCTTCCCAGATGGCTGGAAGGCCCGCTCCGCTACTACCAGTGCGCCAACGTATGGACATGCTACCACTGGACGGGATTCTGGCGGTGGGTATTCCATTCGCACTATTTCGATGTCTTGCTGGACGAATGCCGGAAAGTGTATCCCTTCGGGGGCGGCCGGGCCGTTCTGGACGGGTATAAATCGGTCTATACCAACAAGCTGGAGTCCATAGCCGGCCCCGATATCCATTTCTGGCACGGCACGCTCGAAGCGTTCGTGGCCCGGCCCCAGGCCCGGCATCTGCAAGCGATCTGTCCGTCGGCCCACCTC
>JAEEGG010022297.1_pt1 | contig 12485 bp, 10 predicted proteins | sample 9134161 | NCBI WGS metagenome assembly JAEEGG01 (sample SAMN16246543, study PRJNA631951) | gut metagenome | biome: gut microbiome; feature: rumen; material: CR-attached | host: Bos | place: Iran: Karaj | collected 2018-10
TAATAATCTTTCGGCAGATAGACCAGCATGCGCCGCTGCGTCAGGTGCGGCTCGCTGCTGGGGTAATACACGGCCTCGACGATGCCCTCGCCCGGCAGCGCCTCGAGGACGCTGCTCTCCGGGCCGCGGCCGTAGCGCGCCGCGGTGCCGCAGGCGCAAAGCCCTGCAGCCAGTATCAGGAGTAAGAAAAATCTTTTCATTTCGCTTTCGAGCCAAGCGCCTGCTCGAACATCGCGACCAGAGCCTCGGCGGATTTGTTGATATCGTAGTTGCGGGCGGAGTCGGCGTAGCGCTGTGCCATCTCGTTGCGCTTCTCGGGGTGCTCGATCCACCAGTCGATGCGCTCGGCCAGGGCCTTGCTGTCATAGACCGGATACAGGCTCTCCGGGCAGAGTGCGAACACGGACGTGCCGATCATGTCGCCTTGGGCGATCACGGGCACGGCGCCCTCGCGCACGGCCTCCAGGCAGGAAAGGCCCTCGACTTCCACCCACGCGCAGTGGATGTAGAGGTAGGACGTGCGCGCCAGCTCGTTCAGCTGGTCATGTGTATAGAAACCAAAGGTGGGAGGCGTCTTCAGGATCCCCTCCTGAAGGAGGCGGTCGGCCATCTTGCGGTATTTCTTCTCTTTGGTCCCCCGGCCGGCGAAGATCAGGCGGATGCGGTCGGCATACCGGCTGTAGCGCATGGCCTTCAGGAGCGTGTCCTGCGACTTCTCCTTGGACAGGCGGCCGACGCAGAGGAGATCAATCGTCCCTTCCGCCGACACGGGCGTGGCCTTCACCGGCTCCGCCGGAATGGCGATGCCGTTCGAGATCACGTGCAGGCGCGATTTATAGCCCTCCTTCGCCAGTTGATCGCGCACGGCGGGCGTCGGGCACTGGATGTCCGTGCAGGGGTCGAAGACGAAGCGACGCCACAGGTACATCATCGGCCAGTTGACGGGACTGTTCTTGGAGAAGCCGAGGTTGGCGTTGAAATTCTGCGCGAAGACGTGGTAGGTCGCGGTCAGGGTCTTGCCCTGCCTGCGGGCCTCGTTCAGGGCTGCGCCCTGCAGGAAGAGGCCTTCCTGGATGTGGACGATGTCCGCCCATTCGACGGCTTCGCGGATCTTCTTTTTGTCAATTTTGGCGTAAGCCAGGCCGTTGGCGTAGATGACAGGCTCGAAGATGGGGAATGTCCAATGCTCCAGCGGGTATTCAGGCTGCGGGCCGTTGGGGTCCGGATTGGCAATCGACATCAGGCGCACGTCCACGCCATGCTCGCGGAGCGCGGCCATGGACGCCTTGACGGCAACGCTCTGGCCGTTGCCCTTATGATATACGTTGTTGCAGACAAAAAGTACTTTCATTCTCTTGTTTCAGGCTTTCTCTCCAAGCGCCTGACGGAACATGCCGATCAGGGATTCGATGGTCTTGTCGTTGTTGTAGTTGCATGCAGAGTCGGCATAGCGCTGCGCCATCTCGTTGCGCTCGGCGGGATGCTCGATCCACCAGTCGATGCGCTCGGCCAGCGCCTTGCTGTCGAAGACAGGATAGAGGCTCTCGGGGCAGAGGGCGAAGGTGGAAGTGCCTATCAGCCAGCCTTCGGAGATGATGGGCACGATGCCCTCGCGGACTGCCTCAAGGCAGGATAGTCCTTCAACTTCAATCTCGGCGCAGTGGATATAGAGGTAGGACTTGCGGGCCAGTTCGTGCAGTTCGTCGTGCGTAAAGAAGCCGAAGGTGGCGGGGACTTTCAGGACGCCCTGCTTAAGCAGGCGGTCGGCCATCTTCTTGTATTTCTGCTCCTTGGGGCCACGGCCGGCGAAGACCAGGCGGATGCGGTCGGCGTAGCGGCTGTAGCGCATCGCGTTCAGCAGGACGTCCTGGCGCTTGTCGTTGGCCAGGCGGCCGATGCAGAGCACGTCGACGACGCCGTCAGCCGACACGGGCTTGACCTGGACCTGCTCCGCGGGCATGTCGATGCCGTTGGAGATGATGTGCAGGCGGGCCGTGAAGCCCTGCTTCAGCAGGTAGTCGCGCACCATCGCCGTGGGGCACTGGATGTCCACGCAGTGGTTGAAGACCAGGCGGCGCCAGTTGTGCACGAGGGGCCAGTTGACGAAGTTATGCTTGGGCAGGCCGAGGTTGGCCGAGACATTGTGCGGATAGAGGTGGAAGGTCGCAGTGAGGGTCTTCCCCATCTTGACGGCCATCCTGACAACCACTTTCTCCAGCGGCATGGCCTCCTGGATGTGGACGATGTCCGCCCACTCGAGGGCCGCGGTAATCTTCTGCTTGTCGATCTTCGCGTAGGCGAAGCCGTTGGCGTAGATGATGGGCTCGAAGATGGGGAATTTCCAGTGGTCCAGCGGGAAGTCCGGCTGGGGGCCGTTCTCGTCGTACAGGTTGCGGATCGCAATCAGACGGGCGTCCACGCCGTGTTCGCGGAGTTTCCGCATGGTGTTGTGGATGGAAACGGAGAGGCCGTTTCCCTGGTTATAGGCGTTATTGCAAACGAATAGTACCTTCATGTAAAATCATAATAACTTACAAAGATACGCATTTATTTTTTATCCCCTTTTTCCGACCCTTGAGAAGCCCGTTTCCGAAAAAAAGTAGGAAAACTCCGAAAAAGATTAGGAGATTTAATTTTTGTTTGTATATTTGCAGTGGAAACACTGTGAATATGCGACAGAAATTAACGGCAAAAGAAGAAGAGATCATGCAGATCGTCTGGCAGAACGGCGACCTGTTCATCCGGGACATCGTGGCCCGGATCCCTGATCCCAAACCCTCCTACAACACCGTAGCGACGCAGGTCAAGTTCCTGGAAGACAAAGGATTCCTGACCCGCAAGCCCATGGCGAACAGCTTCTGCTACTCCCCCGCCGTCACGGAGAAGGAGTACCGCGGCTCCACGGTCGGCGACCTGGTCGAGCGCTACTATGATAATTCCTACGCCATGCTCGTGTCCCAGTTCGTCGAAGACGACAAGATGGACCTTGAGGAGCTGAAGGCGCTGATCGCAACCATCGAAAACAAGCAGAAATGACACCGGCCCTCCTTTATATTGCGCGTGCCAGCCTGTACCTGGCCATCTTCTACGCCTTCTACCTGCTGATCATGCGGAAGACTTCCCTCTTCCGCTTCAACCGCGTCGTGCTGCTGGTCGGCACGGTGGTCTGCCACCTGCTGCCGCTGCTGCGCCTGCGCACCGTCATCGTCCCGGACTTCAGCTCCATCCAGGTCGGCGAGCTACAGATGGTCGGCGTCGGGGCCGAAGAAGCGGCAGCGGCTCACTTCCCCTGGCTCCTCGCGCTCTACCTGGCCGGCGCCGCCTCCGTCGTGGCTGCGTCGCTGCTCTCCATCGCCCGCACGCGGCGCATCATCCGCAGCGGCTCCCCGGAGCCCTGCGAGGGCTGCCGCCTGACGCTGGTGGACCGCGACGTCCCCTCCTTCAGCTGGGGCCGCATGGTCGTGATGAGCCGGCAGGATTATGAGAAATACCCCGCGATCCTGCGGCACGAGCTGCAGCACATCCACGCGCACCATTCGCTGGACGTCCTGCTGATGACGGCCGTGAACGCCATCCACTGGTTCAACCCGCTGGCATGGATCGCACGCGCGGAGCTGCGGCTCCTGCACGAATACGAGGCCGACGAAGGCCTCATCCGACAAGGCATTGATGCAACCTCATATCAACTCCTCCTGGTGCGGAAAGCCGTGGGAGAACAGCGTTTCTCCCTGGCCAACGGCTTCAACCACGCCAAACTCAAACAAAGAATTGCCATGATGCACAAAAAACCCACTTCCGGATGGATGCGCCTCGCCTACGTCGCGCTCCTCCCCTTCCTCGCAGGGACGATGTTCCTGTGCAATCCCGCCCGGGCGGAGATCCGTCCCGCCGCTTCTCCCGCCGATACGCCCGCAGAGGCCCTCATGCCGGCTGCCACAACGGTGGCGGACCCCACCGTCCAGCTCCCGGAAAGGGCGCCCAAATTCCAGGGCGGCGACGTCGAAGCCTTCGCCAATTGGGTCCGCGATCATATGGTCTATCCCAAAGAAGCCCATGAAGACGGCATCCAGGGCCGCGTGATGGTGCAGTATGCCATCGACACGGACGGCACCGTCTGCGACGTCAAGGTCATGCGCGGCGTACACGAACTGCTGGACGCCGAAGCCGTCCGCGTCGTCAGCTCCTCTCCGAAATGGGAGCCCGCCATCCAGGACGGCAAGCCCGTCAAGATCACCTTCATGATCCCGCTCGTCTTCAAGCTGAACGGCGATGATCCGGCCCCCGCGACTTCCACCATCAGCATCCGGAAAGCCGACGGCGCAGGCGACCCGCTCATCTATCTGGACGGCAAGGAGTTCACCGGGAACATCGGCGACATCGACGCCTCCACCATCGAATCCATGGAGGTCCTCAAGGATGCCGCCGCGGTCGAGAAATACGGTGATGAGGCCAAGAACGGCGTCATCCTCATCAAATCCAAGAAACAATAAACCATACTGACCATGCGCTGCAGAGCCTCCCTCATCCTGTTGTTCCTGTCCGTGACACCGCTTGCGGCCCAGGACCTCGCCGCGGTGAGGGAGTTCAAGCAGCTGTGGAAGTACGACGAGGCCATCGCGTCGCTGACGCAGATGATGGCCGAGCAGGGTCCGCAAGTGATTCTGCTGGAAGAACTCGCCGACTGCCACTACCAGAGCGGCAATGCCGCTGAGGCGCTGGAGCAATACAGCCTGCTCTCAAGTATGCAGCCGGACAAGCTGCTCTACAAACTCCGCCTGATGAACCTGCTGTACCGCGGCAAGCAGTACGAAGCGTCCGTCGGTCTTGGCCGCGAGATCCTGCAGCGGGACTCCATCACGCAGGTGATCTCGCTCGTCGGAGACGCCTTCAACCAGCTGGAGCGGCGGGATTCCGCCGAATGGTACTACCGCCGGGCGTTGGAGCGGCGCCCCCATAACGAATCCGTTCTCAACAAGCTCTGCGGCATTCTGCTTGGCCGGGAACAATACGACGAAGTGCTTTCGCTGACAGGCGCCTTCCTCGCCGACGAGCCCGACAACCTGACCATCCTGCCGGTCAGCGGCATCGCGCATTTTGCCAGGGAGCAATATGAGGACGCCGATGCCGATTTCTCCCGGATGCAGAAACTCGGAGACGACGGTTACGCTGTCCACTACTACCTGGGCCAGTGCGCCCAGAAATTCGGTCGCACCTGGGCCGCAGAGCAGGAATTCGAGAAAGCCTGGCAGCGGGATTCAACGGATGTGGGCCTGGCGATCACCATTGCCAGACTGAAGAGCGACCTGCTCCATTCGGATTGGAGCCAATGGTACGAAAAAGCCCTTGAGCGGCTCAGTCCGGACCAGCGAACCATCGCCAACATCGCCGCCACGCATCAGAACTACGCCCTGTCCGCCTACAAATACGGGCAGTGGGACCTCTGCATCAGCGAATACAACAAGCTGCTGGGGATGAACCCCCAGCACTACGCCGCGTACTACATGATCGCCCAGTGCTACGAGTACAAGAAGGACTACAGGAACGCCCTCTCCTGGTACAAGAAGGCACAGGGCGCCTTCGCCTCCGGCACCCGTGGCCGCGAGATCGCCGACAGCGGCGTCGCGCGGATGACCGAAGAACTCTTTATGGCTGAAGGCAAATGACGGGCTTGCCGCGCGTCGGCGTTGCGGAGGGCGGAGCGGAAATTGGTTTTTCGAGCAACCGCACGAAAAATAATTTCCGTCCGCCCGCTGGGAAAAGGCAAGCCCGGAATGACGCCTAGACCCGGTCCTTCGAATCGATGCAGATGGTGACGGGACCGTCGTTGACGAGGGCGACCTGCATGTCCGCGCCGAATTCGCCGGTGCCGACCGGACGCCCGACAGCCTCCGTAAGCGCCTGACAGAAAGATTCGTACAAGGGAATCGCCACTTCGTGACCGGCCGCTCCGATATAGGACGGCCGGTTGCCTTTCCTGGTGGAGGCCATCAGGGTAAACTGGCTGACGACCAGCGCATCTCCCCCGATCTCCACGACGCTGCGGTTCATCACGCCGGCCTTGTCGTTGAAGATACGCAGCCCGGCCACCTTGCGCACCAGCCAGTCGATGTCCTCCGGCCCGTCGTCAGGGCCGATGCCCAGCAGTACCAGCAGTCCCGGCCCGATCGCCGACCGCACCTGCCCGGCTATCGTCACCGACGCAGAAGAAACCCGTTGAATCACTACCCGCATAATCAGTCTTCCGAAGCAATCTCCTTCAGTTCGGCGCGATACGCCATCAGCAGGCGGGATTTGGAGATGAATCCGAGGTACTTGCGCTCCTCGTCGATGACCGGAAGGCGCCAGGCGCCGGTGCGGTCGAACTTCGCCATCACCGACTCCATCTTCTCGCCCACGTGGATATAATCCGGCGCGAGCTCCATAATGTTATAGACGTGCCAGCTGTCGTACTTGGACGGATCCAGCAAAGGCTTACGGGCGGTAGCGAGGTCTATCATCCCCTGGAAACGGCCATCCCCGTCGATCACGGCCAGCACGGCCGCATCCGAATTGGCGACGACGGAAGCCACTTCGCGGAGCGTGGCGTCGATCTGCACCCGCGGATACTTGTCACGGATCAGTTCGTCCAGGTGCATCAGCGTCAGCACGGCCTGGTCGCTGTCGTGCGTGAGCAGGTCGCCGCTCTGCGCAATGCGCTTGGTATAAATGGAATATTTCTCGAACACACGTACCGTGCCGAAGGTCACCGTGGACGTCAGGATCAACGGAATCAGCAGCTCATAACCACCGGATATCTCCGCGATGAGGAAGATGGCCGTCATCGGCGCCTGCATCACGCCGGCCATCAGCGCGGCCATCCCCACGAGCACGAAATTCTGCTCCGGCACGTCGGCGCCCAGCAGATTGAGGCAGCGGGCGATCACGAAACCGAGGATCGCTCCGGCGAACAGGGTCGGGCCGAAAGTGCCGCCGACGCCCCCGCCGGCGTTGGTCACCGTCATCGCCAGGACCTTCAGGAAGAAGATCAGCGCAAAGAGGACGGGCACGCCCCACTTCCAGTCGAGCAGGAACGACAGCGGGCTGCGCCCCTCCAGGTCGAGCTCCCGCCCGTTCAGCAGATCGGTGAGCGAATCGTAGCCCTCGCCGTAAAGCGGCGGGAAAAGGAAGATCAGCAGGCCCAGTCCCAGCGCACACAGCGCCCAGCGCAGATACGGACTGGAGAGCTTGCCGATGCGGTCCTCCAGGAAGAGGGTCGTCCGCATAAAATACAGCGAACCGAAGCCGCCCACGATGCCCAGGATGATGTAGAACGGGATATTCCCCATCGAGAAAGGCGTCAGGGTGCAGGCGAACACCGGGGTCTGGCCCCGGAAAATATAGGACACCACCGTCGCGGAGATCGTGGAGAACAGCAGCGGCAGCAGCGAAGCCATCGACACGTTGAACAGCAGAATCTCCAGGGTGAACAGGACGCCGGCGAGCGGGGCCTTGAAAATGCCCGCGATGGCGCCGGCGGCGCCGCAGCCCAGCAGGAGGGTGATATGGCGGTAGGAAAGTCCCGCGATGCGGCCCAGGTTGGAGCCGATGGCGGCCCCCGTGTACACGATGGGCGCCTCGGCGCCGACGGAGCCGCCGAAGCCGATGGTGATGCTGGAGGTCAGCATCGAGGACCAGGTGTTGTGGGGCTTGATCTTGGACTCGCCGCGCGAGACGGCCAGCAGGGCCTTGGTCACGCCGTGGCCGATGTTGTCCTTGATCACGTAGCGCACCAGGAGCAGGGAGATGAGCATACCGATGCCCGGGAGCACCAGGTAATGCCACTCATAGTCGGCCCCCGTCCAGACGCCCTGGCTGAGCAGGCGCTTCAGGGTGCGGATGATCCAGTCCAGAATGACGGCGGCGCACCCGGAGAGCACGCCGACCATCAGGCTGAGCAGCAGGAGTTTGCTGCGTTCAGGGATATTTTTCAGTATTCGCTTCACTAGGCGTCCGCCCCGTCATCGTCTCCCCCGTACTGAGAGATATTGTCGTCCGGAAGGGTCTCGCCGTCGCCGTCGGAAGAGGTAGTGGTGCCGGCCACGGATTCGACCTCGGCCTCCTCTTCGCCTTCGAGCCAGCGCTCGACGTCCTCGAGGTCGTCGATGCGGACTTTGATCTTGACGAGGTAGATGGCGTCCGGAATCTCGATCAGGACGGCATAGAACGGAGTGCCGTCCGGTTTGGTGTATCGCGTGAGATCGGGAAGATAATCATTGAAGCCTTTCGGATACTTCTCGGCAAAAGCCGCCGCCAGCTCGGGAGACATGTTTTCGTAACTGACGATGTGACGTTTTTTATTGTCAGGTTTCATACAGGTTTGGGTTAGCGTTGTGGTTAGGTTTGGTGTATGCTTTACGGCTGCAATAATAACTACTTTTTCTTAAAAAAAAGCCCTTTCTGTTCCTTTTTTTTCAACATATCCTTTTCCGTCCAGACGGGCTTCATCGTCCGGGGATCCAGGCCGCTCCAGAACATCACCGAGGAGGTCGTCATCGGGGTCGGCATAAAGTCCTGGACCTGCTCCATCCATATTCCTTTCAGACAGGGATTTGCAGCCAGGCGGCGCATATCTTCGAGCGTGCAGCCCGGATGCGAGGAGATGAAATACGGCACCAGTTCGGTGTGGGTCCCGTTCTCCCGGTTGATCCGGTCGAACTCCGTCCGCAGGCGCTCGAAGAGCCGGAAAGACGGCTTGCCCATATAATGCAGCACCTTGTCCTCGGTGTGTTCGGGCGCCACCTTGAGGCGGCCCGAAGTGTGGCGGAGCATCAGCTCCTCCAGGTAGGGCTTGCCGGTCTCGTCGACGAAGCCTTTCTCGTCCAGGAAGAGGTCGTAGCGCACGCCGCTGCCGATGTAGCTGTGGCGCACGCCCTTGACGGCGTCCACGGCGCGGTAGAGCTTCAGCACGCGCCCGTGCGAACGGTCCAGGTTCGGGCAGGGGCCCGGGAAGAGGCAGGACTGGCGGCGGCAGCGCGCGCACAGGTCCTGGTTCTTGCCGTGCATCCCGTACATATTGGCGGTCGGCGCGCCGAGGTCGGAGATGTTGCCGTGGAATTCGGGCATCGACGCGAGGGCGCGCACCTCCTTCAGGATGGACGCCTCGCTGCGGGACTGGATGAATTTGCCCTGGTGGGCGGCGATCGTGCAGAAGTTGCAGCCGCCGAAGCAGCCGCGGTGCGTGATGATCGAGTCCTTGATCATGTCGTAGGCCGGGATGCGCTTGCCCTTGTAGCGGGGGTGCGGGAGCTTGGTGAACGGCAGGTCCCAGCAGGCGTCCATCTCCTCGGTCGTGGCCGGCGGATAGGGCGGGTTGACCTGCACGTAGCCCTTGCCGACTGGCTCGACGAGCGTCCGCGCATGCATCATGTTCGCCTGGATCTCAATATGATGGAAATTCTCCGCGAAGGCCACCTTGTCCCGGCAGCACTCCTCATAGGAATGTAATACGATAGGCTCCGTTCCGCCAATCTTCCCGGTACGGTAAAAGGCGAGCTGCGGGATCTGTTCGATCTGGCGCCGGTTGCGCCCGGCTTCGATCGCACGGGTGAGCTCCAGCATCGTCCGCTCCCCCATCCCGTAGCAGAGCCAGTCGGCGCCGCTGTCGACGAGGATGGACGGCATCAGGCGGTTGTCCCAGTAGTCATAGTGCGTGAAACGCCGCAGGGACGCCTCCACGCCGCCGATGACGACGGGCACGTCCGGCCAGAGCTGCTTGAGGATCTTCGTATAGACGGTCACGGCGCGGTCCGGCCGCTGGCCGAACTTGCCCTCGGGCGTGTAGGCGTCGTCGTGGCGCAGGCGCTTGGCGGCCGTGTAGTGGTTGACCATCGAATCCATCGCGCCCGAATTGAGCGCGAAATAGAGCCGCGGCCGGCCCAGCTTGCGGAAATCCCGCAGGTCGTCGCGCCAGTTGGGCTGGGGCACGACCGCCACGCGGTACCCGGCTTTCTCCAGGTACCGCGCGATACAGGCCGTGCCGAAACTGGGGTGGTCGACGAAGGCGTCTCCGGTGAAGAAGATGATGTCGATGTAATCCCAGCCCAGGCGCTCCACTTCCTTGGCGGAAGTGGGGATGCTACATTCTGTCCGGTAAGTCAATGCCCAGGATCTTCATGCCCTTGCGCAAGACGCCGGCGAGCGTGGAGATCAGCTCGAGACGCATCTTGAGGACCTCCGCATCCGGCTCCTTGAGCACCGGGGTGTCATGGTAATACTGGTTGAACTCCTTGGCGAGATCGTAGCAGTAGTTGGCGATGACGGCCGGCGAGAACGCCGCGGCCGCCTCGGCCACCTTCTGCGGATACGCGCCCAGGATCTTGACCAGGCGCACCTCCTTCGGGCTCAGCTCCACGGCGGGGTTGAGACCGGCCTGCAGGCCCTGCTCCGCGGCCTTGCGGAGGATCGAGCAGATGCGGGCGTGGGTGTACTGGATGAAAGGACCGGTGTTGCCGTTGAAGTCGATGGATTCCTTCGGGTTGAAGAGCATCTTCTTCTTGGGATCGACCTTGAGGATGAAATACTTGAGGGCGCCCAGGCCGATCATCCGGTAGAGCTTCTCCTTCTCCTCGTCGGCGATGCCGTCGAGCTTGCCGCTCTCCTCGGAGGTGGCCTTCGCCTCCTCGTACATCTTCTCGATGAGGTCGTCGGCGTCCACGACCGTGCCCTCGCGGGACTTCATCTTGCCCTCAGGCAGCTCCACCATGCCGTAGGACAGGTGGAAGATCTGGTCCGCCCAGTCGAAGCCGAGCTTCTTGAGGATCAGCTTGAGGACCTGGAAGTGGTAGTTCTGCTCGTCGCCCACCACATAGATGTGCGAGTCGAGCTTGTATTCGCTGAAGCGGCGCTCGGCGGTGCCGAGGTCCTGCGTGATATACACGGAAGTGCCGTCGGAACGCAGCAGGAGCTTGCGGTCCAGGCCGTCGGCCGTGAGGTCGCACCACACCGAGCCGTCCGGGTCCTTGACAAAGACGCCCATGTCCAGACCCCGCTGGACGAGCTCCTTGCCGAGGAGGTAGGTCTCGTGCTCATAGTAGGTGCGGTCGAAGGTGATGCCGAGGGCCTTGTAGGTCTGCTCGAAGCCGGCGAACACCCAGCTGTTCATCATCTCCCAGAGCTTGCGGACGGCAGGATCGCCCTCCTCCCACTGGACGAGCATCTCGTGGACCTTGTCCATCACGGAAGGGTCTTCCTTCTCCATCTTGGCGAACTCGACGTAGCAGTCGCCCACCAGGTGGTCGCCCTTCTTGCCGGTGCTCTCCGGCGTGGCGCCATTGAAGCGCTCCTGCCAGGCATACATCGACTTGCAGATATGCACGCCGCGGTCGTTGACCAGCGTGGCCTTGATCACCTCGTCGCCCGCGGCCTTGAGCAGGTCGGAGACGGAAGCGCCGAGGAGGTTGTTGCGGATGTGGCCCAGGTGCAGGGGCTTGTTGGTGTTGGGCGAGGAGAACTCGACCATCACGCGGCGGCCCGTGGCGGGCAGCTGGCCGAAGTTGTCGTCCTCCACGATGGAAGCGAGGGCCTCGCGCCAGTAGAGGTTGGACAGGCTCAGGTTCAGGAAGCCCTTGACGGAGTTATAGGCGGCGACCTCCGGGCAGTTGGCGACGAGATAGTCGCCAATCTCCACGCCCGTGGCGTCCGGACTCTTGCGCGAGGTGCGCAGCAGCGGGAACACGACCAGCGTGAAATCGCCTTCGAATTCTTTGCGGGTCACCGCAACCTGCATGGCGGACGCTTCGATGTCGGCGCCATACAACGCTTTGACGGCCTCTGAGGCCTTCGCAGCAAGGAACTGCTCCGGTGTCATTAGCCGAGGTAAGTCTTGAGGAGTTTGCTGGCGGACGGCTTCTTGAGCTTGCGGATGGCCTTCTCCTTGATCTGGCGGACGCGCTCACGGGTGAGGTCCAGGCGCTCGCCGATCTCTTCGAGGGTCATCTCCTGGCAGCCGATGCCGAAGAAGGACTTGATGATCTCGCGCTCACGCGGCGTGAGGATCTGCAGCGCACGCTCGATCTCGGTGCTCAGCGACTCGTTGGTGAGGCCCTTGTCGGCGCTCGGGGAGTCGTCGTTGGGCAGCACGTCCAGCAGGCTGTTGTCCTCGCCCTCGACGAACGGGGCGTCCACGCTGACGTGGCGGCCGGACACGCGGAGCGTATCGGCGATCTTGTCCTTCGGGATATCAATCATGTCGGCGAGCTCGTCGGTGGACGGCTGGCGCTCGTTCTCCTGCTCGAACTTGCCGAGGGCCTTGTTGATCTTGTTCAGGGAGCCCACCTGGTTCAGCGGCAGACGCACGATGCGGCTCTGCTCCGCAAGGGCCTGCAGGATGGACTGACGGATCCACCACACGGCGTAGGAGATGAACTTGAAGCCGCGGGTCTCGTCGAACTTCTCGGCGGCCTTGATCAGACCGAGGTTGCCCTCGTTAATCAGGTCAGGCAGGCTGA
>JAEEGG010022302.1_pt1 | contig 12483 bp, 11 predicted proteins | sample 9134161 | NCBI WGS metagenome assembly JAEEGG01 (sample SAMN16246543, study PRJNA631951) | gut metagenome | biome: gut microbiome; feature: rumen; material: CR-attached | host: Bos | place: Iran: Karaj | collected 2018-10
AACAGGCCAAATTGACTAATTGGCTGTATCGCGTGGAGGCTATTATCATTGCCCTATTCATGATGTTAATTCCCTTCCAGCATTCTAACGCAACTAGGATTTTATTAGGAATTGCGATAGTGACGTGCATCCCGGGCTTCATTTTTCTCATCCTCATCAATAGGGCTAAAGATTAAGCAACAACATCAGTCATTATTCATTTATAAAAACGAGAAATCATGGACAAGACAAAAGCTTATAAAGTGATCATGGCCATCTTGCTGGTGGTATTGTTTCTGATCATCGTCGCTTATATACACGGTAGGATCAGTCATCTTGTAACCGTCATTTCGGGACTCATCATGATTGGCGCGTTCGCCCTGGTGAGTCATTACAACTCTGCCATAGAGGCCAATGAAGAAAGAGAGAGCGAGAAAGCAGAACGTGCTTTTAAAAAGATAAAGGTGCAGCGCACTCGCGAGGGGACCACCTTTGAGGTGGCGACTGCCCTGATTCTTGCCAGCTCACTGGTCATCGGGGTTGCCACTCACAGGTTTGAACTCGATGACTCTATCATGAGATATTATGTGTTTTGCTTCATCGGAGCCATCGCATTCCTCATTCTGGCCTATCATCCGTTCTTAGGCTTTGGCCCTGACCGCTCATCCATCCGTGTCACCAATGCCGAGATGTTCAAACTCATGATTAGAAAAAATCGTGTGTACGCGGTTTTATCTGCCTTGATGGCCTTAGTCTTCAGCATCAATACTTTTGAGAACCATCTGGTAATGGCTATCTTGATCTGCCTTATCATTGTGGTGTTCGCTACTGATTTCCTCTTCCGGTTCTTGTATAAAAAGAACAAATGAAGCTGACTGTAGAATTCATGAATCACGTCAATAAAGAGAATTGATTATGAAACATCTGAACAGAAATATTTATCTCCTTCTTATCGGTATTATTGAAGTGGCCTTCATCATCTACACGATTGCCATGTCTAGAAGGGAAAACATTGAGGCCGGGGAACTTGTGTTCGGTTGCTGCGGCATGGCAATAATGGCGGTGATATGCATTGCTATGGCTTTCATCAATAAGGCTGATAAAAAGGGTGGTCCTGTGCTGGACTTAACCGAAGTGCCGCACTCCCGCGAGGGAATCATCTTTGAAGTGCTCACACTACTGATTATCGCTGTCGCTTGGATAGTGTCACATGTCACCGATCGGTTTTGGATGATGGAAGGTTCCTTCTTTTTCCTCGAGCCCGTAACCATGTTTATACTGACAATTCTTGCCATTACCGTCTTGTGGATTGTGTACATGCCAAGATTTCTTACAATGGCAAGAAGGCATACTAATCTGAAGCAGGTGGCCCTTGAAGTCCGCATGTGCCGCGTGCTGGCCGTTGAACTTGCGTTGTTAGTCCTTGCATATGCCCTACCTTTGGGAGATTTTTCAACAGGCTTCGACTACCAAACAATCTTTTTCTACATTACCGGAGCGGTCCTTCTTGTCATTGTCGCCGTCTTCCGCTACCTCATTTACAAAGCTCAGAGCAATCCCAAGGACATTAAGCACGACGGAGCTGTTGACAGTTCCAACATCAATCAGGTAAAAGTGCCGAATACTGTCTTGAGCACTTCAGTTGAAGTACTCACCGCTGTCCTTGTAGTCTTGGCATGGGTACTGGGAGCGAAAAACGGCGTCTTCACCCAGGACTACTATCACGATAACCTCAACTACGATAGGCGACTTTCGTTTTTGGTCTTTTACACCATCCTCATCATTTGGGCGCTCTGGTCTGCCCATAGCCCCAACGAAATCAAAGAAAATGGAGAGTGGCCCAAGGTGACTAATCTCAAACAGGCCAAATTGACTAAATGGATATTTCGCGTGGAGGCCATAATTGTTGCCATATTCATGATGTTAATTCCCTTCCAGCGTTTTAACGCAATTTGGCTTACGCTCGGAATGGCGGTCGTGACGTTCATTACGGGGCTCATTTTTCTCATCTTCATCTACGGGGCTAGAGATTAAGCCAGCTCATTGAAACCACGTTAGTCATTAATTAATAAAAAACAAAGAAAGCATGGACCGAAAGAAAGCAACTCGACTGTTCGCCTTTATCATGGGAATTATTTGCTATCTCATCATTGCCCTGTATCTCCTGGAAGTATTGAGCCTGACAGGCTTAATCATCACAACCAGCGTCGCCTTACTTATCTCAGCCGGCGGATTCTTCATCATCCGCAAGACCAAGTGAAGGCACTATGAAAAAGCGCTTGGAGCGGTTGTGGCAACGGTGGAGCGATACCGTCAGGTTCCTCGGGTGGGGCTTGACGGTGGCGTTGGTATGCTTTTTGCTATATCGTGTCATCGTGAACAACAATACTCCACTTCTGGTGCCCCTTAGTGAGGGCGGACGCGACAGCCTGATGACCGTCGGCATTCCTAACGGCATGAACGACACGTTGGTGAACTACGGCGAAGCGTTCGCTGTGCATTTCAATAGCGGCCACGGCATCGCCAACTGCGCGATTTACGCCCTCGTTATCAACGAGCTAAACGGAACGGTCGAGCGCGGCAATGAGTTTATGACTGATGCTGGCGTGAAAGGGTGTCCGTCACCGCAGGACTATGCGGGCAGCGGCATGGATCGTGGGCATCTGGTACCCGCGGGAGACTTGAAATGGAGCGAGGAGGCCATGCGGCAGTCGTTCCTGCTGACCAACATTTGCCCGATGCACAAGGCGCTCAACGAGGGCGGCTGGGCAAAGCTGGAGGAGAAGGTGCGTGAATGGACGGCACGCGACAGCGCGCTGCTGGTGTTCACGGGGCCTGTCGTAAGCGAGAGTGACACGACGCTTGCCAACGGACGAGTGACGGTGCCGAGTGCCTTCTATAAGGTCATCATGGCACCATGCGTGAGGCCCAGGCGGGCCATCGCGTTCATCTACCCGAACGGGCATAGCGGAGGGCGCCTGCGGCAATATGCTGTGAGCGTGGATGAGGTAGAGCGCAGGATCGGGCTGGACTTCTTCCCTGCCCTGCCAGCCGAGGAACAACAGCGATTGGAAACGCCCGTGAACCTAGATGCGTGGATTAATTAAGCGCCTGCGGCGCTGATTAGTGATTAGTGGTTAGTGATTAGAGAGAACAATAGAGATAAGAGATGAGGCAGATTGTTAAAGTTTGGATTCTTGTGGTGGCGATGGTGATGGGCGGTGCCCTGCCTCCGCAGGTGATGGGCGACAGCGGCATCACTACCCAGTGGTATGCCCAGGCCAAGAGCAAGAACAAGAAGAAGTCCAGCAAGAAGGACAAGAAAAGCAAAAAGAAGGATAAGAAGGATAAGAAAAAGTCCAAACAATCCGACAAAGCGACGGCATCGCCTCTGGTGAGCATCCCCACCATCGGCAAGACGACAACAACCACCGCCGTGCCGCAGCAGAACACCAATGCGCTGCTGGCGGTGACGATTCCCAAGGGTGTGTCCAATCAGGTATTGAATTATCAAGCCATCAGGGTAAACTTCAATCCATCGCTCAGGATTCCTAACTGTGTGGCCTATGAACTGACGGCAACGATGGTCGCTATGGCAGACGCTCCGGGGCATGAAGTTCGCAAGAGCTACAACTATGCCAAGGATCCCAACGTGAAATCCTGCCCCGAGAACTGGGAATACCGTGGCAGCGGCTACAGTCGTGGGCACATGGCGCCAGCGATGGATATGCGTTGGGACAAAACGACGATGGCACAGTGCTTCTACCTGACCAACATGTGCCCTCAGGAAACCAAACTCAACAACGACCACTGGCGTGTGCTGGAGGAGCGCGTCCATCGTTGGGCCAAGCGCGACAAGCGCATCATGGTCTATACTGGTCCCATCATGGGCAAGGATCCCAAGATGATTGGCAAGGACAAAAAGAATATCGCTGTGCCCGACGCCTTCTTCAAGGTGCTGTATGCCCCCGACCAGGGCCGCGCCATCGCCTTCATCTACCCCAATACGCCCTGCCCGGGGGGCATCAAGAAATATGCCGTGACGGTCGCCGAGGTGGAACGCCGCACAGGGTTGACCTTCTCCAATGCCATTCCCAAGCACCAATGCAAGATTGAAGACTGGGAATAATCCCCCCCTTTGATAAAATACGATGAAAGGACATGGTGCTCATGTCCTTTTATTGTTGTATCTTTACTGCCTGAAATTGAACACTAACCCTTTAGACTTATGAAAAAAATATTGTTGTTTGCTGTCGTGATGCTGGCAGCCATGCAGGCATCGGCACAATTGCAGGTAGTGAAGAACGGCAAGGCGCGTGCATCGATCGCCATCGTTGAGGAGAGTGAAGTCAACCGCGATGCAGCCGTGTTGCTGAACAAGTTTGTTGAGCGCATGAGCGGGGTGAGGTTGCCCATCTCTGTCGATGCGAACAGGAAAAACCTTATCCTTATCGGCGGCACGACCGACGAGGCTGGCGAGGACGGCTTTGTCATCGATTGCCATGACGGCTGCTTAACTATCAAGAGCGGCGGCGGTAAGGGGACACTCTATGGCGTGGCAACGCTGCTGGAAAACGAATTAGGCGTATGCTACTACGCCGCCAACGCTTGGACCGTAGAGCCGCGCACCAACATCACTATTGCCGAACAGCACCATGCCGAGACTCCTTCATTCCGCTATCGCCAGACACAGACCTACGGCACCGAGGACCCCGATTATGTGGCTTTCTACAGGCTCAAGGAACCCAAAGAAATCTTTGCAGCCAACATGTGGGTCCACACCTTTAACCAGATTTTGCCGGCTGCAGTCTATGGAAAGGCACATCCCGAGTATTATTCCTTCTTTAACGGCGTGCGCCATCCCGGCACACACAGCCAGTGGTGTCTAACCAATCCTGAGGTCTTTGAACTAGCCGCTGCCAAGATTGACAGCATCTTTAAGGCCAATCCCGGCATGAAACTCATCTCGGTGAGCCAGAACGACGGCAACGGCACTCAATGTGCCTGCCCCGAGTGCAAGGCCGTGGACGAGTACGAGGGTTCGCCGTCGGGCAACCTGGTACGCTTCATGAACAAACTGGCACAGCGTTTCCCCGACAAGGAATTCTCGACGCTGGCCTATCTGTACAGCATGCAGCCACCCAAGCACACCAAACCGCTGCCCAACGTGAACATCATGCTGTGCAGCATTGACAGCAAGCGTGAAGTTCCCTTGACTGAAAACGCCAGCGGGCGTGACTTCATGCGCGCTCTGACGGGTTGGGGCAAGATATCGGACAACATCTTCGTCTGGGACTATGGCATCAACTTCGACAACCTGGTCACCCCGTTCCCCAACTTCCATGTGCTGCAGCCCAACATGAGGCTGTTCAAGGAGAACCATGCCACGATGCTGTTTGAGCAGGTGGCTGGCTTCAGGGGTGTGGACTTCAGCGAATTGCGAGCCTATATGATTTCCAAACTGATGTGGAACGTCGATGCCAATACCGACAGCTTGATGCACACCTTCCTGGACGGTTACTACGGCAAAGCTGCCCCCTATCTGTACCGTTACCTCAAGATGCGCGAAGGCGCCCTGCTGGGCAGTGGCAAGGACCTGTGGATCTATGACTCGCCCGTGTCGCACAAGGAGGGCATGCTGCGCCCCTATCTGCTGGCGCAATATGATGACCTGTTCAACCAGGCCGAGGCGGCAGTTGCCGGTGATGAGACACTGCTCAAGCGCGTCCATGCAGCACGGTTGCAGCAGCAATACAGCAAACTGGAACTTGAACGCACCTCGACCGAGGGCGACCGTGAGGAGCGTATCCGCGAGGTGGAACTCTTCCGTCAACGCGGTAATGAGGCCGGTATTAAGTCATTGACCGAGCGTAAGAATTCGGTGGACGACTATTGTGACCTGTATCTAGAACGCTTTCTGCCGGGCATCAGCGACAACCTCGCGCTGGGAGCCAAAGTCACCTATAAGAACCTGCCTGAGTACCGATTCGTGCCCATCTCGGGAACAGCGCTGACCGACGGATTGTTCGGCGGAGCGACCTATGGAGAGAGTTGGGTCGGTTGGGTCGGCGAGGATGCCGAACTGGTAGTTGATTTAGGCAAAGAGAAACAGTTCACGACAGTGCGTACCGACTGCCTGCATAATCTGGGTGCCTGGATCTTCCTGCCCAAGAGCATTTCCTATGCCATCTCGAGCGACAACGTGAACTTTACCGACATCGGCACCTTCAACTTTGAGGAAGACCGCGACATGTCACCCAAGTACCGCTGGGCGACAATCAACACCCCGCAGCCAATAAGAGCACGCTACGTCAAGGTGTACATCAAGACCATCGGCGCCTGCCCCGACTGGCACTTCGGCGTCGGCTATGACGGCTACTTCTTCATCGACGAGATTCAGGTAAAGTAAGTTTCTTGTCAAGCAACTGCCAACGTCTAAGGTCTAGGTCTAAAGTCTATGGTCTAAATCTAAAAAATTAGTAACTTTGTCGGCGAGAAACAATAATCACTATGAAAAAGAAACAGAAAAGGAGCATCTATTACGTGCTGGCAGTGCTATTGCTGGGACTGGCAGGGTATCACGGATACCAGAAAAACGCGTTCTACAAGAGCGCCTATAACGACGAATTGCCTACCGAACAACAAGCCCATCAGGAAGGCAAGGAATACCAGTCCACGGGTGACTTGGGACTGCTGGACGTGAAACTGCCCGAGGGACTCGACAACCAGACAGTGCGTTACAAGGCCATCACAGTGTATTTCAATAAGCATTACCGCGTGCCCAACTGCGTGGCCTACGAGCTGACCAACACCATGACATCGATGGCCGACTCACGTGATGCCGAGAACCGCGCAAACTACCAGTTTGAGCGCGACCGCGACGTGAAGGGATGCCCCGACTGGTGGGAATACAAGGAGAGCGGATATACCCGCGGCCACATGGCACCAGCGATGGACATGCGCTGGGATAAGACCACGATGGAAGAGTGCTTCCTGATGACGAACATCTGCCCTCAACTCGACGAGATGAATGACGGCGAGTGGCGCCACGTGGAAGAAGCAGTGCACAGATGGTCACGTACTGCCGAACGCCTCATTATATTCACGGGTCCCATCTTCAGTGATGACATGGAGTATATCGGCAAACACGATGACATCGCCGTGCCCGAGCGTTTCTTCAAGGTCATCTATTCGCCCAACCAGAACCGTGCCATCGCCTTTGTGATGGAGAATGAGCCGATACCCAACAGCTGGACCAATTATGCCACCACCATAGACAAGGTGGAGGAACTGACGGGATACAACTTCCTCTCAACTCTAGAGGATAAGGTGGAAGACGTCATCGAGAGCAAAGAGAACATTAAGGACTGGCCTAAATATTACCCACGCCGATGAATACGATTGAATTGACTGATATTGGCAACGACACCATTTGTGCTGTCTCGACCCCACAGGGGCGTGGTGGTATTGCCGTGATACGTGTGAGCGGACCCAAGGCACTGGACATCGTCGGACAGAGATGGCAAGGCAAACCACTTGCCGACATGAAAACGCATACCGTCCATTTGGGACACATCGTGGACACCAATGGCGACATGCTTGACCAGGCTGTACTGACGGTCTATAGGGCGCCCAATTCGTTCACTGGCGAGGATGTGGTGGAACTGGCCTGCCACGGTTCGACGTGGATTCAGCAGCATGTCATTCAGACGCTGATTGACGCAGGTTGCCGCCATGCTACGGCAGGCGAATTCACACGCCGCGCCTTCGCCAACGGGCGCATGGACCTATCGCAGGCTGAGGCCGTCGCCGACGTCATTGAAGCGCAGTCCCGTGCAGCACACCATGTGGCGATGAACCAAATGCGCGGCCGCTACAGCGACGAGCTGAAAGCCCTGCGTGACAAGTTGCTGCACTTCACGGCATTGATTGAGCTGGAACTTGACTTCAGCGAGGAAGATGTGACCTTTGCCGACCGTAGCGAGGTGACAACGTTGGCCCGCGACATTCATGCCTTGATCAGCCGCCTGGCGGACAGTTACCGTGATGGTAACGCCATCCGCAACGGTATGCCCGTCGCCATCGTGGGACAGACCAATGCAGGAAAATCCACCCTGCTGAACGCACTGCTGCGCGATGACCGTGCGCTGGTAAGCAACATCCACGGCACCACACGTGACACCATCGAGGACACCGTGGTCATGGGTGGCACGCTATACCGCTTCATCGATACTGCGGGCATCCGCCAGTCAAGCGACGCCGTCGAGCAGATGGGTATCATGCGCACCTGGCAGGCTATCGACAAAGCCAACATCGTGCTTTGGGTCGTTGATGTCACCAGCGCCGACACCAGCATGGCGCATAGTATCCTAGACCACTGCAAGGGCAAGGCCCTTATCGTCATACTCAACAAAACCGACCTTGACGACGATGTAGCTGCGAGAAGTGAGCTAAACGACCTCCACTTGCCCGAGGGCACACAAGTTGTGGCCATTAGTGCCAAGCGCGAGAGCGACATTGAAGCACTGCGCGACCTCATCGTCGAAAACGCCGCCCTGCCCGACGTGGAAAACGACGCCGTCATCGTCACCAATGCCCGCCACTATCAAGCCCTTACCCGTGCCCGCGATGCCATCGCCCGCGCCATTAGCGGCCTCGACAGCGGCTTGAGCGGAGACCTCCTTGACCAAGACATCCGCGAATGCCTCCACTGGCTCGGCGAAATCACCGGCGAAATCACCACCGACAACATCCTCGGCGAGATCTTCTCCCACTTCTGCGTGGGTAAATAATTTCGGTATTTTCGGATATTTTCTAAACAATAATTTCGGTATTTTCGGATATTTCTAACATAAACATTTGCGTAATTTAGATTGATGCACTATATTTGCACGTGAAATCAGGCATCGAAGCGTCTATGGAGAGAATATTCAAACGAAAGCTTTATGATCGCCTTCTCGAGTGGAAACGAGTGCAGAATGGCAAATCGGCTATCTTGATAGAAGGAGCACGTCGTGTAGGCAAGTCGACACTTGTTGAACAGTTCGCAAAAAATGAATATGAGTCCTATATCCTTATTGACTTCAACGAAGCATCCGATGATGTGAAGTCCTTATTCGACAACCTGATGAATAAAGACTTCATCTTCCTACAGTTGCAAGCCTTATATAATGTTGTTCTCAAAGAACGTAAGTCGGTCATCATCTTTGATGAGGTGCAAAAATGCCCACCTGCCCGGCAAGCAATAAAGTATCTTGTAAAAGATGGTCGCTATGATTACATTGAGACAGGCTCTCTCATTAGTATCAAGAAGAATACGAAGAATATAACTATTCCAAGCGAGGAGGAGCGCGTAACGTTATATCCAATGGATTATGAAGAATTCCGATGGGCTGTCGGTGATGAGGCCACTGTGCCTTTACTCCGCACCTTCTACGATAGACAACTTCCGCTGGACAAAGCCCATCGGGACAAGATGCGTGACTTCAGACTTTATATGTTGGTGGGTGGTATGCCGCAAGCCGTGAATGAATATATTGAAACTAACAATTTCAGTATGGTAGATCATGTGAAGCGTGGCATCATTAAAGTTTATCAAGAAGACTTTCAAAAGCTTGATGAAACAGGACGTTTAGAGACACTCTTTATGGAGATTCCGTCTCAGTTAAGCCGGGCCAGCAATCGTTATAAGCCATATACCGTGCTTGGCGATGTCAATGACGAGAAACTGGTGGAACTCCTGAAAGACCTTGAAGACAGCAAGACTGCTCTTTTTTCCTATCATTCCAACGAGCCAAACGTTGGCATGTCATTGACTAAGGATCGTTCAAAGTTCAAGATATTCTGTGCCGACACAGGCATTTTCGTCACTCTCGCATTTTGGGACAAGGACCATACCGAGAATATCATCTATCAGAAACTTTTAAATGATAAACTAAGCACCAATCTAGGTTACGTCTATGAGAACATGATAGCACAGATACTGGCTGCCTCTGGTAATAAACTGTTCTATTACACCTGGCCAAAGGATCAGACACATAACTATGAGATTGACTTTCTGCTCTCGCGAGGAGCCAAATTGCACCCAATTGAAGTCAAATCTTCAGGTTACAAATCTCATAAGTCTTTGGATGTTTTTTGTCAGAAGTATTCCCATGTCGTTGATCGGAGTTATCTAATCTACACAAAGGATTTGAAAAAAGAAGAGGAAACACTTCTGGTTCCTGTTTACATGACACCATTTCTATAAAATGATCAGATGGCATTGATTCAGCGTTAAACTAAGTCAAAAGTGTTAAAAGTGAAGGCTTTAAAAGTTGTACTGCAAAGCTCTACCATATTTGTATCGTTTAATAGATAACAAACAGATAGTCAATAAGTTTCATGTTCTGCATCAGCAAGTGAAAGAATAAAGTTATGGACGATATTTTAAAATTTTATCAATATCTAGACGGCAACCATCTGGATAAGAGCATTCTTGAGGAATGCGCCAAGATGTTAATGGGTCGCTATTGTATTAAGAAAGAAGATGCCTATTATCAGATTGCTGAGATTGAGTTTTATTATTATGGGCCTAACCATCCTGACATCATAACATATCCAAGATCTTGTTCAGAAAAACAATGGTTTTTTCATCAAAGCGGTGTTGATTTGACCATTGAAAGCAATCAAAAAGGTGAACCGATCAAATTCGGAGGCATATTAATTAGAAGTATAAGAAAATATGACGGGGACTGGAATTATTTAAAAACAATTTGTGGGCCACAAAAATGTGTTAATGAACTTTTTGATGTTCTAGATGCTTTTGATTCTAACCATAACCTCACACCGCTGCTTATCGAAACAACTAAATTTGGTGATATAGAAGTCTGTTCTTCTCAACGATACATAACTTTTAATGTCTCTAAAAATGAATTAGAATTAAAGGAAGATTGTAATGATAAAGAAAAGTATCAGAACGCCATCAAGGGTAAAGTAGAAACAAAAATCAAAAACATATTGAAAGAATATAAAAAACTCATATCCCAAGATGGCGACTATCTAGAACAAGATGATAATCTTTTCAACTTCTTCTGTGATTATCTGAAAGCAGAATACAGATTCTATTTAAAGGGAATCGAATGGGAACAGGGATATCAAGTTGCTCGGATATTTAATTCCGAAGAACGATATAAATATCTTTTACTCAACTGATAATGAGATTAAACGCAAAAGGCTAAGTATCATTTTTGTGCGAGCCTTTTGTCTCCTATTCTACGACATTTATACAACTATTTCGGTAAGGGTATTCCAGGTGGAGCAGTTTAGGGCGCCACCTTCGGAGACGATGGATTTGCAATTTTGTACTGGGTGGCAATGGCTGTTGGGGTAGGCCTCGGCGATTTGTCTGAATGCTATCTCGCCAAGTTTGTCGTCGGTCATCGGGATAAAAATCTGATGGCCCACGTGCAGGAAGTTGAGGTAAGCCCAACTCATGTTGGTGAAAGTGCCATAATGCAGTTCTGTGACGTTGAAATAAGGACTGAGCGCGGCTAGCAGTTTCTTGCGCAGAGCTTTGTCAAAATCACAATAATTGTTGAGCAGGACCCTACCCTCTCCCACATACCGCACCATTCCGTCGGCATGGCCGTATTCTTCATAGATATCCCAGGGAATTAAAACGGGCTCAGCATCCAACAATTCAGTCAGTTCTTCTATAAGCCTGCTATGGCTATACTGAGGGTTCTCCTGGAAGATTTTATCTGTCATTATGACTTTGTCACCACAACTGATAATATTCCCACCATCAAGATTAATGGTAGAGCAGGCGACATCGATACCGAGTTGGTTTAGAAGGCCATGAACATCCGGCTTATACTCAGGACTTTCCATTAAGTAATCTGGTTCATAGCGGAACTGAATAAACCTGTTCCTACTCACCTGTACGGGCATATAGTCACGCACCCAAATATGTTGTGGCGAATGAGTGGACGGGATTTTGGCCCAATTAACATAAGAGTCATGAAAGGCAGAGACCAGGGAATCAGCAGCATTCTCAAATACTGGTGAACTTAATCCCTGGGCAAAATAAACTTTGTTGGTTTCAAAATTGGTAATCATATTCCTTTCGTTCAATTATAGATATTAACCATTGGCGGCAAAGGTCAATAAATATCTGCGAACAAAAGAATTTTTTTTGCTAAATTCGGTTAAAGTTTCCGAAATAGTTATTTTATTAATTTATTGTTTTTCAGATAATTATAATACTATGATTAATCGACAAAAGACAACTAAAATCAAAATAGTTGTCCTTGTTACTTGGCAAAAGTTTGTTGTCGTTTGGTTTAGTGGGAGAGGAATTATCCATTGAGGACGGCCTCCATCTCGCTTGCCACCCGGGCTTCACAATCCCTCATGGCGTTGAGCGTCTTTTGCAACACCTCATCTAAGGGCCATCCCAGCATTCCTGCACCCTGTTCAATCACCTCGCGGGAACAACCGGCAGCAAATGCTTTTGTCTTATAC
>JAEEGG010022303.1_pt1 | contig 12483 bp, 8 predicted proteins | sample 9134161 | NCBI WGS metagenome assembly JAEEGG01 (sample SAMN16246543, study PRJNA631951) | gut metagenome | biome: gut microbiome; feature: rumen; material: CR-attached | host: Bos | place: Iran: Karaj | collected 2018-10
ATTCCGCTACCTTTGCCGTCGGAAAAGAAAAAGAACGCAATATGGCACACGAACATCACCACCATGAGCATCATCACGATGAGGACAGCCCCAAGGAGCGTCTCATCAAGATTGCTGCGGCCACGGCCTTGCTGGTCGGCGCGGTACTCATCGAAAAAAAGACAAACTGGGCGACCTGGCAGTACCTGCTGCTCTTTCTGGTCCCCTACCTCCTCGTCGGCTGGGACACCCTGAAGGAAGCCGCCGAGGCCCTCGCACACGGCGAGGCACTGGACGAGAATTTCCTGATGAGCGTCGCCACGCTGGGCGCGCTCGCCATCGGTTTCCTCCCGGGGGCTGAGACCCAATTCCCCGAAGCGGTCTTCGTCATGCTTTTCTTCCAGGTCGGCGAGCTCTTCGAGGGCATCGCAGAGGGCCGCTCGCGCCACTCCGTGAGCCATTTGATGGACATTCGCCCCGATACGGCCCAGGTCGAGCGGGACGGCGCCGTACTGACGGTCGCGCCCGAGAGCGTCGCCGTCGGCGAGACCGTTCTGGTCCGCCCCGGCGAGAGAGTCCCGATGGACGGCGTCGTACTGGAAGGCAATTCCTCGCTGGACACCGTGGCCCTGACGGGCGAAAGCCTGCCGCGCAGCGTCGCCCCGGGCGACGAAGTCCTCTCGGGCTGCGTCAACCTCAGCGGCGTGCTGCGCATCCAGACCACCAAGGCCTTCGGCGAATCCACCGCCTCGCGCATCCTCGAGCTCGTCGAGCATGCCGCCGAGAATAAGTCGCGCAGCGAACACTTCATCACGCGCTTTGCGCGCATCTATACCCCCATCGTGGTCGGCCTGGCCGTGCTGCTGGCCATCCTTCCCCCGCTGTTCACAGGTGAATGGGCCACCTGGATCTACCGGGCCCTGATGTTCCTGGTCGTCTCCTGCCCCTGTGCGCTGGTCATCAGTGTGCCCCTCACCTTCTTCGGCGGCATCGGCGGCGCCTCCCGGCAGGGCATCCTGGTCAAGGGTTCTGCCTTCCTGGACACCCTTTCCCGTGTGCGGACCGTCGTCTTCGACAAGACCGGCACGCTGACCGAAGGCGTCTTCGCCGTCACGGCCGTCCATCCGGAAAAGCTGGACGAGCACGAGTTGCTGCACCTGGCCGCGCACGTAGAGCGCCATTCCACCCATCCCATCGCCCAGGCCCTGCTGCGCGCCTATCCCGACGAGCAGGACGGCTGCAGCGTGTTGGACATCCGGGAATTCGCCGGCAAGGGCTTGACGGCCACCGTCGAAGGCCGTACCGTTGCCGTCGGAAACGACAAGCTGATGGAAGAGCTTGGCGCCGCCTCTCACCCCTGCCACCTCACCGGCACCATCGTCCACGTGGCCGTGGACGGCGTGTATGCCGGCCATATCGTCATCTCCGACCGGGTCAAGGAGGATGCCGCGCAGGCGGTTTCCGAGCTGCACGCTGCCGGCATCGCTCAGGTGGTCATGCTGACCGGCGACCAGCAGGCTGTGGCCGACGCCGTGGCCGCGCCGCTACGCTTGGACGCCTGGCACGCCGCTCTGCTGCCCTCCGATAAGGTCGCCCGCGTCGAGCAGTTGCTGCCGCAGGGCACGCTCGCCTTCGTCGGAGACGGCATCAATGACGCCCCCGTCCTCGCCCGCGCCGACCTCGGCATCGCCATGGGCGCACTGGGCTCGGACGCCGCCATCGAAGCCGCCGACGTGGTCCTGATGGACGATAAGCCTTCGAAAGTGGCCCTGGCCGTGCGCATCGCCCGACGGACCCTGCGCATCGCCCGCGAGAACCTCTGGTTCGCCGTCGGCGTCAAGTTGCTGGTACTCATCCTCGCAGCCTTCGGCGTGGCCACGCTGTGGATGGCGGTGTTCGCCGACGTCGGCGTCACGGTACTCGCCGTCCTCAACGCCATGCGGGCATTGCGTTGACGCTGTGAGACTTTTGCAAGAAAAAAGGCGGGATATTCCCGCTTTTTTCGTATCTTTGCGCCCCCATTTATGAAAAGAAGTATTATCATCATTCTCCTGTTCGGTCTGCTGGGCCTCTCCGCCCAAGCACAGACCCGCGTGCGCGGTGTCGTGACCGACGCCCAGACAGGAGAGCCGCTCCCCTACGTGTCCGTCGTTTTCCCGGGCACCCAGATCGGCACCCTGACCGACCCCGAAGGCCGTTTCTCCATCGAGGCCAACGGCAGCTATTCCAACGTGAGTTTCATGATGTTAGGCTATGAGACCTACATCTTCAACATCCGACCGAACACCACCACGCGCGACGCCAAGATCAAGATGAATCCCGACACCTACGGCATCCAGGCCGTGGTCGTCAAGCCGCGCCGCCGCCGCGACCGGGCCTACCGCCGGAAAGGCAATCCGGCCGTCGAGCTCGTCAAGAACGTCATCCGCCACAAGGAGGAGAACCATGTCCACTCCACGGAAGGCTATCGCGTTGAGGATTACGAGAAACTCATCATGTCGCTGAACAAATTCGACGTCAATTTCGACAGCAGCAAGTTCTGGAAGAAATTCGCCTTCCTCGAGAAATACGTCGACACGGCCCAGTTCAAGAACGACCCCGTGCTGACGATCTCCCTGCGCGAGAAAATCGGCACTACCTGGTACCAGAAGCAGCCCAAGCGCACGCGCACCTGGGTCGAGCGGCGCCGCAGCCTCGGCCTCGACGAGCCGCTGGACAACGGCGGACTCTCCACCAACATCCAGGCCATCTTCGCCGATTCCGACATTTTCGACGACAACATGGACATGTTGCTCAACCGCTTCGTGAGCCCGCTCTCCAGTTCGCTCGCCACCGCCTACTACAAGTACTACATCTCCGACACCCTGATGGTGGACGGGGTCCAGTGCATCGACCTGACCTTCGTCCCGTTCAACAGTGAGAGCTTCAGTTTCACGGGCCATCTCTATGTCGTCAACGACAGCACCTACGCCGTCAAGAAGTACTCCCTGGGCATCCCGGCCCACATCAACCTCAACTTCGTCAGCAACCTCGCCATCGAAGAGACGTTCGACAAGATGGAGAACGGCACCTGGGCTTCGAAGGAGAAGAACACCTACGCGCAGTTCTACATTTTCAAATGGACGCGTGAACTCTACGCCCACAAGAAAATCGTCCACAACAACTACGACTTCACGCAGACGGCCGTGCCGGACAGCCTGCTCCGCCAGCCGGACGAAGTCATCGCCAACAAGGACTGGTGGCGCCCCGACGACTGGTGGAACGAACGCCGTCCCGTGCCCCTGACCAGCAAGGAGAAGATCCTGGACAGCCTCCTGACGGATATCTATTCTGTGCCCCGGCTGCGCCGCATCGCCAGTATCGGCGAGTCCCTGGCCACGGAATTCTTCCCGACAACCCCTGTCGACCGGCAGGCCAGTCCGCAGGACCGCCTGAAGAGCAAGTTCGACATCGGTCCGGTCACGAACATGATGAACTACAACGCGCACGAGGGATTCCGCCTGCGCCTCGGCGGCATGACGACCGCCCAGCTCAATGACCAGAATTTCCTCAACGGATACGTGGCCTACGGTTTCCGCGACAAGCGTTTCAAGGGCTCGGTCAGCTATATCCACACTTTCGAGAAGAAGGATTACCACCCATACGAGCCGCTGCGAAACACCCTCACCTTGACCGCCAGCTATGACCTCGAAGCGCCGGGCCAGAGCTTCTCGCTGCTTGACCGGGACAACATCTTGATGTCCACCTGGAAGGCGCAGCCGCTGCAGTACGTGGCCCGCGCCCAGCTGCGCTATGACCGCGAATGGCTGTCCCGCTTCTCCGTGACTACCTACGTCCGCTTCGACCGCGTCTGGCCGACGGGGACGCTCGAATATTTCCGCTACGGCGCGGACGGCACGCTCTCGCCCGTTTCGGTCTTCAACGACCTCTCCGCGACCCTCCGTCTCCGCTTCGCCCCGGGCGAACCGCTCTTCTCCAACCGCCTCGGCAAGGAAGCGCCCATCACCCTGGCGAAGGACGCGCCGATCGTGAGCCTCACCCATACGGTGGGCTACTTCGACAACCAGTTCCTCTACAACAAGACGGAATTCTCGGCCGAGAAGCGCATCTGGCTGTCTTCCTTCGGCCACATCGACGCTTCGGTCTCGACCGGCTTCATCTGGAGCCGCGTCCCACTCCCCAAGCTCTTCACGCCCAACGCCAACCCGTCCATCCTGTTGGTCAAGGACGCTTTCAACCTCATGAAGCCGATGGAGTTCGTGATGGACCAGTACGCAGATTTCTTCGCCACCTACTTTCTCAAGGGCTGGATCTTCAACCGGATTCCCCTCCTGAACAAGCTCAAGCTCCGCGAAGTCGTCTCGTTCCGCGCCATCATCGGCTCCCTGTCCGAGAAGAACAATCCACTCTTCAACGCCGAAGGCCTCTACGCCCTGCCGGAGGGGACCAAGATGATGACCAAGATGCCGTACATGGAATATACGATCGGCATCGAGAATATCTTCAAGTTCCTCCGCGTCGACTACGTCCGCAGAATCAGTTATACCGAAGGGCTGTCTGAATCCGAAAAGTACGGCATCAAGATTTCCCTCCGGTTCACCATTTAACGAACGCCGCCATGAAAAAGATCCTCCTTCTCTTGTTCACTTCGACCCTTTTCCTGACGGCCCTGCGCGCCCAGGATGCAGACTCACTGAGAATCAAGCCCGTCAGCCTCGGCGTGCTGCTGCAGGCCAATTACGCCGGCGAGGATATGTACATCGCCGAGCCCGGCCTGTCCGCCTACCCCGGCTTCGGCGTCGAGATCGGCGGTTTCATCGACTATCATATGACCAGACAGCTGGCGATCGAAGTCCAGGCCATCCTTTGCCTGCAGAACGGCAGCTACGTATCCACGGACAAGGACCTCGGATTCGTGTTCTGGCACAAGCGTCCCATCAATTACCTGGCAGACATGCGCCTCTGGGGAATGGACATTCCCATCTTCCTGACCTGGACCATCCCGTCGTCCGGCACGGGCCATTTCCGCCTGGGCGCCGGTTTCTTCACGCACATCACCTTCAACGCCTGGAGTCCGGGAGACAAAGATTTCGTGACGCCCTACAACCGCGTCATCCCGACCACCGATAGTTCGAGCAAGAAGACCCGCTACTGGCTCCACGACAGCCACGCCGGCCTGGGCCTCCAGGCAGGCTATGAATTCGGATGCGGCCTGCAGCTCAATCTGGGCTTCAAGGCCAGCGTGATTGACATCATCAATTACGAGAGCAAAACCGATTACGCCCACCCGTACAAGGTGACGCTGGGTGTGGGCTGGCACTTCTGACACCGGACTGAACATGCACGCAGAGCATCATCACCATCTTCACGAACTCCCCGTGAACGGGGAGAATAACGCCGTCCTCCGGCGCGCCTACTGGATTTCCATCGCGCTCAACCTCGCTTTCGTGGTCGTGGAGTTCCTCGCCGGACGCATCAGCCATTCCATGGGACTCGTGTCCGACGCCGGCCACAAGATGCTGGACGTCTTCGCCCTGGGCATGGCCCTGGTGGGCTTCCGCCTGGCGGGCCGGCCGTCGTCGGACGCCCGGCGCATTTCCGCCGTCATCGCCCTGGTCAACACCTGCATCCTGCTGTTCGGCGTGTTCGTCATCGTGCGCGAGAGCATCGACAAGCTCTGCTACGCCACCCCCGTCGACGGCAGCACCGTGACCTGGACGGCCGCGCTCGGCATCCTGGTGAGCGGCCTGAGCGCCTGGCTGCTGATGCGCCACCGCGGCGACATCAACACCCGCGCCGCCTTCCTGCACATGGCCACGGATTCCCTGCTTTCGCTGGGCGTCGTGATCGCCGGCATCGTGATCAGCCTGACGAATCTGTACATCATCGATCCGATCATCAGCCTCGTGCTCGCCGCCGTCATCCTCTTCAATACGCTGCGCCTGCTGGTCGACGCGCTCCGGACGCTCTTCGGGAAATAGCGGCTCTTATCCCAGATGCTGTTCCCGCCAGTCCCGCGGGCGGGTGCCCATGACCTGCCGGAACTGCCGCTTGAAGTTGGTCTTGTCGTCAATGCCCACCATCTCGCCGATGACGGAAATCGGCAGCTCCGGGTAGCTCAGCAGCATCTCCCGGGCCTCCTGGATGCGAAGTTCTTTCCGCCAGTTCAGGACGGATTTGTATTTATGGACCCGGATGTAGATGCTCAGCTGATCCGCCGGGACGCCGATGTCGGCGGCAATTTCCTCGAGCTTGGATAATCGCTTGGTGAACCCTTTCTGTTCAATCCAAGCCTCCACGGCTTCACTGACCTGCCGAAGGATACGTCGCCGCTCAGCGGAAAAGCCGATACACCATTTCTTTTTGCCAAATAAAATCTTCATAAATTCATTATCTTTGCATCGCTAATTTTTGATTATGTTCGATAATTTATCTGATAGACTGGAACGGTCCTTCAAAATCCTGAAGGGCGAGGGTAAGATCACCGAGGTCAACGTAGCCGAAACGATCAAGGAGATCCGCCGGGCGCTGCTCGACGCGGATGTGTCCTACAAAGTGGCCAAGGACTTCTGCGACCGGGTGAAGACGAAAGCGATGGGCGCCAATGTGCTGACGGCCGTCAAGCCGCAGCAGATGATGGTCAAGATCGTCCACGACGAGCTGGCCGAGTTCATGGGCTCCGAGCACGCCGAGGTCAACCTCAAGGGCTCCCCGGCCGTGGTGCTCGTGGCGGGTCTGAACGGTTCCGGTAAGACGACCTTCAGCGGCAAGCTGGCGCTGCACGTCAAGAGCAAGCGCGGCATGAAAGTGCTCCTCGCAGCCTGCGACACCTTCCGTCCCGCCGCCATCGAGCAATTGAAGACGCTCGGCACGCAGGTAGGCGTCGAAGTCTATTCGGAAGACGGGGAGAAGGATCCCGTGAAGGTGGCGAAAGACGCCATCCAGTACGCCCGCAGCCAGGGCATCAGCGTCGTGATCGTGGATACGGCCGGACGGCTGACCGTCGACCAGGAGCTGATGGAGGAGATCTCCACCCTGCACAAGGCGGTCGCTCCGACGGAAACGCTCTTCGTCGTGGATGCGATGACCGGCCAGGATGCCGTCGAATCCGCCAAAGCCTTCAACGAAGCCATCGACTACGACGGCGTGGTGCTCACCAAGATGGACGGCGACACCCGCGGCGGCGCCGCGCTCTCCATCAAGGCCGTCACCGGCAAGCCCATCAAATTCGTCAGTTCCGGCGAGAAGATGGAGGCGCTCGATATTTTCTATCCGGCCCGCGTGGCGGACCGTATCCTGGGCATGGGTGATGTCGTCTCGCTGGTCGAGAAGGCCCAGGAGCAATATGACGAAAAAGAGGCTCGCGCCCTTAAAAAGAAAATAGCTCATAATCAGTTTACACTGGCCGATTTCTACAACCAGCTCAAGCAGGTGCAGAAAATGGGCAACATGAAGGACCTGGCCGGCATGCTGCCGGGCATGGACAAGGCGCTCAAGGACGTGGATATCCCCGACGACGCGTTCAAGTCGACCGAAGCGATCATCCAGTCCATGACCCCTTATGAAAAGGAGCATCCGGAATGCCTCAATGGCTCCCGGCGTCAGCGAATCGCAAAGGGTTCAGGCACGACCATCGCCGACGTCAACAAGTTGCTCAAGCAATTCGAGCAGACCCGCAAGATGATGAAGATGGCTGTGGACGGCTCTTTGCAGCAGCGACTCAAAGCTTTCAGAAGATAAGCGAAAGGTCCTTTTCTAACATCGGGGCAACGAGTTTCTCCGGCACAAAGTACCACTCACCGAGCACGGCGCGGTTGCCAAAGTCCTGGTTACCCACGGTTCCGTGCTTTTTGAAGTACTGGTAGACCATCTCACGGATCTCGGGAAGACGTTCCTGGATCCGTTCATCAACCTCTTCCTTCGACAGACCTGCTCCCTTCTGGAGAATTTCCCCGCCGCCGCTGGCACGATACGATGTCATGGCCACGGTATACCATTCATCCTGCTTGAACGGGGTGCCGTCTGCAAGCGAGGTGATCTTCACACGCTTCCCGAAAGGCTTTGTCAGATCCACGGTATAGACCAATCCGGCCGCTGAATCGAAATTGTAGGTCCGGGCAACGAAGGACCAATGCTGCGCCCCCGTCCTGGGATCCGGTGCATCGGAGATTCTCAGGACGTGTTCCCCGGGGGTTTGGATCCAGTTGTCGTAGGAATACTCCAGATAGTCCCTGATTTCGGAGCCTTTCATCCGGAGGACGTACAGCTGATTCTCGAACGGATAAATCGTGAACATGTCGTTGAAGATCACCTGACCGGCCGAAACCGTGCCGTCAAACGTCAGGGGTGCCATGAAGGAAACCTGGGCCCCGGACGCTTCCAGCTGGACCATGTGGATCAGTGCGGCGTAGTCGCACATGCCTTTGTATGCGTCGCGTGTATGAAGATCCACCGAAAGCTCTCCCACGGGCTGCAGGGTAAAGGCCTTGACGGCCTCGAAAGCCGGGCGGAAGTGTTCCTTCATCGCTTCGTCCACCTTGTTCTTGTCCATCCGGACCGTCTCGCCGACGACCTGCTTCCCGGCGGCCTTGGAGACCGTGATGACGGCGTGGCCCACATTGCCGGCGCGGGCGCCGCCGTTGATCAGCCAGGTGTCACCCTTTTGCGCGATGAACGGGCGGTGATCATGCGAGCAGACGAGGATGTCCACACCCTGCAGGCTTCCCAGCAAGTCCAGTCCCTGCGATTCGAGGATGGAGCCATCCCCTTCGCCTGTACCGGAATGTGTCAGCGCTACGACCACGTCGGGATGTTCCTTTTCGCGGACCTTGTCCACCCATTCCTGCGCGCAGGGAATCAGGGATTCGAAACGGATACCCGACCAGATCGGTTCGTCCAGCCAGGCTTCCATATTGGGATTCGTGAAGCCGATCACGGCCACTTTGAGGCCGCCGCGGCGGAAAATCTTGTACGGGGTGAAGTACGGCTGTCCGTCTTCTGCCAGGGCGTTGGCCGCCAGGAACGGAATGCCGCGTGCACGAAGCTGCTCGTTGATTTTGTCATAGACCGGGTGGCCGGTCTCGATGTCATGATTGCCGACAGCCACGGCGTCGTAGTCCATGTAGGACACCAGCTGGACGAACATGTGCTCACCTTCCGTGTCCACGTAATTATAGTAATAGGGCGCATTGTCGCCCTGCAGGCAGTCGCCGGCGTCCAGCAGGAGGACATTCTGCTTGCCAACAGCCTGACGCAAACTGTCCACCCAGGCTTTGACGGACATCAGGCTCGTCTTCTTCGCCTGGCCTTCGACGTAAGGTTCGTCGAACCAGGATCCATGGACGTCACCGGTCGTAACAATGTGCAGGGTGCACTCTTTCGGGGCACAGGCCGTGGTCAGACTCAGGATGACTGAGAAAATGGCAATCAGTTTGTGTCGCATAACGTGCGAAATTACTAAATTTGTCGCGATTATGAAACTGTTTACCGAAGTCCACTGCGAAAAAAAAATCACAATTGCGCATTCCGACCCTGTTTGCGTCCTGGGCAGCTGCTTCGCCGACGAGATGGGAGCCCGCTTGGCGGCCGCCGGCTTTGACGCGCTCCGCAATCCTTTCGGCACGCTCTACAACCCGGCTTCCCTCGCAGCGGCCGTGGCGCAGCTGGACAGCGCAGCGCCTTTCACGCAGGAAGACTGCGTGGAGATGGGTGCCGGCGCCGGACTCGTCTGCAGTTTCTCGCACCACACCTCCTTCGCCCGCCCGACGGCGGATGAATTCCTCGCGCACGCGAACGCGCGTCTTTCGGAAGACGCCGCCCGTTGGCGCGCCTGCCGCATCGTCCTCCTGACCCTCGGCACCGCCTGGGTCTGGCGCGCCCTCGAGCGGCCCGGCCAGCCGGTTGTCGCCAACTGCCTCAAGCGCTCCGCCCGGGAATTCGCCCACGAACTCCTCTCCGTCGACGCCTGCGCGGAGCTGCTGCGCGGCATCATCGAGGCCCATCCGGAGAAGCGCTTCCTGCTCACGGTCTCCCCGATCCGCCACCTCGGCGCCGGCGCCCACGCAAACACCATCTCGAAATCGACGTTGCATCTCGCCGTCGAACAGGTGCTATCGTCATTCGCCGGCCTGACCGGCGAATCTCCGGCCGCCCCCACAGTCATTCCGGCCTCTCCTGTAGTCATTCCGGCCGAAGAGCCGGAATCTCCCTCTCCTGCCTCCGCCACGACCGACGAGCCCTCCGCCTCCACTACGTCCATCGCGTCCCCGTCCATCGCCGACCCCGCCCCGTCATTCGACGACCTGATCGGCGAACCGCCCGCCCGCCGCAAACCTCACCTCTCCCTGCGCCTTCATGCGGCCTCCGTGAACACCGTGTCGGCCGGCAGCTCGACGGTCAATATGGGTAAACGAACGGAGTACTATTACGGGGCCAACATTCCGGACGGTGTCGTCTCTTCTCCGGGGACGGAGAATTCCGAGTTCTACTCTTCCGATCTCAGTTCCAATATCGTCAACCCGGTCCCCGTGCCCCGCGCGCCGACGATCCCGATTTCCTTCGGCGTGAGCGCGGAGCTGTCCCTGTCGCGCCACTGGTCCCTGCTCTCGGGCCTGGACTACACGCAGCGCAGCGGCTATCGTGTGTACGAGCGCGCGCCCCAGTCCCTCACGCTTCACTACCTGGGCCTCCCGCTCGAGACGCACTACATCTTCTGGCCGGAAGGCCGCTTCCGTGTGTACCTGGGCGCCGGCGCGAAGGTCGAAAAATGCTTCCTTGCTACGGGCGGGGAGCCGCTGAAGGACCCGTTCCTGTTCTCGCTGAATGTCCAGGCGGGTGCGGACGTCCGCCTCTTCCCGGGCATCCGGCTCTACCTCTCGCCGGTCTTCTCCGGCTACCTGACCCGTAGTGCCTACGTCAACAGCTGGGACAGCAAGCCCCAGTTCTCCCTCCGCGCCGGCCTGTCCTTCGACCTCTGATCGGCTCATTCGCCGGTCAGACCGGCGAATGACAAAAACTTCAGGCAGTTTTTCGGAAGAAGTGCGTTATATTTGCGAACAACAACCCAAAACCATGAAGCATCATTACCTCTTCGTTCTCTGCGCGGCCCTTTGCCTGGCCGTCGGATGTGAAAAGTTGAACCGGGAGAAGAACCTCAGCGGCGACGAACTTGCCCCGCTGGTTCCGATCCAGCTGACCGAGGCGGACGTGCAGGTGCGCGACGCCTCCAATCAATTCGGCCTCAATACCTTCCATCGTCTGTACGCCTTGTCGGAAGACGGGAATGTGGCCTTCTCTCCGCTGAGCCTGTCCCTGGCGCTGTCGATGGCCGCCGAAGGAGCAGAAGGCAACACGTACAAGCAGTTCTCCGACGTGATCGGCTGGAACAACTCCAATAAAGAAGTGGTTGGCGCCTACTACAAAAAGATGATCGCGGGCCTGGTGGAAGCAGACCGTAACGTGCAGCTCTCCAGTGCCAATTCCTTCTGGACAGCCACGGGTTTCCCGCTCAAGGAGAACTATACGTCCCGGCTGACCAATTACTTCTCCGCCGAGAGCTACTCGGTTGATTTCTCCTTGCCTGCCACCCTGGAGCGGATCAACAAATGGTGCTCTGACAAGACGGACGGCAAGATCCCGAACATGCTGAGCGGCCTGGATCCCAGCACCAAGTTAATGCTGATCAATGCCCTGCTCTTCAAATCCCCCTGGCGTTTGACCTGGGAGATCAAGCAGAACCGCACGTTCACCACGGCGACGGGCGCAAAAGTGCAGAAGGACTACCTTTATACGGAAAACGAGAAACTCGCCTATGGCGATTTCGGCGACTTTGAGCTGGTCCGGGCGCCCTACGGCAACGGGGCCTACGTGATGGACATTATTCTTCCCAAAGCGGGGAAGACCCTGTCGGAAGTCCTTCCGGAGCTGGCGTCGAGACAGGTTAATGATCCGCTTCAGAGCGCGGAAGTGACGCTCTACCTGCCGAAGTGGTCCACGGCGTATAGTACGGAAGAGGCGCTGATTCCCGTACTGCAGGATCAGGGTCTGACGGATCCGTTCAACCCGGAACTGGCGAATTTCGCCGGGATCAGCGAGCAGTCGCTCTTTATCGGTCTGGTGAAGCAGAAAGTCCGGATCGACGTCACGGAGAAGGGAACGGAGTTTGCCGCCGTGACCGTGGTCGGGATGTATATCTCTGCCTATCTTCCTGTCACCCCGGCCAAGGTGACGGTCGATGTGAACCGCCCCTTCGCCTACACGATCCGGGAAGCTACTTCAGGCACCATTCTCCTGTTGGGCACCTTATCGAAATAATAGCATATGAAAAGATATCTGACATTTTTCCTGTTGGCGGCAGCCCTCTGCCTGACCGCCTGCGATGGCCTCTTCCCGAGCCTGGATCCGGATCCGGCGATCAATTACGGGGAGTCGATGCCTGCGGAGAAAGCTTACTCGATGGTCCAGTCAAAGCTCTCGCCCTTCTCCCGCCGAGGCATCACCCGGAGC
>JAEEGG010022305.1_pt1 | contig 12480 bp, 4 predicted proteins | sample 9134161 | NCBI WGS metagenome assembly JAEEGG01 (sample SAMN16246543, study PRJNA631951) | gut metagenome | biome: gut microbiome; feature: rumen; material: CR-attached | host: Bos | place: Iran: Karaj | collected 2018-10
TCATCTGTTTCTGGATCTTGGCGGCATCAGGATAAATCTCTGCGTTGATGCCGTGTTTGCGTACCTGGTTCAGATACTTGAGGCAGTATTTCTCTTCGTTCTTGCCGAAGTTGAGGAAGATGACCTTGGTGCTTTCCGACATGGTCTCGGGGAAGAGGTTAAGGCCTTCCAACACGTCGTAGATGCGGTCGGCACCGAAGCTGATGCCTACGCCAGAGACATTGGGCAGACCAAAGATGCCTGTTAGGTTGTCGTAGCGACCGCCACCTGAGATGCTGCCTATAGCGAAATCCTTGGCTTTCACCTCGAAGATGGCACCAGTGTAGTAGTTTAAGCCACGAGCCAAGGTAAGGTCGAGCTCGGTGTCAATGTCGAGTTCCATGTTGTCGATGTAGTCAAACAAGGTCTCCAATTCTTCAATGCCTTTTTGGCCTACTTCGTTGTCCAACAAAGGCTTCAGTTGTGCCAACTTCTCACGAGTGTTGCCTTTCATGAAGAGGATGGGCTGTAACTTATCGATGGCGGCTTGCTCCAGTCCCTTCTCGGCAAGTTCCGCATTGACGGCCTCGATGCCGATTTTGTCTAACTTGTCGATGGCTACGGTGATGTCGACCAAAGCGTCCGACTTGCCGATGTATTCAGCGATGCCTGCCAACACCTTGCGGTTGTTAATCTTCAGCGTGACTCTGATTTTCAAGGCATTGAAAACTTCGTCAACGATTTGCACTAATTCGGCTTCGTTCAACAAGGAATCGCTGCCGATGATGTCGACGTCGCATTGGCAAAACTCGCGGTAACGGCCTTTTTGCGGACGGTCGGCGCGCCAAACGGGTTGGATTTGATAACGCTTGAAGGGGAAGGCAATCTGGTCGCGGTACATGGTGACGAACCTCGCAAAGGGTACGGTCAAGTCATAACGCAGGCCTTTCTCTGTGATTTTTGAGGCCAGTTTCAATGATTCAAGCGGCTCGCCGTTTTGCTCCACGCCACTCATGAAGTCGCCAGAGTTGAGCACACGGAAGAGGAGTTTGTCGCCTTCTTCGCCGTATTTGCCCAAAAGGGTGCTGAGATTTTCCATTGATGGGGTTTCAATCGGTTGGAAACCAAAGCGTTTGAATACAGTTTTAATGGTGTCGAAGATATAATTGCGGCGCACCATAACTTCGGGCAGGAAGTCGCGGGTGCCTTTGGGAATGCTGGGTTTTTGTGCCATTTTTGAAAATTTTTGCAAAAGTACAAATTATTTCAATTCAAACTCTTCTCCAGGCTCGGGGATGACTATGTTGTCCCAACCTTCCTTGCGAAGTTGCCTTTGATAATATTGTTGGGCTTCAAGGTCACCGTGCACGATAAAGGTCTTTTTCACCTTGCTCGGGTCTTGGCAGCTCAGATAATGGATCATCTCCTTGTAGTCACCGTGACCGCTGAAGGCATCGATTTCGAAAATCTCGGCGTTGACTGTGTGCTCTATGCCAAAGATGGAAACGCTGGCAGGTGCTGGTTTCTCCAACAGTTTGGCACCCAATGTAGTAGGCGAGCAATAGCCGATGGCAAGGATGCTGTTGTTGGGATTCTCGATGCTGTTGGCGATGTGGTGTTTCACGCGACCAGCTTCCATCATGCCTGAAGCGGAGATGATGATGCAAGGCTGCTTAGTAGCATTAAGTTCCTTCGATTGGTTGATGTCGCGCACGAAGGTGAGCCCATTGAAGCCAAAGGGGTCGGGGTCGTATTCGATAACATCTTTCACATCATCGTTGAACAGGTCGACGTGCATACGGAAAATTTCGGTAGCATTAACGGCCAAAGGACTGTCGACATATACTGGAATCTTCTCGGGCAGTTTGCCTTCGTTGTAAAAGTTATTCAGTAGATACACAATCTCTTGCGTGCGGCTGACCGCGAAAGACGGAATGATAAGTTTGCCACGTTTCTCCACGCAGGTATGATAGATGATTTCCAACAGTTGTTGCTCGGCATTGGTGCGGTCGCTGTGGAGACGATTACCATAGGTGGCCTCAGTGATGAGGTAGTCACAGTGCGGGAAGGGCTCGGGCGAGCGCAGCAAGTAGTTATACTCACGTCCGATGTCGCCTGTATATCCAATGCGGGTCATCTTGCCACCTTCGTCGATTTCGATGACGGCGCAACCGCTGCCAAGTAGGTGGCCTGTGTTGTTGAACTTTACCTTGATATTATTGTCTATATAAAAGTAGCGGTTGTAGGCCACGCTGACAAACAACTCCATGCTGGCGCGGGCATCTTTTTCGGTATAGATGGGCTGCAAGGCGGGAAGCCCTTGCTTGCGGCGTTTCTTGTTGAACCACTCCATATCATTCTCTTGGATGAAACCGCTGTCGGGGAGCATGATGCTGCACAGGTCCTCGGTAGCTTTGGTGCAGACGACTTGACCTCGGAAGCCCAGTTTGTAGAAATAGGGGATGAGGCCGCAGTGGTCGATATGGGCGTGGGTGAGGATGATAACGTCGATTTCTTTCGGGTCGACCATGATATTGCGGTTGGCCGCATCGGTTTCGAGGCCTTTGCCTTGGAACATGCCGCAGTCCAATAGGATTTTCTTGCCATGGTCAGTGGTGATAAGGTGCTTGCTGCCCGTCACTTCCTGGGCTGCACCGATGAATTTGATTTTCATAGTCCATCAGAATTTGACCCCAAAAATAGGAAAAAAAAGTGAGGTGGCAATGTTTTGTCACCCCACTTCGTGAATTTGCAGAAAATCTTTCTTATTCCATCACAATCTTCTGTGTCCGAACCTTATCGCCGTCAATTAATCGCAAGACATACACGCCAGATGTCATTCCGTTTGTAGAGATGTTGCGTGAAACATCCGTATCAACAATTATACGCCCTGTTATATCCACAATTTGCAACACAGCATCCGCCTCGGCTCCAGTAATGATGATGTTCCCATTGTTGACAAAAGCAAAGGTCTCTGAGCCTGTCGAAGGGCAGTCCGCCTCTTTACCACTAAACACCAAACGGAACCTCGAAGCGTAATCTGTCGTTTTGGCAGCATAGGTATATGCAGGCGAAACCTGCAAATCCACATCCGCGCCCGTAAGGTTATCGATAAGGTGCAAGTAATCCAATTCCACTGCTTCGGAATGGATGGTAAGGGTATATTCTCCGTTCTTTGTGGCCTTGAAGTTGAGCGGCATCTCACCTTGTTTGTCTGTGCAGGCAATGGAAAGCTCCTTGCCGCCTTGTGGGATGCTGATGACTGCCTTTTCCTTGTTGAAGACAAATTTCTCCAATCTATCTACAGCATTGAAGCTCACGATGGCCTTGTCCTGAATGGCATTGCCGCGTGTAGTGGTTTGTGCCAAGGCAATTTGCAAACAGCCTTGGTTGGTTGCTGCTTCGGGAGTATCCGTGCTGAAAACAACCGTCTCACCCTCTGCCTCTGCCATTACCATGACACCCGTGCAGGCAGGGATAGCCGTAGCAGACGAAACCATATTAGGCTCGACAGCAGTGCCCTCCTCGTTTATCGTATAATAACTCTTGTTGGCGTAGGCATTGACTGGGAAAGGATTGCCCACCAAATTCCAGCCAGCAAGCTCTGCATTGGCATCGTAAGCAAGGCCCACTTCCTTGGTATCATCCTCATTGAACTCACCTTTGAAGATGAGGTTCACATCCTCAGCATTGGCATAGAGGTAGCCTTGGCCATTGTTGAGGAAGAAATTCGGCGTGTTTTCTGGGAATTTGTAGTTTTGCCATTCGGCATCTTCGCTTTGGTCAAAACGATAGAGGTCGTATGCCGTTTCGGTTATCATGTTATCCACTGCTGTTGGGTCTGTGTTTTCTACCAATGGCGAAGCGATGAAACGATAATTGCCTTCGCCTTCGTAGTAGCCCGCAACCGTGGTATAGGCCATGGGGAAGATTCTGTCTTCGTAATAGCTCCAGTTGGTGGCGGTTTTGTAATCATTTAGGGATTCGTAGGGGACATAAATGGGGAAATCCGAATAATCAAAAACACCATATCCTAATGTTAGCGGAATTGTTCCGAACATCATCATTCCTGAAAAGTCGTTGCAATTATTGAAAGCATAATTACCTATCGTGGTCACAGAATTGGGAATGACCAAATCGCCAGTCAAACTGCTGCAACCATAGAAAGCCCAATTACCTATCGTGGTCACGGAATTGGGAATGACCAAATCGCCAGTCAAACTGCTGCAACCATAGAAAGCCCAATTACCTATCGTGGTCACGGAATTGGGGATAGTCAGCGAACTCGTAAAGTCGTTGTAACCAAAGAAAGCACCATTGCCTATTGTGGTCACGCCATCAGGAATAACTGAATTCTTGCAACCAGAAACTAGTTTATTTGTGCTAGTTTCAATAATCGCATTACAGTTTTCTCTTGAATCATAGTTTGGATTATTTATATCAACCATGATTTGTTCAATACCTATGCATCCCGAAAAAGGATTAACCATTTCTAAATTAGTAGCTATTTCTATAACAGAACTGGGGATGGTCAAGTTACCCGAGAAGCCGCTGCAACCATAGAAAGCATTATCACCTATCGAGGTCACGGAATTGGGGATGGTCAGGCTGCCGGTCAAACCGCTGCAATTACAGAAAGCAAAATAACCTATCGAGGTCACGGAATTGGGAATATATAAAGACCCTGACAAATTGCTACAATTATCAAAAGCATATTCGGCGATAGTTGTCAATCCAGTAAAATACTGCAATTCTTCAAATGAGGTGATTCCTGTGTTTTCCATAAACACTTGCCCAAGGTCGGTTACTGCGGCAGCTTCATCATAGCTCAATTCTCCATCTCCATTGGTATCCCAATTGGCCACACAGATGGCTTTCACATTGGCATCAGCAAAAACAATATTCTCGATAGGTGCAAAACTACAATCTACGTCAAACTCATAACTAAAGCTGCTGCTCAGATTTTCACCATGATAAATTACATTGCCATTGGAATAGCTCACCGTGAAAGAACAGTCTTCTGGATACGACCCAAAAATCCAAGTCAAGGTAATATGGCTACCTGTCAAAAAAGGAAGGGTGTAAACGGCCGATGATCCACTTTCTACGGTAAGCTGCTGCGAAAAGCCGTTTTCATCGGTCACAACCAAATAATTGCCTGTATAGCCATCGCCGTAGGAATCAAACAAATCAAAGGTAAGTGTACATACGTCTCCTTCCTCGGCAAAATTCGCCACCAAATCCCTGTCTCCAGAAACTATAAAACTGTACACAGTATCATTAGAAACGATTACGCCGTTCTCCATCCAATTGAGAAAACTGAAGCTTTCATTAGGAGTGGCCGTCAAAGTGCATGTGACACCGCCTTCATAGTAACCAGCACCTGTCACTGTTCCACCTTCAGTAGGATTGGCAGTAACTGTAATTTCACCAGAAGCACATGTTGTCGCTGGCATGTAATTAGTGAACTCGTTCCATCCTACAGCAGACTGATAGGCAGATAAAGAACTACATGGCACGTAGACGGGAATAGAAGTATTTACATCATAGAAAGCATCACTACCCAAAGCAGGTGGTGTTTCAGCAAGAACGGTCATTGATGTAAGACCACTACAACCATTAAAAGCATAATCACCAATTGTAGTCACTGAATCGGGAATAATTATCGAAATAAGATTTGTACAATATAAAAAAGCATAATATCCAATTGAGGATACCGAATTGGGAATGATTGTGTTCTTACATCCTACCATCAATTCGTTGGAACTTGTTTCTATAATGGCATTGCTGTTCTCTCGTGAATCGTAAACCGTATTCCCTTGTTCCACAACAATTTGTTCAAAACTAGAGCATCCTCGGAATGCAAGATTTCCTATTGATGCTACTGAATTGGGGATGACAATCGAAATTAAATTGTTACAATTTTCAAACGCATACATTCCAATGGAAGTCACTGAATTGGGGATATTGAACGAGGTCAAGCCGTAGCAATATCTAAACGCAAAATCACCGATGGAAGTTATTGTATTGGGGATAATTATTGATGTCAAGCCAAAACAACCGTCAAATGCACTTTTTCCTATTGAGATCGCAGTATTGGGAATGATTGTGTTTTTACAACCAGCGACCAATTCATTAGTACTCGTATTAATGATAGCATTACAGTTCTCTCGTGAGTCATAAAAGGCATTGCCTGTTTCCACCACAATTTGTCCCAAAGACGAACAACAATAAAACAAACCATACCCAATAGAAGTCACAGAACTTGGAATGGTCATCGAGGTCAGGCCATAACAAAATGAAAATGCAAAGTTTCCTATGGAAGTCACTGAATTGGGAAGAATCAACGAAGTCAAACTATAGCAGTCATCAAACGCACTATCTCCAATAGAAGTCACTAAATCAGGAAGGATTATCGATGCTAAATTTCTACATAGATGAAACGCTAAATCTCCTATTGAAACTACCGAATTGGGAAGAGTTATCGCAGTTAAACCGTAACAACAAGAAAACGCATAATTGCCTATTGAAGATAAACCCGTAAAGTATTGCAATTCATTGAATGATGTAATTGTGCTGTTTTCTCTAAACACATTTCCCAAGTCAGTTACTGCGGCAGCTTCATCATAGCTCAATTCACCGTCTCCATTTGTGTCCCAATTGGCTACACAGATGGCTTTTACATTGGCATCGGCAAAAGTGATATTGTTATCGTCTTGATAAACTGTAATTTGCACCGCGTTGCTATGACCTTCACCACAATCGTTGGAGGCTGAATAGCGTACCCAATTGCCATTCATCGAAAGCGGAATGTTATTGGGATCAAAAGAAGTGAAAGTACCGTTTTGAGCCGTACTTTTCTCCCATTGTCCTGCTGTGCTGGGATTCACTGAAGGCGTGGGGATGTTCAAAGCGCCGCCAGCACAAATTGGGCCTTGAGCCGTGATGTTGGCCACTATGGGTGCATGTCCAACCGTAACATAAACCCATGCCTCATCAAAGATATTCTGGGCAGGAAACCCCACACGATATTGAAATGAATCTGTTCCAGAAAATGAATTATCCGTACAGATATACTCAATCTTGTGATTAGAAGAAAGGTAATAAGCTTCGCCATGAGAAGGCTGTCCCAAAATTTGGACAGTAATATTCTGTAAACCAGGAGAGATGATGTCATTGACCAAAACGGGGATCTCCGTAGAAGTACCGTAACAAACCAATGGCCAAACGTCATTATTCGCAGTCACGCTGTATACCGCTTCGGGGGCGAAAAAGATATGGTCAAGGCCGAAGTCGTCGCCAAATCCAGGATCGCCATCATATACATCAAATATCTCAATGACAGCTTGAGTTGACGAGCCACTGTTCCAAGTGATGGTCCAGGTATTCCAATAGTTATTTGTAGGAAGAGTCAAATCCGTACCTACCTGCTGGTTGTTGATTTTCAAGCGCATGATAGCAAGATTAGGGTTCATGCCCAAATAGCCCTGAGCCAGGTTTCTCACCTGTGCAGAAAAAGTGTACGTGGTGTTCGCAGTCACCGCTACGGTCTGCCTCCAAACCGCTTTCGTTGGATTTATGCTACCGCCAAATCCATTGAACAACAGATAATACCCCGTACCACCATATCCAAGCAGATTCGAAGGCCATCCCAAACCGCCAGGGCTATGCCCCGTAGTAGTTTGCGCATGTATGAATTGTCCTACACCAACACCACCACTCCAAATTCGAGTATAGTCAGATATTGTTTGATAGTCAAAACCTGAAGTTTGCTCGAAATCGCCGTTGACAATAAGGTTTTGCGCATCCATTTTCCCCATCCCCACCTCACTCAGCAGCAGGACGAGCAGGACGCTGCGCAACGCCCTTTTCAGTTGTAAAGTTTTTCTTTTCATATTCATGAGTTTTAATGTGTTTTCCTTTAGTTATTCCAAGATGGCAACAAAAAACATGGACTTTCTCAGTTGATCTTCGAGGCCTTAGACTGCCGATACCACAACTATAAAGTAAAGCCCATGTGAAGACACATGAACATCGGCTTTACAAACTTGCGGTATCATGAAAGTGTCTAAGTTTCGAAGATACAAGCTTTAAGCTAATGCTTAGTTTTTAATATGCCTAAATCAGGTGCGCCCAATGCGCTTTGTTCATTCGATAATTGTTTGGTTAGACTTTCGTTTTGTTTGTCGGGGGCAAAGATAAGAAGAAAAACGATTGCTTGGGAAAAGAAAACAACAAATCTTTCGTAATCTTGTTTTTAAACACGAATGACCATAAATGTATCACGAATTTTCCAGGAATTATTTTTGAAAATTGACTTCATCTAATCTTCGATTTCATGGCTAATTCATGGAAATTCATGTTTGCAACGAAAAAAGCAAATTCTGCAGACCATCATTTGAACAAGATTTGTGGCAGATTTGTTTCCAAAACACTTGCATTTGTTTCCAAATCATTATTTTTGCAGTCGGATTCCAACTATAGAACGCTATGACTAAATATCCTATCGGCTTACAGAATTTCCAAGGGCTTCGCGAAGACGGCTATATTTATGTGGACAAGACAGCCTTTGTGTACGAATTGGCACAAAGTGGGAAATACTACTTCCTCAGCCGTCCGCGCCGTTTCGGAAAGAGCTTGTTCCTTTCCACCCTCGAAGCCTATTATCAAGGGAAAAAGGAGCTTTTCAAAGGTCTGGCATTGGAGCGGTTGGAGAAGGATTGGAAGGTTTATCCTGTGTTGCACTTGGATTTCAATACTGGTCTTTATACGAATCCAGAGGGCTTGGTTTCAATTATAGACGGGCATTTGCGTTACTTTGAAAAAAATTATGACATCGAGCCAAATGGCCTTTCTTTATCGGAGCGATTCAAAGCTATTATTCGCTGCGCATACGAAAAAACAGGCCAAAAAGTTGTCATTTTGGTCGATGAATACGACAAGCCGCTCTTGCAAGCCATTGGCAAAGAAGATCTTCAAAGCTGTTATCGTTCCCTGTTGAAATCTTTTTACGGCGTTGCCAAAACAATGGACAGTTGTATTCAAATGGCTTTCTTTACCGGAGTGACGAAATTCTCCAAAGTCAGCGTTTTCAGCGATTTGAACAATTTGAATGACATTTCCTTAGACGAGCGTTTTGTTGAAATTTGTGGTATCACTGAACAAGAAATCCGAGCCAATTTTGACGATGATGTTGAAAAAATGGCCTTGAAACGAGGCTTGGACAAAGAAACCTGCTATTGCAAACTGAAAGAAAACTATGACGGGTATCATTTCAGGGAAGATTCCGTTGGGATGTACAATCCCTTCAGTTTGCTGAACGCCCTTCAAAAAATGGATTTCAAGGACTATTGGTTCGAGACCGGCACTCCAACTTTCCTCGTGGAAACCCTGAAACAAAACAACTACGAACTCGAGAACATGACCCGAGAGGAAGTCACGGCAGACCTTTTGGGCAGTCTTGATTCCATCGACCAAAATCCCTTGCCTCTGCTTTACCAAAGTGGTTATCTGACCATTAAGGATTATAACCCCGATTTTGGCACCTACACATTGGGGTTCCCAAATGGCGAAGTCGAAAGAGGCTTCACGAGGTTTTTGTTCAGACATTACGCGCCCATCAAAATTTACGAGTCCGATTCGTTTGTCAAAAACTTCACCATCGAGGTACGCAACGGCCAACCTGAGAAGTTCATGCCACGCCTTGAAGCTTTGTATGCCGGCCAAGACTATCAACTTGTTGGCAATACGGAGCTATATTTCCACAATGTTACGAACCTTGTTTTCAAGATGTTAGGATTCTATGTCGATGTGGAACGCCACACCACCGATGGACGAATGGACATGCTCGTGCAGACCAAAGACTATATCTACATCTTTGAATTTAAGATAGACAAATCTGCTGATGAGGCTTTGAATCAAATCGAGGAAAAGCAATACGCGAAACCTTTTGAGACAGATTCGCGCAAACTATATAAAATAGGTGTGAACTTCTCTAGCGCTACGCGGCGGATGGACGGCTGGAAGATGACCGCGTCTTAATCCTATGCACCGCCCTTTCAATCTCGCCCAACCACAAAATCAGCGAGGTTCCGATGATGATGCGCACCCATTCGTCGAAAGGCAGGGGCACCACACTGAACATTTCACCGCCGAAAGTGATGATGAAAATTTGGCCGAGAGCTATTATTAATATGGTGAGGCCAAAACCGCGCCTTATGTCCTTGTTGAGCAAGCCCTTAAATGCTGAGTCCTTAGTATGGTAAGCCTTGGCGTTGAAGATATTCCAAAACTGCATGAAGACAAAGATGGTGAACAGCAGCGAAAGCTCTTTCGGAGTGAAATTGCCGCTCTCATGATGGAAATTAAAATAACTCACAAGGTAATCTCGGAAAGAAAACTCCGTCAACGAGTCGACATGGCAGTGCATGAAATACTGAATGAAGCCGAACAACACAGCCACAAAGAGCAGTCCCACGCCAAAAATGCGCCGACCCATGTCCTTGGTGATGATGAAGGCCGTGCGCGAACGGGGTTTTTCGTTCAACACGCTATGGTCGGGCGGCAACGAAGCCAAAGCCATGGCCGCAAAAGTATCCATGATGAGATTGATCCACAGCATCTGGGTCACGGTGAGTGGCGATGAAGTACCCATCACTGCGCCAAGCAACACAATGAGGCAAGCCGCCACGTTGATGGTCATCTGGAACAGAATAAACCGCTGAATGTTAAGGTACAAGGAACGGCCCCACATCACGGCACGGGCAATGCTCTTGAACGAGTTGTCGAGGATAGTGATGTCGCTGGCCTCCTTGGCCACCGAAGTGCCGTCGCCCATCGAAAGACCAATTTGGGCCTTATTCAAGGCAGGTGCGTCGTTGGTGCCGTCGCCGGTTACGGCCACCACCTCGCCCTTTTCCTGCAACAGGCGCACAAGACGCTCCTTGTCGGAAGGACGGGCTCGCGACATGATTTTCAGGTCTTCGACACGTTCTCTCAGTTCGTCGTCCGTCAACAAATTGAACTGTTTGCCCGTAATCATCTGTCGTTCAGGATCGTCGTTTTCTGTCCAAAGTCCCACTTGCCGGCCTATCTCTTTAGCCGTTCCAGGCGTATCGCCAGTCACAATCTTGATGGAGATACCCGCGTTCAGGCAATCCTTAATGGAGTCGGCCACATCGTCGCGTATCGGGTCGATGATGCCAACAATGCCCAAGAAACAAAGGTCTTCCACTTGCAACTTGCCATTGACGAACACGCCATCCAGCTCTTGTTCAGTAAGATACTTGTAGGCAAAGCCTAAAGTCCGCATGGCCTTGCTCTGATACTCCAGCAGTTTGCTATCGGCCTCTTGCTTCGCCCAAACGATGCCAGCCTCTCCGTCACGGTTCCTGACCGTGGTGCAACGTTTCATGATAATTTCTGGGGCACCTTTCACATACAATATATACTCACCTGAAAACGGCGTCTTCACCACCGTGGCCATGTACTTGTACTTCGTCGTAAACGGCAACTGCTTGACAACCTTTATTTTGTCGCGGATTCTAACAAAATCAATGTTATTGTCAAAGAGCCACAGCAGCAAGGCACCCTCGGTCGGATTGCCGATTACCTTCACCTTCTTTTTGTCGCTGTAGTCAAGATGCGCCGTCGAATTGACCGCGATGCCCTCCACCAACAGGTGCCCGACATCCGAATCGTCGAGTTGGTTGTTTCTCAACCCAAAAATAAGGCAATCGCCTAAACTCATCCGGTTTTTGGTGAGCGTACCTGTCTTGTCCGAACAAATCACCGTTGCCGCACCCATGGTTTCGCAGGCGTGCATTTTTCGCACCAAATTGTTGGTTTCCAACATCCTCTTCATGCTCAAAGCCAGACTTAACGTCACACTCATGGGCAGGCCTTCCGGCACAGCCACTACAATCAAAGTAACAGCAATCATCAGCGTATTGAGCATATAACGGACGAAATCCATCCAGTTAAAAGGCGCGTCATCACGATAGATGAAATACATCAGCAGGCGAAGCAAGACAATCAAATCCGCAATGACATAGCTTGCAATGGTGATGCCGCGTCCCAGTTTGTCAAGTTGCTCATTGAGAGGCGTTTTCACCTTGTTGTCAATCTGCGCTCCGTGATACACCTTGCCCCATTCCGTGGCATCGCCCACCTTCTCGACCACAAAAACGCCATGGCCTTCCATCACCGAACTGCCACGGCAGACATAGTTGGAGGGATAAGTCGCATCATGGTTGAAATCAGATTCGTCCGTAGTTTTGCTGCACGAAGGTTCGCCCGTCAGGTCCGACTCGTTCACTCTCAGCGAGATAGCCTCCATCAAGGTGCCATCGGCTGGAATTTCGTCACCCGTCTCAATGACTACAGAATCGCCTACCACCACCTCCTTGCGTTCAATGCGCTGAATCAGGCCATCGCGATATACCGTCACCTTTTGCTCATCCTCGGTCTGATTGAGGATATCGAACTTTTTGTTTGCGCTCA
>JAEEGG010022312.1_pt1 | contig 12477 bp, 5 predicted proteins | sample 9134161 | NCBI WGS metagenome assembly JAEEGG01 (sample SAMN16246543, study PRJNA631951) | gut metagenome | biome: gut microbiome; feature: rumen; material: CR-attached | host: Bos | place: Iran: Karaj | collected 2018-10
CCCCCTCGAACCCCTCTTATCCCCTCTTAACCCCTCATAACCCCTCATAACCCCTCTTAACCCCTCATAACCCCTCATAACCCCTCAAACCCAAAAAGGCAGCGCGATTTGACGCGCTGCCTTTTTGCACTCTCAGTGCTCTCATCGCATTGAGCACCGCAAGTACCGTGACACCGACATCGGCGAAGACAGCCATCCACATCGTAGCCAGACCAAAGGCGGCAAGCAGGAGCACCAGCACCTTCACGCCGATGGCGAAGATTACGTTCTGATGGGCGATACCAATGGTGCGGCGTGCAATTCGGATGGCCAGGGCCACCTTCGAAGGTTTGTCGTCCATCAAGACAACGTCAGCAGCTTCGATGGCAGCATCACTACCCAGTCCACCCATGGCGATACCCACGTCGGCGCGTGCCAATACCGGTGCATCGTTGATGCCATCGCCCACGAAGGCCAGGCCTTGGGCTTGGCCTTTGTCATGGTTGGGGCCTTTGGCATCTTCCACGAGTTTGTCGAAGAGAGCGACCTTGTCGGTCGGCAACAGTTCGGCATGGTATTCGTCGAGGCCCAACGTCCTGGCGACTTCTTCGGCTACCTCCTGCCGGTCGCCCGTCAGCATCACGGCCTTGCTGACACCTGCTTGGTGCAGCTGGTCAATGGCCTGCTTGGCATCCGCTTTCACGCGGTCGTTGATGACGATGTGGCCGGCATAGATGCCGTCGATGGCGATGTGGATGATGGTGCCCACCAGTTCGCAGGTATGTTCTGCGATGCCGAGAGCCTGCATCATCTTGTTGTTTCCCACGCATACATCTCGACCATTGACCTTGGCCTTGATGCCATGGCCAGCCACTTCTTCGACGTCTGTCAGGCTGCATCCATCGTGGTCGGCCTCCGGATAGGCATCGCGCAGCGCCTGTGCGATGGGGTGGGTCGAATAGTGTTCGACGTGTGCAGCAAGGTGCAGCAGATGTTCTTCGTCAAATTTGTCGGGATGCACAGCCGTAACAGCGAATACTCCTTCGGTAAGGGTGCCTGTCTTGTCGAACACCACGGTATTGATCTTCGCCAGCTGGTCGATATAGTTGGCACCTTTGATGAGGATGCCCCTGCGTGAGGCCCCACCGATGCCGCCAAAGAAGGTAAGCGGCACGCTGATGACCAGGGCACAGGGACAGCTGACAACAAGGAACATCAGTCCGCGATAGAGCCAGGTGGGGAAGTTCGCCGTAAATCCACCTGCGCAGAACAAGGGTGGGAGCAGGGCCAGGGCGATGGCTGCAAAGACCACGATGGGCGTGTAGATGCGGGCAAAACGTGTGATGAAGGCTTCGCTCTTCGACTTGTGGTCCGATGCGCTTTCGACCAGCTGGATGATCTTCGAAACGGTCGATTCGCCGAAAGTCTTGCTGGTCCTCACGCGGATGAGGCCTGAGATGTTGATGCAACCCGAGATGACCTCGTCGCCCTCCACCACATCGCGCGGAGCACTTTCGCCCGTCAATGCCACGGTGTTGAGGCTGGTCTGTCCTTCGATGATCTCTCCATCGAGGGGCACTTTTTCGCCCGGACGAATGACGATGGTTTCGCCGAGGGCTACCTCTTCGGGAGCGATAGCCACCACTTTGCCCTCACGTTCCACATTGGCCGTGTCGGGACGGATGTCCATCAGGTGCGCAATCGATTCGCGGCTCTTCCCTTCGGCATATCCTTCGAAGAGTTCGCCGATCTGGAAGAAGAGCATCACAAAGACAGCTTCGGGGAACTGCGTTTCGGCTCCTGGGAGGAATCCGATGCAAAGTGCACCTAAGGTGGCGATGGTCATAAGGAAGTTCTCGTCGAACGGTTCGCCTTCCATCACGCCTTCGATGGCTTCCCGGATGGTGCCAAGGCCCACTACGAGGTAGGGGACAAGATAGATGAGCAGCAGTTGCCAAGTGGGCAAGGCGTAGTTGTGTTCGATATATACAGCGATGAGGAGCAGTACGACAGCCAGCGCAATCTTGATGACCGATTCCTTCAATCCACCTTCGTCATGATGGTGGTGATGGTGTCCCTCTTCATCGTGGTCGTGATGATGATGTTCACCCTTGTGGTCGTGGTGATGATGATGTTCCTCTTCGTGATGTTCGTGCGTATGCATGCAGCTCTTGCATGCCTCTTCGTCTTCATCGTGATGATGATGGTGATGATGTTCGTGTGCCATATTTTTTAGTTTTAACGCTGCAAAGGTAGGCCATTTGTTTTGCAAATGGGTTGCAAGTTCGCATAAATACCCACATTATTTGTTGCTATATGTTTCATATTTATATTTAAAAGGTGTAAAATGCAAAAAAAAGCATCCCGATAGGCGATTAATCCACGGAATTTATTATCTTTGCACCGTATTTCTCAATCGTTACCTTAACATTTCATCCGTTACATGAAACAGATTCTAACATCCATAGTGCTTCTTGCTGCACTATCTATCCCCACTGCGACGCAGGCGGCCGACCAGTTTGTCACATTCCAAAGCCAGGCCGATGCCCTCTGTATCTATCCCTTGCAGCAGGGTCCTGTACAGATTGTCATCGACCAGAACGAGTACCCCGGCATTCGTCGTGCCCTCGGCAACCTGGGCAAGGACTTCGAGCAGGTCACCGGGCAAAGCGCCACTACGATATTGGACCAGCCCGAAGGCGATGCGCCGATTATCCTTGTCGGCTCGATCGAGAAGAGCAGCCAGATCCAGCAGCTCGTCAAGCGCAAGGTTCTCGACGCCAAGCAGCTCAAGGGGTTGCGCGAGAAGTACATCATCACATTGCTCGATGCCGGCATCCTCTACAAGGGCAGGCCGGGTCAGATGCTCGTCATTGCAGGCAGCGACAAGCGTGGCACCGAATATGGCATCTACGAGATGAGTCGTCAGTTGGGCGTTTCGCCCTGGGCATGGTGGGCCGATATGCCCATTGTTAAGCGCGATAGCATCTTCCTCCTTCCAGGCATCTACACCGATGGTGAACCCACCGTTCGCTATCGCGGTATCTTCCTCAACGATGAGGCCCCTTGTCTCTCGGGTTGGGTGAAGGAGAAGTTCCCCGACAGCCAGTGCGAGAATCTGCCCGTCGATCCTCGAGGCAATACCTATGCAAGAGGCTTCAACCACCTCTTCTACGAACACGTCTTCGAACTGCTTCTTCGTCTGAAAGGCAACTACTTGTGGCCCGCCATGTGGGGCAATGCCTTCTATTTCGACGACCCGCTCAACGGCCCTCTTGCCGACGAGATGGGCATCATCATGGGCACTTCCCATCACGAACCCATGGCCCGCAACCATCAGGAATGGGTGCGCTACAAGCATGCCAAGATGAAGGAAGCAGGTGCTCGTAATGACGATGAGGCTCCAGCCGAGGCTCGCTGGGACTATGCAGTCAACAAGCCCGTCATCGACCAGTTCTTCCGCGATGGCATCGAGCGCGCTAAGGGCACCGAGGACCTCATCACCATCGGTATGCGTGGCGATGGCGACACCGGCCTGGGCGGCAAGGAGGGTTTCGACCACCTCACCCAGAACCTCGACGACTACAATAAGAAACTCCTCGAGAACATCATCAGCAACCAGCGCCGCATCATCGCCGAGGTGACAGGCAAGAAGGCCGACAAGACACCTCAGATGTGGGCACTCTACAAGGAGGTGCAGCACCTCTACGACCTGGGCCTCGATGTGCCCGACGATGTGCTCATCATGCTTTGCGACGACAACTGGGGCGACATTCGTCGTGTGCCCGAAGCCAATGTTTCGGCCACTCGCACCAAGCAGGCTCTCATGAACCGAAAGGGTGGCTGGGGCATGTACTACCACGTCGATTACGTGGGTGGTCCGCGCAACACCAAGTGGGCTAACGTCACCACTACCAATCACTTGTGGGAACAGATGCGCCTGTGCTACGAATATGGCATCGACGACCTGTGGATTCTCAACGTGGGCGACCTCAAGCCCATGGAGCAGCCCATCGACCTTTTCCTCAAGATGGCCTGGCGTCCCGACGACTACGCCGACATCAGCTCCGTCCACCAGCATGCCCTCGACTTCTGCTCCCAGATGCTAGGAGAACCTCTCTTAACCCCTCTTAACCCCTCAGAACCCCTCTTAACCCCTCTTAACCCCTCAGAACCCCTCTTAACCCCTCTTAACCTTACCCAAGAGGCAGCCCGCCTCCTGGAGACCTACCTCCGCTACAACAGCCGCGTCACCCCCGAGCTCTTGAATTGGAGGACCTACAACCTGCAGAGCGGGGAGTGGGAGCAGGCCATGCTTCAGTACAAGGCGCTCGAAGCCGATGCCTATCGTCTGTGGCAGAAGGTGCCAGCTCCGGCACGTGATTCCTATCATCAGCTCATCCTGTTCCCCATCCAGTCGATGGCAAACCTCTACGAGATGTATTATGCGCAGGCACAGAACCTCTATCTCGCTGCCCTGGGTGATACGCGTGCCAACTGTTATGCCGACCTTGTGGAGCAGTGTTTCGCCCGTGATGACGAGCTGACGCGTGAATATCACAGCATCGGTGGAGGCAAGTGGAACCATCTGATGGACCAGACCCATATCGGCTACAGATCGTGGCAGCAACCTGAAGTGCAGGTTTGTCCGAAGGTCGTGCGCGTTGATGCCGACAAGGCTGCCAAGCCCGAAGCCCCACACTACGTCTTCAACGCCTACAACGGGCAGGTGAGCATCGAGGCCGAACATTTCTTCGAGGCAAGTCCCAGTGCCGATGGTACGTGGACCATTCTGCCCACCCTGGGCCGAACCCTCTCGGGTGTTGCCCTGTTGCCGCACAATGCTGCTTGCGAAGGCGCTGCGCTCGACTATGCCTTCCGTGCCGAAGGCTTCGAAGGAAAGAGCGTCAAGGTGCACATCATCACCAACAGCACCTTGCCCTTCCTGCGCAAGGAAGGCCATCGCTATACGCTTCAGATTGACAATGGCGAGGCCGTTGAAGTCAACTACAACAGCCGTTACGTCGAGGAGAACACCAACGAGATGTACGCCATCGCCGCAACCCGCATCATCGAGACAGTCACCGAGCTGCCCTTCTCGCCCGCCGACCTCCATCACCTCGTTATCCGTCCGCTCGACCCAGGTCTTGTGGTCGAAAAGGTCGTCATCGACCTCGGCGGCTACGATCCCTCGCACCTGAAGGGTATCGAGAGCCCAAGGGAGAAGTAGTTTTTTTCTCTAGATTCTCTAGACTGTCTAGAAATTCTAGAGCTTCTAGATAGTCTAGCTCTTCTAGAACATTTAGTCACCAATTATAAATAATTATAATCCTCATGAAATTAAAAGAAATCACTTCCGGCAGCTTTAATGCCGCCGAATGGGAAGCCAAAGGATATGAGCTTCCAAAGTTTGACATCGCAGCTGTGGCCAAGAAGACACACGATGAGCCCACCTGGGTGCACTTCGGTGCCGGCAACATCTTCCGCGCTTTCCCTGCTGCCATCCTCAACGATGCCCTCAATAGTGGCAAGTACGACCGTGGTGTCATCGTAGCCGAGAGCTTCGACTACGAGATCATCGACAAGGCCTATCGCCCCTACGACAACTTGTCGCTCCTCGTCAGCCTCCAATCGACGGGCACCATCGAGAAGAAGGTCATCGCCTCTGTTACCGAGAGCCTCAAGGCTGATTTCCAGTTCGAAGAGGACTGGGCACGCCTCCTCGAGATCTTCCGTCAGCCAAGCCTGCAGATGGTGACCTTCACCATCACCGAGAAGGGCTACAGCGTGGCTCCTGCCGACCTGGAGCGCGGCCTCAAGCCCGTCTTTGCCATGGGCAAGCTCGCCGTGCTGATGCTCGCTCGCTACCAGGCAGGACAACTGCCCATCACCTTGCAGAGCACCGACAACTGTTCGCACAATGGCGACAAGGTAAAGGCTGGTGTGCAGGCCTATGCACGCAAATGGGTTGAGCAGGAGCTTGTTCCTGCCGACTTCCTCGGTTATCTGCAGGATTCGACTAAGGTGACCTATCCTTGGTCGATGATCGACAAGATCACCCCACGTCCGCACGAGAAGGTACAGGCCATGCTTGCTGCCGATGGCTTCGAGGACAACCAGACCATCATCACCGAGCGTCACACCTACACCGCTCCCTTCGTCAATGCTGAAGAGGTGCAGTACCTCGTTGTGGAGGACAACTACACCAACGGTCGTCCACCGCTCGAACTCGGCGGCGCACTCTACACCACCCGCGAGACAGTCGATAAGGTTGAGACCATGAAGGTGACCACCTGCCTTAATCCGCTCCACACTGCCATGTCAATCTATGGCTGCATGCTCGGCTACACGCTCATCTCTGCCGAGATGGCCGACCCCGACCTGCGTGCCTTCATCCAGAAGATTGGCTACATCGAGGCAATGCCAGTAGTTACCGATCCCGGTGTACTGAATCCCTACGAGTTCATCGGCACCGTCATCAACCGTCGTCTGCCCAACCCCTTCATGCCCGATGCTCCCCAGCGTATCGCCACCGACACGTCGCAGAAGCTGCCTATCCGTTTCGGTGAGACCATCAAGAAGTACGTGGCACGTGGCCTCGACAAGGACAACCTTGTGCTCATCCCGCTCACCCTGGCAGGCTATGCACGCTACCTGAAGGGCCTCGACGATATGGGCGAACCTTTCACTCCTTCCACCGACCCGCTGCTCGCCGAACTGCAGGCCATCGTGGCTCCGCTCGAACTCGGCAAGCCCGACCAGGACTTCAGCTGTCTGCGCCAGCTCTTCAGCCGCAAGGATGTCTTCGCCGTCGATCTCTACGAAGTCGGCCTCGGCGAGAAGATCGAAGGCATGGTCAAGGAACTCTATGCCGGTCCTGGTGCCGTACGTGCTACACTCCACAAGTATGTAAGTGCACGTTGATTGCTCGAATTATCCGTTTCGATTTGCGATGGATTGCCCGATGGCTTTCCATCGCAAATTTGTTGTCTTGACGAAAAGTGACAAGAAAAACGTTGAGAAGCAGCCAACAAACATTGGAATCGGAAAAATAATACGATTCCGACGATTTTCTTTTGCTTTTTGAAAAAATAATCGTATATTTGCACCGTGAAATAGCCAGAAACGGCTCTCGCGAATTCTAAGAGTTTTGAGCTATGAAAAAAGAATTCAACATTACAGGTAGTTGCAACCCTGAGTGGCACTATATGGTGGATACCGCTAAAAGATTCTCATTGGTTGAGAACATGATTGAGACGGGTAAATACTTCACCATCAATCGTGCACGTCAATATGGTAAGACAACCACGTTGGACATGATTTGGCGACGACTATCAGATTGTTATCTTGTGGTACCCTTGAGTTTCGAGGGATTGGGCGATGCTGCATTTGCTTCAAGGGAGGCTTTTGTTGCAATGTTTGCCCGACAGATGAATGAGAATCTTCTTTATCTTGGTCGCGACGATACCAAAGTTGAGATATGGGATAACTGTTCAGCAAAAACAATCGAGGAACTATCTATCGTCATCACCCAATACTGTAAGGAAGTGCAGATACCTGTCGTCCTTACCATCGATGAAGTGGATAAGAGTCTTGACAACCAGCTCTTTCTCGATTTCCTCGGTATGTTGCGGAACAAATATTTGGAACGGAATCGCAAAGGGTTGCAGAGCACCTTTTTCAGCGTCATACTGGCAGGCGTATATGACGTGAAGAATCTCAAATTGAAAATTCGTCCCGATGCCGAAAAGAAATATAACTCACCATGGAATATCGCTGCCGACTTCAACGTCGATATGACGTTCCATCCTGAAGAAATTGCGCAGATGCTCAACGACTACGAAGCAGATACCCATACCGGCATGGATATCAAGGCCATCAGCGAGGAGATATACAAATATACTACGGGTTATCCGTTCCTTGTGAGTTATATCTGCAAACTTATCGATGAGAGATTAGAAAGGTCTTGGAACATAAATTCCGTTCAACAGGCGGTAAAAATCATTGCAAAAGGAGAAAACGTAACCCTCATAGATGATTTGTCAAAAAATCTGGAGAACAACGATGAATTACGAGATTTCATCTATTCTATAGTCATAAACGGGCAAGAATATAGTTACACGATGATTGATCCGATGGTGCGTCTGGCCAATATGTTCTCCTACATCCGCGAGAACCAACGGCACAAAACCATGATTCATAATCTGATTTTCGAGGAAGTGTTGTTTATGTATTTTGGAAACAAAACTATGCGAGAACAAGGCACACGCATCTCCCCCTACATTCTCAATTATGTGCGAAATGGCAAACTCAACATGGAGCATGTGATTACAAGGTTCCAAGACCTGATTCACGAGGAGTATCGCGAAAGCACCGTGCCCTTCCTTGAGCGAGAGGGAAGATTGCTGTTCCTCACTTTCCTCAAGCCCATCATCAATGGTACTGGCTTCTATTACGTTGAGCCCCAGACACGTGACAATCGTCGCATGGATCTGGTAGTGACCTATGGCCAACAGGAATTTATCATTGAACTGAAGATTTGGAGAGGCGACAAGTATGAAGAAAGTGGTCGTGATCAGTTGGCATCCTATCTTGCAACACGCGACATGGACGAGGGCTACCTCGTTACCTTCGACTTTTCGAAGAACAAGAAAGATGCCGAGCCGCAATGGATTGAATGGAATGGGAAACGGCTCTATGAAGCAATCATATAGCTCGTTAAACAATTTGACGTTTGAAAAATTTGAAAAAATTGATTTTTGGGTCTATTGTGCAGGCTTTGAGCATTTTGCTCAAAGCCTTGTGTTTCAGCCTCTTGAATGACTATGCGAGAAGAGGTATATCCACCAAACGAAGGGATTGTCAAAACAACAACCCCTTTTTGAATCCTTTGAACTGGAGGCTTTCCCCGTTTTAGGGCAAGCCTTGTAGATCAGTTAGTTAAGAAGTCTTTTTAATTTTTCCATTTTGGAAAATATCCTGATTATCTGCGACTTGCGATTCAATTCTAACGATTCGTTCGAATTCCTGTGTTTCAAGATGTTAGAGTCAGTAATGCAATGGCGAGGCTTTTTCCATTTTAGAAAAAGCCTTGAATCAGTGGCTTTTAACGTTTCGTTCGAAGCCTTGGATTCCAGCGTCATGTAGTCCTCCGCGCGGGAAAATTTCGTGGAAGTAATAAAAGAACTTAACTTTCGCAAGTGCGAAAGTAGGAGTTAACGGGAGTTAACAGGCTGAAAGCCTGTGAAGTTATCGGGAGTTAACGGACGATACCATCTCCTTGAAGAATTCGGAACCCAAGAAACATTTGTCCGTTAACTCCAGCGCGGAGCGTTTAACTCCTGTTAACTCCCGATAACTCCCTTAATATCCATCAAGTTGAGCAAATGCGAAAGTTGAGTAAAAGAAATAATAAATAAAAGAAACAAAAGAAATTTTTCACCGGTGTTTCTAACGATTTGTCAATCCCTGATACATCTCGAAGAGGCGGGCGACGCAATCGGATTCGGTGAAACCTTTGACGGGGAAGCCGTAGGCGGCCATGACGGCGCGGTCGTTGTCCTGATGGGCACGACGCAGTTCGGGGGGCATGGTCACTTCGTCGTAGAGGTCAGCCAAGGAACTGTCGGGATAGAGGGCGCGGGCGTCGAGGATGGCTTGAGCTGTCTGTTCGATCCTTGCCTTCTGCTCTGGGGTTGGATTGGGCCAGGGGAAATTGTTATAGACGACATCCTTGGAGTAACGATAATCGCTCTTCAATCGTCCGCAGACTGCACGCATCCATGCCATGTGGACATTTGATTCGAGGATGCCGAAGTGGTATAGGGTGGCATCGGGGACAAGAAAAACAAGGTCACTTGCCATCATATTTGGAGACATGAAGCCCATAGGAATATAACGACGACGCTCGCTGGAAACTTTTGGCACAATGATGAAATTACCCTTAGGCATATTTTCGACATGGAATCTTGTCGGGCGATCGGCCAATTTGCGTGTTCCTTCACTCTTGCTTTCTAATCGTGTTTGACGGACAGCCTCCACACGTTTCAAACAGTGAGGCATCTTACGCAATTCGGCAGGTGAGCAATCTCCAAGCCACAAGCAATAGCGAGGCTTTTGGTGAAGAAATTCAACGGCTCCGTACCAAAGTCGGAAATACTTGGCAGATTCGGGTTCCTGCTGTATAAATTCATCCATCTCTTCTTTCTCAAACAGATAATTGCCGCCGTCGATGGGTTTGTTTCCGATTCCGATTTCAGGTACGTCGAATAATGGATGCTGACGACTTTCAACAAACACATCAGGCGCATCCGTAAGATAGGCATTGATATTGTTAACTTTCATACGCCTTTCTCCATCGATGATAATACACGGCTTGATCTGCTGATAGCTGAATCCAACAATCACGCAATGGACATGCGCTTTCAAACTTGCTTCACTATCCCAACGGAATGTGCGATATGCAAAGTTGATGTGGATGCCTTCGGCAAAGAGTGGTTGCCACAAGTTGGACACTTGTTCGCCTTGGCAGATGGAATTGGTTGAAACGAGCGCAGCTCTTGCCTTTGGCGCAGATTTCATCAGTTCGGCGGCTTTCTTATACCAGCAGCAGACATAATCCATGTTGCCGACATTCTTCCACTTTGCACCAAAGATGTCCAACACGTCTTGCTTTTGGCTTTCGCTCATTAGTCTTGCCCCCACAAACGGCGGATTGCCCATAATATAATTCAGTTCCTCGGGCTTGATGACTTCTTCTGCCCAATCCATTCGCAGGGCATTGCCCTCATGGATGTTACTATAGCTTCGGAGTGGGAGGAACTCGCCGCTGAATTGCACGATGTTTTCGGTCTCAATCCACATCTGGGCCTCGGCAATCCATAGCGCGGTGGCTGCAACTGTGACTGCCAAGTCGTTGATTTCGATGCCCTAGAACTGGTTGATGCTGACCTTGATGGGATTGGCAAAGTCGAGGATGGCCTGGTTGTCGTTGATCATGGCGATGCACTGGTTCTCGAGACGTCGCAACGAGAGATAGGTCTCGGTGAGGAAGTTGCCCGAACCGCACGCAGGGTCGAGGAACTTGAGCGATGCAAGCTTATCCTGGAACTTGGCGAGTTTCTGCTTGCGCTGCTTCTCGGTGGGTATCTCCTTGATTTCGGTCAGCTCGGCCTTCAGATCATCGAGGAAGAGCGGGTCGATGACCTTGTGGATATTTTCGATGGAGGTATAGTGCATGCCTCCCGAACGACGTGTTTCGGGATTCAAGGTCGATTCGAAAACGGCTCCGAAGATGGTTGGCGAGATGTCGGCCCAGTCGAAGTCCTCACTTCCATGTTCCAATAGCAGGTCTGCCAATTCGGGGGTGAAGTTGGGTATCTCGATGTTCTTCTCCTGGAAGAGTCCTCCCGCCACATAGGGGAATGCACCGAGCACGGGATCGATGTACGGATCGCGTTGTGCCAGGGGTGTGTCGAGCACATCAAACAGGTCGATGAGGGCGCGACGCATGTGCTGTGGCTTGAAGGGGCGCAGATAGTCGTAGAATGCGCTGTGATTGGGGCCGAAGAGTCCGGCATCCTCGCTATAGAGGCAGAACACGAGGCGCACGCAGAGGATATTGAGGGAGCGCAGCGATTCGGGTGATTCGGGGTTGCGATATTGTTTGAGGAAGGCCTCATAGAGCTTGCCAACAAGGTCGCCGGCCTTGAACGACACCTCCATCTCCTTGCGCAGATGGGCAGCTTCGTCCATCACAAGGAAGCCAAGTCGGTCGTATTCCTGTCCCAGATTCTGCAGCAGCACTTCGAAGGGCTCGCCCTGCGGCTGCTCCATGTCGTAGATGAGGAACGAACGGAAGTTGCAGACCACCACCCAGCGCGGACGCTTCGAGTAAGGCATTTCGGCGGCATAGCGCTTGGCCTGCTGGAAGGGCGTGAGCAGCGTACCATCGGACTGAGGGATAGCCTTCCGCAGGTCCTTGTCGATGGATTTCTGTTCGATGAGCACCTTGGTGGGGATGATATAGGCATCGATGAACGAGGTGTGAGAGAGCTGCACCTGGTTCTCGAAGGTGATGACGTCGTAGGGATTTTCCACTCCAAGCACATTGTGGAGCAGTTCGAGCCAGAATGTCTGGCTCTCACCCTTCTCGTATCCACGGTCCTTCCACTTCTCAGCAAACGCCTTTGCCGCTATCTTCTGCTTGCTATCCTGCATGATGGTATGATTTAATCAACGCCGCAAAGATACATCTTTTCATCGACACAACCAAATTTTCGAAGCAAATTCTTCCAATGGACGAAAAAAAGTGTATGGGCAGGCTTTGAGCAAAACGCTCAAAGCCTTGTATGCCAGTGGATTGAATGACGATGCGAGGATAGAAGAGGCTTTCCCCGTTTTAGAGAAAGCCTTGTAAATTAGATGATTATAGAGTCGGTTTAATTGCCCTGTTTTAGGGCATTTCCTGAATTTCAGCGTCTTGCAGTCCTTTTGACG
>JAEEGG010022316.1_pt1 | contig 12476 bp, 10 predicted proteins | sample 9134161 | NCBI WGS metagenome assembly JAEEGG01 (sample SAMN16246543, study PRJNA631951) | gut metagenome | biome: gut microbiome; feature: rumen; material: CR-attached | host: Bos | place: Iran: Karaj | collected 2018-10
ACCGATAATCTTATCGATAGGCAGCATCGTGGCGATAATATAATAGAGGAAGATAATAGCCACCCACAACATCGTATCACCGCCAAACGAGTTCAGGATCACTGCCGGGGAATAAACAAACACCGTACCTACCATCATCAGGAGCAATACGGTGAATACAAGCATCACCTGTTTTGTTGACTTACCCAGATAGTCACCTATCAGCTCTGGCAGGCTCGCACCATCGTGGCGCATTGAGAGCATACCACTCAGGTAATCGTGAGTAGCACCGGCGAAGATACAGCCGAACACAATCCACAGATAAGCCACAGGACCGAACTTGGCACCCATGATAGCACCAAAGATAGGTCCAGTACCGGCAATATTCAGAAACTGAATCATAAAGACTTTCCAGTCTGGAAGCACAATATAATCCAAGCCGTCGGATTTTGAGACAGCCGGCGTCACACGGTCATCAGGACCGAACACCTTCTCTACGAAGTGTCCATACAGCAGATAACCAAGTACAAGAGCCACAAAGCTCACTAAAAACGATATCATCTTTTAAGGGTTTATATAAATTTTGATGCAAAGTTACAAAATTAATATGAATAAAGAATTGTCATTTGTGATTTATTTACTATCTTTGCAGCAAATTTTATAAAAAAGATACATTTTGAGAACAATTCTTCGCCTTATCATGCTGTTTCTGCTATTGCAGAACGCTTCCGCCAAGATGCCGAAGCACGAGATACGTGCCGTCTGGATAACAACCATCAGTGGGCTCGACTGGCCGCGCGCCCATTCTGCCACTCGCCAGCAACAAGAACTCATCAGCATCCTCGACAAACTGCAGCAAGCCAACATTAATACCGTTTTAATACAAGCGCGTGTCCGCGCCTCTACCATCTACCCCTCTACACAGGAGCCATGGGACATCTGCCTCACTGGCAAGGCAGGACAGTCTCCAGGATATGACCCCTTGAAGTTCTGCATCGACGAATGCCACAAACGGGGTATGGAGTGCCACGCCTGGATTGTTACCATCCCTGTCGGTAAATGGAATGCTGACGGCTGCAAGAAGTTGCGCGCACGCTTCCCTAACCTTATCAAGAAGATTGGCGATGAGGGATATATGGATCCAGAAAAACCGCAAACAGGCGATTATCTCGCCCAGATATGTGCCGACGTCACACGCCGTTATGATGTTGACGGTATCCATCTCGACTATATCCGCTATCCTGAGACATGGAAAATTAAGGTGAGTCGTCAGCAGGGACGTCAGAATATTACTGGAATTGTACAAAAAATCCACAAAGCCGTCAAAGCAGAGAAGCCTTGGGTGAAACTCTCCTGTTCACCTGTTGGAAAGTACGACGACCTGTCGCGCTATCAGAGTTTCGGCTGGAATGCCAACACCACTGTCTGCCAGGATGCACAGGGATGGTTGCGCTCAGGACTGATGGATGCCCTTTTCCCGATGATGTATTTTCAGGGCAACCACTTCTATCCCTTTGTAGTGGACTGGAAGGAGCACAGCTACGGACGCCAGGTGGCTCCAGGCTTAGCCATCTACATGCTTCATCCTAATGAGAAGAACTGGGACCTCAATGTGATCTGTCGTGAGATGAACGTGCTGCGCCAGCAAGGACTGGGAGTCACCTTCTTCCGCTCCAAGTTCTTCACCGACAACGTCAAAGATGTCTATACGTTCACAAAGGACTTCAACCGTTATCCGGCCCTCATACCGCCAATGGACTGGGTATCGGCACCTGCGCCACAGCCTGTCGCACACCTCATCGTGAACCATGGCACTACCGCAGATGCGCTGACCTGGCAGACACCGCGCCAGCAGACCAACGACAGCTACCTATTATATAATATCTACGCCTCCGACCGCTATCCTGTTGACACAGAGGATCCTGTCTGTCTCGTAGCAGCCCGTCTGCAGAGCCCGACAATCAGTATTCCTCATCAGGGGCGTAGTCTCAACTATGCTGTCACCGTCACCAATCGCTATGGGCATGAGAGCAAACCTGCATTCAGCAAGCAAGCAGCTCCATCAGGCCGTCAGCCCATCGATTTTCGAGAGTTGATTATGGGTAAAAACAACAAATAAAAATAATCAAACTATAAAGTAATATGGAAAGAACATGGAGATGGTTTGGCAAGAAAGACAAGATTACCCTTGCCCAACTCAGACAAATTGGTGTTGAAGGAATAGTAACAGCCCTTCACGATGTGCCTTTAGGCGAAGTTTGGACCCGTGAGAAGATCCGCGACCTACGTGAGTATATCGAGAGCTACGGTATGCGCTGGAGTGTGGTAGAGTCGCTTCCCGTAGTAGAAACCATCAAATACGGCGGTCCGGATCGTGACCACCAGATTGAGGTGTATAAGGAGTCGCTCCGCAACCTTGCCGCAGAAGGCATCCACTGCATCTGCTACAACTTCATGCCAGTACTCGACTGGGCGCGTACCGATCTGTTCCACGACAATCCCAACGGTGCTACGAACCTCTACTTCAACTATGCCGAGTTTGCCTACTTCGACATCTATATCCTGAAGCGCGAGGGTGCCCGAGAGGAGTGGGCTAAGTTCAAGTTCCCCGAAGGCTGGGGCGAAGGTCGTAACGTACTCGAAGAGTGCGACGAGCTGGCTAAGACCATGACACCTGAGAAGGACCACAAGCTGGTGGAGACCATCATCATCAAGACACAGGGTTTTGTATCAGGAAATTTCAGCGAGAACGACGAGGCTCCCATCCAGAAGTTCCGCGACTTCCTTGACCTCTACAAGGGCATCGACAAGGCGCAACTTCGTGCTAACATGAAATACTTCCTCGAAGCCATCATGCCTACCTGTGAGGAATACGGCATGAATATGTGTGTTCACCCCGACGATCCCCCCATTGAGATTCTCGGTTTGCCACGCATCGTGCGCACTGAGGAGGATATCCAGTGGTTCCTCGATGCAGTACCCAACAAGCACAACGGCCTCACCTTCTGTGCCGGTTCACTCTCAGCAGGTGCCTATAACAATGTGGTTGACCTCGCCAAGAAATTTGCTTCACGCACCCACTTCGTACATCTGCGCTCATGCCACATCTTCCCCAACGGCGACTTCACCGAAGCGAGCCATCTGGGAGGGCGTGCCGACCTCATCGAGCTCTGCCGCATCTTCGAGAAGGAGAATCCCAAGTTGCCCATGCGTGTGGATCACGGCATGACATTTACCGATGTGCCTGGTGGCATCATGGACGAGAGTAGTCATGGACACAATGCCGGCTACACCCTTCTGGGCCGTATGTTCGCCCTCGGACAGGTACAGGGTATTCTCGCCACCGTCGATCGCGAGTTAGGCATCGATTACAAACAACCCGGATTCTTTGATTAATCAATTTGGCAATAAGCTATGAAACTGAATGATATTATTAGCGGTAAGTTCGATGCCGCAGAGTGGGAAGCCAAAGGCTACCAACTCCCAAAGTTCGACATTAAAGCCCTTCGTGAGAAAACAGCCAAGGAACCCACATGGGTACACTTCGGCGGAGGCAACATCTTCCGCGCCTTCCCTGCCGCCATCCTCAACGATGCCCTGAACACAGGCAAGTACGATCGTGGTGTCATCGTGGCAGAGACTTTCGACTTCGAGGTTATCGACAAGGCTTATGCGCCTTACAACAACCTCTCGCTGCTCGTAAGCCTTCAGAGCACAGGAACCATCGAGAAGAAGGTGATCGCGTCTGTTACAGAAGCCCTGAAGGCCGATCCGCAGTTCCCCGACTGGAATCGTCTTGTAGAGATCTTCCGTAACCCCTCTCTCCAGATGATCTCCTTCACCATCACCGAAAAGGGCTATAGCTACAACGATGCCGATCTGGCTCGCGGCCTGAAGCCCGTCTTCGCTATGGGTAAGGTCTGCGCACTGCTGCTGGAGCGTTTCAAAGCAGGCAAGCTCCCCCTCACCGTGCAGTCGATGGACAACTGTTCACACAACGGCGACAAGGTGAAGGCTGGCGTTTTCGCATACGCTGAGAAGTGGGTTGCCGACGGACTGGCACCCGCTGAGTTCCTCGCCTATCTGAAGGACGAGACAAAGATTACCTTTCCCTGGTCGATGATTGATAAGATCACGCCACGTCCACATGAGAAGGTGAAAGAGATGCTCGCCAAGGACGGCTTCGATGACAACAACTATATCGAGACAGAGAAGCATACCTTCACCGCTCCGTTTGTGAACGCTGAGGAGGTACAGTATCTCGTTATCGAGGACCATTACACCAACGGTCGTCCCCCACTCGATCTGGGTGGTGCCCTCTACACTACCCGTGAGACGGTGGATAAGGTAGAGACCATGAAGGTCACCACCTGTCTCAATCCCCTCCATACCGCCATGTCTATCTATGGCTGCATGCTCGACTACACGCTGATCTCAGCAGAGATGAAGGACGACGATCTGCGTGCGTTTATCCAGAAGATAGGTTATATCGAGGCGATGCCGGTGGTTGTCGATCCAGGCGTACTGAACCCCTATGAGTTCATCGGTGCCGTCATCAACCGTCGTCTACCGAACCCCTTCATGCCCGACGCTCCCCAGCGCATTGCCAGCGACACCTCTCAGAAGCTGCCCATCCGCTTTGGTGAGACCCTAAAGAAGTATATCGCCCGCGGTCTCGACAAGTCGAACCTCGTGCTGATCCCTCTCACGCTGGCAGGCTATGCCCGTTATCTGAAAGGTCTCAAGGACGATCTGACCGCTTTCGAGCCCTCACCCGACCCCATGCTGGCAGAGCTGCAGGCAATCGTCGCTCCTCTGGAAATTGGCAAGCCCGATCAGGACTGGAGCCCGCTGAAGGCCCTCTACAGCCGCAAGGACGTCTTCGGACTCGATCTCTATGAGGCAGGTCTCGGCGAACAGATCGAAGGTATGGTTAAAGAGCTGTATGCCGGCAAGGGAGCCGTACGCGCTACCCTCCACAAATACGTTTCAGCCCGTTAACGGCAAAGATAAGGCGTACCAATAGAAGACCCTACAGAGAGCTCTGCCCTTTGTGGGGTCAAATTGTATAGTAACGCGGCCTGTTATGAATACTATTCTATCGTTTACGACACTTCGTTAATCTATCTTAAAGTTTTAGATAAATCGTTTGCGATACAAGTTGTTATTATTACCTTTGCAACCGAAATGAGAATAATAGCATATTAAATCATAAAATAACGATGCACGCAGAATTACAACTCGACAACCAGATTTGCTTCCGTCTCTATACGGCAGCACGATTCATAACACAGGCCTACACACCGATGCTCACTGAGCTGGGCATCACCTATCCACAGTACCTCGTACTAATGGTGCTTTGGGAGAAAGATTGCCAGCCTGTTAACGACATCGCCCATCGACTACTCTTAGAGACAAACACTGTCACTCCTCTCCTCCAACGCATGGAGAAGCAGGGTATCATCACCCGCAAGAAAGGTGAACTAGATAAACGCCAGCAGATTGTCAGTCTGACGGAGAAAGGTCGGCATATGGAGGAAAAAGCCTTTGAGCTTATCCCTGCAGGCATGGGTGAGACTCTGAAAGCATGTCCGCTTCAGATTGACGACTACATCCATCTGGCCAACGAACTGGATTCGATTATTAATTCATTAAAAAAATAAGATAATATGATTTACGGACTTACTAAAGGAACAGATTTTGAGAAATTATGCGACGGCGCAGCCAAAGCAGAAGCCGCAGGAGTGATGATGTACTATGCACTGGCACGTATGGCAAAGGAGCAAGGCTATCCCGAAGAGGTTTCTGAGACCTTTATTGAAATGGCTAATCAGGAAGCCGTTCATGCTGGATTCTATGCCACACTCATTGGGAAATATAATGCTGACATCTGGCAACTGGCTAAGACTTTCGCTATTGGAGAAGAAAAGGGAGAAGAACAAGTAAACCAGTTTGCCCAGGCATTCCGAGCAGCCGGCATGAACGAGGTTGCCGATGAGATGGAGGTCTTCGCCAAGCAGGAAGGCTATCACGGTGCAACTCTCCGTGCCATGATAAAAAAATATAAGAAATGACAGAAGAACCTGAAGAAATACAAGAGGATTAGTAAACAGCTTCAGCCCAGGATTACCATGGGAAGGAGTCTGGGTTGTTGAGCACGTTGGAACGCAGATTCTGGTTCAGGTCGCTGATGGCCTGCATGTCCCCATCCGAAAGCGAGAAAGCCATAATCTCCATATTCTCTGCAAAGTGGTTGGGCTTGGCACGAGGGATTGTAATCAGGTCGCGCTGCACGATCCAACGAAGAACAATCTGAGAGGCTGTCTTCTGATATTTCCGAGCCAACGACAGCAGGAGTGGATGACCTACGACATCGATGTTTCCCTGTCCGAATGGTCCCCAGGCTTCCACCTGAATCCCCTGCTCGTGATTGTAAGCTATATTCTCTTCCTGCGTCATCAGTGGATGCACCTCTATCTGGTTGATGACAGGACGGATCTCAGCATAGGCAAACAGATCTTCCAAATGATGGCGGTTGAAGTTGCTCACGCCAATAGAGCGCACCCTACCCTGATGCACATAGTCCTCCATCACCTGCCAGGTTTTCTTCACACAGTCCTTTACAGGCCAGTGGATGAGTAGCAGATCGACATAATCCGTCTTTAGCTTGTTCAGGCTCTCGTCAATAGACTGACGGACAGCATCCTGCCCTTCACGCATGATGCGGGTATTCACCTTTGTTGTCAGGAATATCTCATTCCGCGGCACACCGCTGTCAGCGATGCCCTGCCCTACCTCTGCCTCATTTTCATACATCTGTGCCGTATCAACATGACGGAAGCCAGCTTTAAGGGCCAGGCACACATTCTGTCTCGCAGTCTCACCCCGCAGTGTCCATGTTCCGACACCGATCTGAGGAATTTCAAAGCCATTGTTCAGTTTCATTGTTCAATATCTCAAAAAATAAGTTAGATAGAATAAATCCATAAACTATTTTAATAATTTCTGCAAAAATAGCAAATTTGCTGTAAAATGAGTAATTTTGTGCCAAGTTTTAATATGTTTTGTGATTTTATCCATCTATGAATCGTTCACAGAAAATAATCCGTACCAGTGTGATTGGTATTGCGGCCAACGTGCTGTTAGCAGCATTCAAGGCTTTTGTAGGAATACTGGCTAACAGTGTAGCCATCGTCATGGATGCCGTCAACAATCTGAGCGATGCACTGTCGAGTGTTATCACCATCATTGGCACCAAGCTGTCTGAGCGTCCAGCCGATCGGGCACATCCCTTCGGTTATGGTCGTGTAGAGTATTTCAGCGCCATCATCATCTCCGTACTGGTGATATTCGCCGGTGTCACCTCGCTGATAGAATCCGTGAAGAAAATCATTGAGCCTACCGAGCCGGAATACACCTCGATGACACTCATCGTCATCGCAGTGGCAATCATGGTAAAGCTCGTTTTAGGACAGTTCGTGAAACGGCAGGGACAACAGCTCAAGAGCGATGCGCTGATAGCTTCGGGCAGCGACGCCCTATTTGATGCCATCATCACGCTGTCCACATTGGTTTCGGCAGGCATCATGCTGCTATGGAATGTGTCAGTAGATGGCGTCCTGGGGGCACTCATCTCCCTGGTCATCATCAAGGCCGGCATCGAGATGCTGGCATCGCCGGTCAGCGAACTGCTGGGATCCAGGATTTCCCCCGAATTCGTTCGTAGCATCAAGCAAGACGTTCTAGCATTTGATGGCGTGCATGGCGTGTTTGATATCATCCTTCACAACTATGGACCGAATATGCTTATCGGCTCTCTGCACATCAACGTCTATGACACGATGGACGCCCATAAGATACACGCCCTAACGCGGTCTATCACAGAGCAGATGTTAGACAAATACGGCATCGTTCTAACTGTCGGTATCTATGCCATTGCCACTGGCGATAACAAGCGAACCCAGCTGCAGAACTCCATCATGCAGACACTGTCTAAACATCAGGATATCGTTCAGGTGCACGGTTTCTGTTATTATGAAAAGGAGCGACGCGTCTCGGTAGATGTGGTGCCCGACATTTCCGTGCATGATGACAAAGCCTTTTCCGCCAGCCTGATACAAGAGTTGAAAGCACTCGCTCCAGACGAAGAAGTAACAGTCATCATTGACCACAACTACAGCGAATAAGATTCACGCAATGGTGAGCCTATGTGGCTCACCATTATTCTTTGCTTCAACGATCTTAGCGTTCACTGATTAATCATTATTATTTTATAAAATTAGTCCAGATCTGCTGTTCTTTCTGAGGATGACCGTCTTCGGTAACGTTCAGTTTCTTGATCATCCAGGCCATATTGCGTCCCAGTGTCCGCATCGTCTGCATACCTTCTTCGTCCTACTTCACCTGCCCAGGTGTCTGGCCGTAAGCCATGTTCCAATACTGTGAACTGACCACAGGCATATTCATCATTGTGAAGTACTTGTTCAGACGGTCGAACGCTGCCGATGCACCACCACGACGGCATACCACTACACTGGCAGCTGGCTTGTACTGCAGCTGCTGACCCAAAGAATAAAATACACGGTCGAGCAAAGCACAGAGTGACCCATTTGGTCCACCATAATAAACAGGTGAGCCAACTACAAGCCCATCAATGCCGTCTTTCACAGCCCGCCAGATCTTATAGTACAAGTCGTCATTGTATGTGCATTTGCCTGTCCTGCCGCACCACCCACAGGCGATGCAGCCTTGAACGGCCTGTTTACCGATGTTGACAATCTCGGTCTCATCGCCCTCGGCGTTCAGTGTATTTGTCACCTCGATAAGTGCCTGGAAAGTATTTCCATGCTCTTTGGGACTTCCGTTAATCAATAAAACCTTCATAAATCCTAATTATTCTCAAATCTTGGCACAAAAATAATCATTTATACATAAAAAGCACTAAATTTGCAACAAAGTTTAAGTATTTATAGCTCAAATAGAATTACCAACAGAATAAAAACTAGTAATTATGAGTAATCCTCTTTTCAACATTCAGTATGGCCTATTCGTCATCACAACTTGTGATGCAGGCAAAGACAATGGCTGCATCAGCAACACCGTCGCACAGGTGACGGCACAGCCCAACCGTATCTCAGTAGCCTTGAACAAGGGTAATTTCACAACCGAGCTCATCTTGCGTTCGCGTTGCTTCACCGCCTCCATTCTCAGTGAAGCTGCTGACTTCGAACTTTTCAAACAGTTTGGTTTCCAGAGCGGAAGGACGATTGATAAGTTTGAAGGTTTTACTGACTGTCGCCGAGTTGCCAACGGCACGCTGGCCATCACGCGCGGCACCAATGCCTTTATCTCAGCCGACGTGGAGCAAGCCATCGACCTTGGCACACACATGCTCTTTATAGGCTCCGTCACCGAAATGGAAGTACTGACCGATGTGCCCTCAGCCACCTATAATTATTACCAGCAGCACATCAAGCCTAAGCCACAGCCCGTGGGTCAGACAGCCGAGGGCAAGACCATCTGGCGCTGCTCCATCTGCGGCTACGAGTACGTCGGTGAGGAACTGCCCGATAACTTCACCTGCCCTATCTGCAAGCATCCCGCCTCCGACTTTGTGAAGGTCACTGCCGAAACGCCCAACGATTCCGTCGCTGGGAAATACGCCGGCACCTGCACCGAGAAGAACCTCGAAGCCGCTTTTGCCGGTGAGTCGATGGCCCGCAACAAATACACCTACTACGCCTCCGTGGCCAAGGAGAACGGCTACGAGCAGATTGCCGCCCTCTTCCTGAAGACCGCCGAGAACGAGAAGGAGCACGCCAAGCTGTGGTTCCGCCACTTAGGCGGACTGGGCACCGTTGCCGAGAACCTGCTGCACGCTGCCGAGGGCGAGAACTACGAGTGGACTGATATGTACGGCCACTTCGCCCGCGAGGCCGACGAAGAGGGCTTCCACGAGCTGGCCGAGCAGTTCCGTGGCGTAGCGGCCATCGAGAAGCACCATGAGGAGCGCTACCGTGCTCTGCTGCACAACGTTGAGGCCGCCGAGGTGTTCCGCAAGGCAGGTGTCAGCGTCTGGGAGTGTCGCAACTGTGGTCACATCGTCATCGGCACCGAAGCACCCGATGTATGTCCTGTCTGCTTCCATCCACAGGCTTACTTCGAGATTAACGCTGAAAACTATTAAGTATGGTTAGAGATCCTATAGGAGATTTGACTTTTACATCATCATCTTACCCCATGCTCAAGCATTTTCAGGGTATAAACGGACTTTGAGGCGGTGGTATGGAGTAGACACAAACAAAAAAATAAAGCCACTAACTTATTGAAAGTTAGCGGCCAAATTTTAAAATAAAAGTCGAGGTGACAGGACTCGAACCTGCGACAGCCTGGTCCCAAACCAGGAACGCTACCAACTGCGCTACACCTCGATTTTGTTTTGCGGCTGCAAAGGTACACATTTTTTGTGACCCTTGCAAATTTTTCCGCAATTATTTTACTTGATAATGCCTTGTTCGACAAAAATCTTCTTCAGAGCAACCACAGAGCGGTCAACCTGCTCGTTGGTATGTGTAGCCATCAGGGCATAACGCACAAGCGTATCCTGAGGAGCACAAGCGGGAGGTATCACGGGGTTGATAAATACACCAGCCTTGAAGGCCAAAGCGGTAATGAGGAACGTCTTCTGGGCATCACGCACATAAAGCGGGATGATGGGACTCTCAGTATCTCCAATCTCGAATCCTTCCTCACGGAAACGCTTCAGGGCATAGTTGGTAACCTTCCACAGACGCTCGATACGCTCAGGCTCGTTCTGGATGATGTGAAGGGCCTCCATAGCGGCTGCAGTAGCAGCGGGCGTATTTGAAGCAGAGAAGATATAAGAGCGGCAGTTATGACGCAGGAAGTTAATAATATCCCAGTCGGCAGCAATGAATCCACCGATAGAAGCCAGTGACTTAGAGAAAGTACCCATGATGAGATCTACCTCATCGGTCAATCCGAAGTGATCGCATACACCTCTACCCTGACGACCGAACACGCCGATACCATGTGCCTCATCTACCATGATAGAGCAGTTGTACTTGTGCTTCAGCTCTACGATGGCTGGCAGATTTGCAAGATCGCCCTCCATAGAGAACACACCATCCACTACGATGAGCTTGATGGCCTCATAAGGCAGCTTCTGCAGCACACGCTCCAGATCCTCCATGTCGTTGTGCTTATAATGGAGCTGCTTGGCAAATGACAAGCGGCGTCCGTCAACGATAGAAGCATGGTCACGATCATCGCAGATGATATAATCGTCCTTGCCGCAGATCACGGCGAGCACACCCTGATTCACAGAGAAGCCAGTAGAGAAGCAAAGCGCTTCATCCTTACCGATATATTCCGCGAGTTCTTTTTCGAGCTTCACATGCAGGTCGAGTGTTCCGTTCAGGAAACGGCTACCAGCACAGCCAGAACCATACTTATCGAGCGCAGCTTTGGCTGCATCGATGATACGCTGATCGCCAGTGAGACCAGTGTATGCATTTGAGCCGAACATCAGCACCTTGTGACCGCCCATTTCTACTTCCGTTCCCTGTTTTCCTTCTATTGCACGGAAGTATGGATATACATCAGCTTCCATGAACTTCTGAGGTTCACGATAAAGCTTGTATTTTTCTGTTAATTGTCCCATTCCTATATAGGTAACTTTTATTTTTTTTAATTTCAGGGTGCAAAGTTACACAATTTTTATCAATTCGTGCAAGTTTTTATTAATATTTGTCTGATTTTGTTTTTTTTATTGTGAAAAAGGGCATTTCTTCAGTCATTTTTTGTATATTTGCAGAAGATTATGGCAGAAAAGAAGAAGATTGTATTCATATTAAACCCGATCTCGGGTACACACTCGAAGAAAGAAATCCCCGAGATGATAGAGCGTACACTGGACCATGAACAGTTTGACGCAGAAATCCGACTGACAGAATATGCAGGACATGCCTCAGAGATAGCCAAGGAATGTGCGAAAGAAGGTATTGACATCGTGGTTGCCATAGGTGGTGACGGTACGGTGAACGAGGTGGCTCGTTCGCTGGTGCACACCCAGACAGCCCTTGGCATCATTCCCTGCGGATCGGGAAACGGACTGGCACGTCACCTCTGTCTGCCGCTCGACATCAAGAAAGCCATCCAGATCATCAACGTCTGCAAGATAGAGGCCTTTGACTATGGTGTGATCAATGACCTGCCCTTCTTCTGTACCTGCGGCATGGGCTTCGACGCCTTTATCTCGCTGAAGTTTGCCGAGGCTGGCAAGCGCGGGCCAGTGACCTATCTGGAGAATGTGCTGAAAGAGGGACTGGTTTACCGGCCTGAAACCTACGAGGTAGAAGACGAGTCGGGCACCAAGCAATACAAGGCATTCCTCATTGCCTGTGCCAACGCCTCGCAATACGGCAACAATGCCTATAGCGCACCTGGCGCCACCATGCAGGACGGCGAGTTGGACG
>JAEEGG010022319.1_pt1 | contig 12475 bp, 10 predicted proteins | sample 9134161 | NCBI WGS metagenome assembly JAEEGG01 (sample SAMN16246543, study PRJNA631951) | gut metagenome | biome: gut microbiome; feature: rumen; material: CR-attached | host: Bos | place: Iran: Karaj | collected 2018-10
TTGATGGGGGCGTTGCAGGCGAAAAAGTCCTGCGGGCGGGGGCCGAAGGTGATGATCTTCAGGTTCTTTACGCCGATCACGGCTCTGGCAACGGGCACAAACTCCGCAATCATGGCGGCGATATCCTCGGCGGTACCCACGGGGTATTCGGGAATATAAGCGGAGATCTTACGCATGCCCAGGTTGTAAGAGCAGTTCAGCATGCCGCAGTAAGCGTCGCCGCGGCCGTTGATCAGGTCGCCGTCGCCCTCGGCGGCCGCCACGAACATGCAGGGGCCGTCAAAGTATTTGGCGATCAGGGTCTCGGGCGTTTCGGGGCCGAAGTTTCCGAGGAACACCACAAGCGCGTTGCATCCGGCCGCTTTCACGTCTTCCACGGCCTTGAGCATGTCGCTCTAATTTTCCACGGTAACGGGGCACTCGTAGATGTTGCCGCCGCATGTCCTAACGATGGCTTCACGGCGGGCGATGGACAGCCCGATGGGGAAGCAGTCTCTGGATACGGCAATGATGCCGAGTTTTACTTCGGGAATGTTTTGCATCTTAGAGATCCTCCTTGATATCAATATTGAGGCCGGAAAGGCCGACGTGCGCGCCGCCCTTTGCCTCATCACTTTCACTGTGAGCCAGAAGCCACTTGTTGCGGGCGGTCATCCAGCCGTCCTCATCGTTCTTCGGTTCGTATGCGGGCTTGTCCGTGTTGGTCCCCAGGGGCAGCACCACCGCCACCCGGAAACCGGTCTCGGGACAGGTGTGGCAGGGGGCGTAGTGGAGCGTGGTGGCGTAGACCTCCACCGGCACCCCGGCGGGGGCCCGGAAGGCCTTGACCTTCGCCGTGTCCAGAACGCCGTCGACGATCTCGTCCTGCTTTGCCAGCAGCAGGATAAAATCGACATCGCCGATGTTCACCTCGCTGTCCCGGTGATACTCGAGGCAGTTGAGGCAGGTGTTGTGCCCCCAGCACATGCCGAGCTGAATCGGCATACCGCCGTAGGCGCCGAGCTGCATCTCGCCGTAAAGGGCGCAGGCCTCCAGGCTGTCAATGCCCGGCTTGTAGGCCGTGCCGCTCTCCGGCAGGGGGATGGCCTCCATCGCACGGACCAGTTCGGCGGTGTCATAGCCCTGCAGAACCTTGCCGTAAGGACGGAAGCTTTCATCAAATACCGAAAGAATGTTCAAAGCTGTCTTCCTCCTGTTCTTTTATTGCAGTTTCTGAAACAGATCCTTCACGGTCGGATAAATCCGGCGGAATTTCTGATACTGTACTTCATAACGGGCAGCCAGCGCGGGATCGGGCTCCACCGTGTCGGTGACAGAGACCAGCGCATCCGTGCAGGCCTGCACGCTGTCATACCAGCCGCAGCCGACCATCGCCAGCATCGCGCCGCCGTAGCCGGGACCCTCCTCGGTCTGGGGGATGTCCAGGCGGATGTTCAGGACATTGGCGATAATCCTGCGCCACAGCGGAGAGCGGGCGCCGCCGCCGCAGAGCCGGGAGCTGTCGATGGGGATGCCGAGACTCTTTGCCACCTCAAAGCTGTCGCGGACGGCAAAGGCGACGCCCTCGAGAACGGCCTGGACAAAATCGGCCCGGACCGTGTCCATGGACATGCCGATAAAGCAGGCCCGGGCATCGGTGTCGTTGATGGGGCTGCGCTCGCCCATCAGGTAGGGCAGGAAGAAGACGCGGTTGTTGCCGAGCTTCTCATCGCTGATGTCCTTCTGCTCGCCGGCGTAGTCGGTGGTTTTCAGGATTTCGTCGCAGAACCACTTGTTGCAGCTGGCGGCCGAGAGCATGCAGCCCATCAGGTGGAAGTTTCCGTCCGCGTGCGCGAAGGCGTGCAGGGCGTTGTTCGGGTCCACGCCGAAGCTTTCGGAGGAGATGAAGATCGTGCCGGAGGTGCCGAGGGAGATGTTGCAGCCGCCCTCGCCGACCACGCCGGTCCCGACCGCGGCAGCGGCGTTGTCGCCGGCGCCGGCGACGACTTTGGTCTCGGCGGAGATGCCCAGAATCGCGGCAACGCCGGGCAGGACCGTACCGATCACCTCATAGCTTTCAAACAGACGCGGCATCTGCTCTTTCGTCACGCCGCAGATCTCCAGCATCTCATCGGACCAGCATTTGTTTTTGACGTCCAGAAGCAGCATGCCGCTGGCATCGGAATAGTCGCAGGCATGCACGCCGGTCAGACAGTAGTTGATATAGTCCTTGGGGAGCATGATTTTGCGGATGCGGGCAAACTTCTGCGGCTCGTGCTTTTTCATCCAGAGGATTTTCGGGGCCGTAAAGCCGGCAAAGGCGATGTTCGCGGTCAGAGAGGAAAGCTTCTCCCTGCCGATTTCGGTATTCAGCCAGGCGGTCTCCTCCGCGGTTCGGCCGTCGTTCCAGAGAATGGCGGGGCGGATCACCGCGTCGTTTTCATCCAGGACAACCAGCCCGTGCATCTGGCCGCCGCAGCCGATGCCCTTCACCTGGGAGGCATCCACGCCCTCCAGCAGTTCCCTCAGACCCGCGGTCACAGCCTTCCACCAGTCCTCCGGTGCCTGCTCGGACCAGCCCGGTTTCGGGAAAGAGAGCGGATACTCTTTGGTGACGCTGCTGCAGATCTTTCCGCCCTCCTCCACCAGAAGCAGCTTCACAGCGGAAGTGCCGAGGTCGATTCCTATGGTGTACAAACTCACACATCCCTTCCATATCAAAGATTTCAGGTTCCAAATTGGCCTAACGATTATTATACTGATTCTTTGCGTTTATTGCAATGCCGGATTTTTAACATGTCCGTTTTTTTGTTTTTCGGCTTCGCGCTGCAGCAGTTTCGGGACGGCGAGGACGTTGTTGATGTCCATCTGCTGGTAGTCGGTGTTCCTGCCGGTCAGCTCGTTCTCGCGCCCGGAGAGCTCATCCAGCTCTTCCCAGGGGACCAGGCAGGCATGCCGCCGGGAGCGGGCATCCTTGGAAATCTTCACCGGGCAGGGGACGCCCTCCTTCTGGCACTGCGCCCATTTCCGGGCATTCTTCTCAAACTGCTCGCGCCCCATGACGCTGTAGCCCATGGTGTAGTGGAAGGCGCACCAGCGGAGATGCTCGGTCTCGCCGAGGTTTCTGAGCTGTTCGTCCGTCAGGTTCCAGCCCTCGGAGAGCACGGTCTCGCGGCTGACGTTTGCCGCCCGCAGAAAGGCCGGGAAAAAGTCGGCCGAGGCCCGGGAGGACATCTTGCTGAAGCTGTCGCAGGAGACCCATTTTTCCCAGTCGCTGCGGGGGGAAGGGTCATAGCTGGCATTCAGGATGATTGCGCCCCGGTCGGCGTCCTCGGCAGACAGGAAGGCGCGGGTGCGGATATCGGTACGGATGATGGGGCTGCCGATCTCCTTCTGATAGCGCACGCCGTTTTCACCGCACTGGACCACGCAGATCTGTTCGGCCTGACGGTGCCGGAGAAAGAGCATGAGCCGGTCGGAAATCTCGCTGTTCATCGCATCGTCGCCCGTACAGACGGCAATCAGCTTCAGCGTGGAGAGGTGATTCTCGATAAAGCGGTAGAATTCCAGACTCCTCGCATCGGCGGTGACGCCGGTAATATCATAGTTTTCCAGCAGGCCGGGACTGTCGCAGAGGATGTATCCGGGTTCGCTGTCATAGTTTGAGGAGAAAACCGCCGCCCGGAAATGACTGCCGGCGAACTGGCCGTTCATGACCAGCTGCTGCAGCACCGCCTGGCCGCGCCGGCCGAAGCCGACGACCACACAGCTGAAGTCCTCCCTTGCGCGCCCGTCCGGGCCGAAGGAAATAAAATCCCAGGGCGGACAGGTGCGGATGAGCGCACGGGCGGTCAGGTCCTCGGGCTTATAGACATTGACATAGCCGAAGCCGTACTGCTGCTCGGAGGTCTGGAGCATGGAAGCGATGATCTCTTCCTCGCCGGGCAGACTGATCTGGGTATTCTCCGCCGGAATCCCGAGCTCCTCCAGGGCAGAGCGCAGCCGCAGGGCGTAGTACAGGTTCTGGTCCTCGTCCTCGGCCATGGCGTAAACGGTGATTTTCCGCTTTTTCAGGTGCAGCTTTCGGAGAAAGCGTTTTTCCGACTGAACGGCCGAAAGGCCCGTCGCGGCGGCCATGCCCTGGTTGTTCAGGTCCTGAATCACACTGCTGTCGGCGTTCTCGGGCTTATCGGCGATAAAAACCACCGCCGCCTTGTCCCTGAGGCATTCCTTTCCCAGGGCGATGCTGTCCGGGCTGATGCCGTAGATGAGGGTGAGGTCGCCGCGGTGCGAGAGGAAGAAGCGCAGCGTACGCAGCAGCTCGGCCCCGAGGGTCGTCATCACCGCGCTGGTTATCGAATAGAAGGCCAGCATGTGGAGCACCCAGAAACAGACCAGACCGGCGTTCGTGGAGAGAAGACTGGTCTTCTCGATGGTCGGCAGATCATTGAGGCCGAGGAACATGCGGAGGACGGCATAGGGGGTCCGGACAACACTGATGATCAGGTTTCCGGTGGCCTCGGCAAACCCGACCGAATAGAACACCAGCCCGCCCAGAACAGCAAGCGACAGGGCAGCGGTATTGAGTTTTGCGGAAAACGACGGCTTCAGGGCAAGATTCAGAAGAAGCGCCAGCAAAAGCGCCGTCGAAAGCAGCAGTGTCTGCAAGGCAAGCATGCCGCAGCCCCCTTTCCCGTTCCGGCAGGCGGCATCAGCCGCCCGGAACAGAGCATCTTTTATCAGTATAAACCGCCCTGCGGAAATGTCAATAAAAAAACGAAGACCGCACGGCGCTGCCGTGCGGTCTTCCGTCCTGTCCGTGCTGTCAGGGGATCGTCACTTTTACCACCGTGCCGCCGCCTTCGCGGGGGGTGATCGTCATCTGTCCGCGGCACATCATCTCCAGACGCTGGCGGATGTTTCCGAGGGCGATATGCGGCTCGCCGTCATCGGCAGGCTCGAAAGACGCCCCGCTGTTCTCGACGGTGATTTCACTGCCGGAATCGGTCCCGGAGGTTCGGATCCAGATATGAAGGGGCTCGGCATCCGGATCCATGCCGTGTTTGACCGCGTTCTCGACAATGGGCTGGAGCGTCAGCGGCGGCAAAGAGAAATCCATATGCGGCGTATCATAGTCGACGAAAAGACGGCCGTCGAACTGGGCCTGTTCCACAGCGAGGTAGGCCCGGGTATGCTCGAGCTCCTCAGAGAAGGGAATGAGCCGGTCGCTGGCGATGGCGGTGAAGTTTTTGCGCAGGTAGGTTGTGAAATCCAGGGTGACCCGCTGGGCCAGATCGGGGTCCTGCCTGCAGAGGTAGTAGATGCTCATCATGGTATTATAGATGAAGTGCGGCCGCATCTGCAGGACCGCGATGCTGGCGCGCTGATTGGCGATCTCCCGTTCCTGGCGCAGAATCTGTGCCCCCTGATCGTACAGGATGATCAAAAACATCGAGAAGGCGCAGATGGAGATGGAGATGCCAAAGAGGTCGAATGCAGAGTAGACAAGATGGACCAGCAGGGTCAGGACGATCGGGAACAGGCCGACAAGAAAGGCAGTAACGTACCGTCTGGGCATTCTGAAGCGCCAGCGGATTACACAGGCCAGGTTCAGAACCACGATGGCCCCCGGAAGAATAATCGCCAGGGGATACAGGGGACCGCGGCAGAAGCTGTTCTCCGGCGTGGCATAGTAAAGCCAGGTCGTGAAGGGGGCGATATTCAGCAGGACGAAGCCAAGGCCCCACAGCGCAGCCGCAAGACGGAAAACGGGGCTGTGCAGCCAGTCCTCCCCGCTGCAGCGGAGGATATAAGCCGTCAGCATGGGCAGCAGAAGCGTGCAGAACAGGGTTTCAAAATAATAGATGACGGTCTGCGCCGCTCTCATATCCGGACGTCTGTAGGTAAACGCGTCAGCCGTGCAGAACCCGATATAAAGCACGAGAACGGTAAAATAGGCGATGAAAAAGCGCTTGTTCCACCGGTCGGAAGCGGGCATGGAGACAGAAACGACAAGCCCCAGCAGCGCCAGCATGATCGCGGCGCCCAGCACGATCAGGAGGACCTGCGTGGACAGCTCCAGCTCGGTCATCTCTCTGCGCCTCCCGAGGGGAAGGGGTAGCGGAGCCGGGCCAGCTGATCCCGAACGCCCTCCGGCGTGATGGGCTTGAGCATGAAGCCGCTGGCCCCGGTGGCCCAGGCATCGAAGGCATAATCGCTGTAGGCGGTCAGATACACCACATTGGTGCGGGGATAGACCCCGAGCAGGGTCCTGCAAAGGTCGAGCCCGCTGATTTTCCCCAGTTCGATATCCAGAAAGGCCAGGGCGACCCGGTTTGTCCGTGCATATTCGACGGCCTCCGACGGGCGGGTAAAGCCCGTAACCGAAGCATTCGGCAGAACCTCCTCCAAAACCTGCAGACCGCCGGTCAGGATGATGCTGCGGTCCTCCACCATGATGACATTGGGGATGTCATCGCTCTCCGCCACGGCGGAAAACAGGATGCCCGCATCCACGTCCAGACAGCGTGCGAGACGGGAAATCATCGCGGCATCCGGAAGGCGGCTGCCGTTTTCCCAGCGGGCAACCGTGGAACGGGTGACGTACAGGCGGTCCGCCAGCTCTTTCTGTGAAAAGCCACTCCCGGCTCTCAGTTTTCTCAGGGTCTCTGCGAACAGCGTGCTCATCCGGTGATGCCCCCTGCCTATGGATTATCCGGGATTCTTCTCTGCTCCCCGTTATCTCTCTCTTCGGTCGTTTTCCGCCCGGCGATAGAATGCCTGTTTTGCGGCAAACATGCCTGTTTCCGCCACGCTGACAAGCTCGCGCATGTCCAGAGCGCCCTGGGTTTTCTCGCGCACGGCGATTCCGAAGGAGACATGGTAGCCTTTGCTTTCCAGCTCGCGCTGCAGCCGGTCAACCTCGGCGGACAGCCCGGCGGGCTCGACATCCGCCCGGAAAGCGGCAAACTCATCACCGCCGAGGCGATAGGTATGCTCGGCCCCGAAGCAGCGCTGCATGGCCTCAGCCACCTCACGCAGCATTTTGTCCCCCGCGGGATGCCCGTAGCGGTTGTTCATCTCGTGCAGGCCGTTCACATCCGCGTAAACACAGGCCAGGTTCGAGCGGCACATGTCAGGGTATGTCTGCAGCCGGTTCTCGTAATGGTTCCGATTTTTGGCCCCGGTCAGCAGATCGGTCTGGCTCAGGTATTCAATCTGTCTGGACTGCAAAAGGGCCCGCATCTTGACGCTCATGGTAAACACGGTCACAGCAACGGCCACCATGCCGAAGGTGATCATGTTCCAGACATCCTTCTGCGCTACCTCGGGCTGCTTGCAGCGGAGCACGATAGCACAGAACAGCGCCACAACGGCCGCTATCAGGACCGACATCCTGACGGGGCGGTCATAGAACAGCATCGGACTCACCAGCAGAAAGGCCACCGCGGACACGGCCGGCATATCCGCATGGAGCATCGAAACATGGATGCCGAAGGCATAAAGCAGAATCTCGAACACATAGACGAGCGGCGTGACGAGCGCAGGATGCTTCGGCAGAACAACGTGTGAGCAGAACAGGATAACGAGCATTTCGACTGCGCAGGCCAGATAGGTCGTGGTGTTCTCCGAAGCAAAGCCTTTGGCAACGATGCTTGCGGCGAGCAGCAGGAGAAACATCGCAGAAGCAATCTGAGAAAACACGCACAGAAGACCCCGATTCTCCTTCCGGATCTCGGGACGCAGCTTCTGATACTCGTCTTTCTCTATGCCTCCGTAAAGAAACAGTTTTCGCAGGTTTTGATAATTTGTCATTCTTCTTCCATTCTTTCCGGGCCGACAGGCTGAGCCTTCAGCCTGCGTTTGTCCTCATACATGGCGTGGTCGGCGCGTTCAAAGACCGCGGCAACACAGGTGTCCTCCTCGAACCTCGCCATGCCGCAGGCGATGACAATGCCGCCGGACCGCCGGGCAGCGGTATTGTGGTCCCGCATGGCCTCCAGGCGCCGGTCAAGGCAGGTGTAGTCGCTTCCCTGTGCAATCACAGCAAACTCGTCGCCGCCGACACGGAAGACGGGGCTGTGCTTGAACACCTCGCAGATAATTCTGCAGGCATCGCAGAGGTACTGATCACCGGCCTGATGCCCGGCGGTGTCGTTGATTTTCTTCAGATCGTTCAGGTCCATCACCACAATGGCAAAGGGCGGCGCAGACTGCGCGGCAATCAGGCGGTCCAGGCGGAGCTCCGTCTCCAGGTAGGCATGTCTGTTTCGGATGCCGGTCAGCGCGTCCACATTGGCCTGGGACTCGGCCTGGGCAAGGCGCTTTTCGATTTCCTCTTCCTGCCGGACCTGTATGTCAATATCATTCAGGCCGACTACCAGGCGCTTCCCTTCCTTTTCCTCCACCATGGCGGCTTTCAGCTGGACATGGATGGGCTCTCCCTTCATCAGGACGCGGTAGCCGAAGGTGAAAAAGCCGCTGCGCTCGACCTCTGCCATGATGTTTTTTCTGGTGACAACGGTGAGATAGCGTTTTCTGTCCGCCGGGTAGACATGCTGCGAGGCTGCCTCCCGGACATTTTCAAAAAAGTCCGTCCCGGTCTTCGCCTGCGCCAGATTCTCGGTATAGTCGGCGGTGGAGCTGAATTCCCGGAAGCTGCCGGTTTCCGGGTCCACGACATAGACAACGATAAAATTGCCGGTGAGGGCGTGGAGGCGGGCATAGACGAGACGCTCCTCCTGGATGCGTTCCTCGGCGCGGCGCTTTTTGACCAGCTCGTCAATGTCCGACACGGCGATGACGATCATGCGCGGGTCGTCTTCCATCCGGGAAACCTTCATCTGGACATAGAAGAGCCTTCCGTTCTTGATCCTGCGATAGGTCATCTCAAAGACCCGGGACCGGTCCAGCGCCCCGGTAAGGAAGTCCCGGTTCATGGCATGCACAAATGCCTCCTGATCCTCAGGATGGACAAACAGCTTTGCCTCGCGGGCACAGCTTTCAAAGAAGTCGGCAGCACGCCGACTCTCGACGAGCACGCCGCGCTCATCATCGGTATGGTACTCGATATACTCATCCGTCTCCATGTTGACGTAGAACAGATCCGTGTAGTCACGGGTCAGCGCATGGGCAATGTGGATATAAACGACCCCGGACCTGCGCAGCTGTTCGCAGGCCTTCCGAAGCCTTTCGTTTTCCTGCCGCAGGTCGGCAAGCTCCCTGGTCATGCGGTTCTCAGCAGATCTGCTGTTTTCCCCGGGTAAGCTGTTCATCGTCTCGTTCTCTCCCTTCGGCGGTGCTGTCAGGGCCCGCCGGGCAATACGGATACGGCAAAAAGTTGCTTGATTATCCTCTTATTCTCCGCTTCCGTCAAGGGGTTGTTCCAGAATGTCACATTACATGCCGTGCAGAAAGCGAAGCACCTGCTCGCGGTCCCGGAGCGCCGTACCGGCCCCGACCGCCGTGGTGCAGATGGCGCCGCAGGCATTGGCAAAGCGCAGCGCGTCGGCATTCGATGCCCCCCGCAGGATCTCGGAGGCAAAGCCGGCCACGAAGTTGTCGCCCGCGCCGGTGGCGTCAACCGCCCGGATCGCACAGGCCGGCAGAGAGAAGGAGCCCTCCCGGTTTTTGAAGAAGCAGCCTCTGGGGCCGAGCTTGATGATCACGCTGCGGACGCCGCGGGAAAGAAAGGCATCGGCCATCTCCTCCGGGGTTTCCTTTCCGGAATAATAACGGGCTTCGTCCTCATTCGGCGTGATATAGTCGATGAGGGGAAGCGAATCGCCGAGGTCATCCAGGGTCAGGAAACGGAAATTCGGCATCTTGGTATCGGCAAAAACGAGCTGCCCTGCCTCCTTCGCGGCGCGCAGGACCGTCAGGACGACCGCAGGATCGTCAAAGGGCGCGCGAAACAGGGAACCGAGAATCAGCGCACGGGCATCGGAGAAGCGGGAGACGGCGTTCTCGGGATGGAAGTTGTAGCGGTGCGCGCTGTTGGTAATGGATCTGCGCGTACCGTCCTCATGGACAAACATGGTGGTGACCGGCGTCTGATGCTCTGAAGAGCGGAGGACCCGGGCGGTATCCACCCCGCAGCGGCGGAGGGCGCCGATGATCATGTCCCCGGCATCGTCCTCGCCCAGAGAACACAGGATGCCGGTTTCCAGGCCCAGTTTCGCCGCGGCCATGGCCTCGTTGACCGCCTCGCCGCCCACATTCAGAGAGCCGGAGGCCGCCCGGTAGCCGGAGGCGGAGACGGGATGGGGATCAAAGCCCTTGATGATGGAATCGACCAGGGCCATGCCGATGCAGATGATATCCATGTCTGAGAACCCTCCTGATGCATCATGAGCCTATCTTATAATCCGGCGGCAGAACAGTCAATGAGAAAAATGAAAAACGGGCGGCCTGAGGCCGCCCGGAACGGTTTTTTGCGGTTTTGCTTTACTTCAGCATGTGATTTGAGAAATAGTCTTTGGTCGTCTTCGCCACGACGCCGGAGAGGATCAGCAGGGCGATCAGGTTCGGGATGGCCATGAGACCGTTGAGCGTATCGGCGATGTCCCACATGAGGGTGCCGGAGCCGGTAGCGCCGACGATGCAGACCAGGGCAAAGATGACCTTGTAGATCAGCATGACCGTCTTGTTGTTCTTCGTCAGGTAGCCCCAGCAGTTCTCGCCGTAATAGGCCCAGGAGAGGATGGTGGAGAGGGCGAAGAAGAGCAGGCTGAGCTCGATAATCTTGCCGCCCAGGGTGCCGGGAAGAATGGTGTTGAAGGCCGATGCGGCGGCCGCACCCTTGGAGGCGAAGGCGCCGAGGCCGCCCTCGGCATCCAGAATACCGGAGAGGAGCACGGCAAAGGCCGTGATGCTGCAGATGACGATGGTGTCGATGAAGACCTCGAACACGCCCCAGATGGCCTGCTCACAGGGCTCTTCGGTGGAGGAGGCCGCATGGGCAATCGGCGCCGAGCCGAGACCGGCCTCGTTGGAGAAGACGCCGCGGGCAAAGCCCTGCTTCATGGCCATCATGATGGTGTAGCCGAAGATGCCGCCGCCGACGCTCTTGAAGGAGAAAGCACCGGCAAAGATCTGGCCGAAGACCGCAGGGATGTGGCCGATGCGCATGATGATGACCACGATGCCGGCCAGGATATAGAAAATCGACATGAAGGGCACCAGGAGCGAGGTGACCTTGCCGATGCGCTTGATGCCGCCGAGGGTAACGAGGGCGACGACCACGGCGATCAGGATGCCGGAGACCAGCGGGGGGATGCGGAAGAGATCGCTCAGAGCACCGGAGATCTCACTGCTCTGGGCGATGTTGCCGATGCCGAAGGAGGCAAGGCCGCCCAGGAGGCAGAAGATAACCGCCATCCAGCGCCAGTTCTTGCCGATGCCGTTTTCGATGTAGTACATCGGGCCGCCGTGGTAGACGCCCTTTTCGTCCTTCACGCGGTACTTCATGGCCAGAACGATCTCGGAATACTTGGTGACCATGCCGAAGAAGGCCGCCACCCACATCCAGAACACAGCGCCCGCACCGCCGGTGAAGATGGCGCCGGTCACGCCGGCGATGTTGCCGGTACCCACCGTGCCCGCCAGGGCCGTAGACACCGCCTGGAACGGGGAGATGTTGGCGCCGTGGTCCTTCTTCTCCTGCTTGCCCCGGAACAGGGTGCCGATGGTGTTCTTCATGATGCGGCCGAAATGGGTCACCTGCAGCCACTTGACCTTGACGGTCAGGAACACGCCGGTACCCACCAGCAGCAGGAGCATCAGAGGCCCCCACGCAAAGCTGTTGAGCGCGCCGTTGATGGCTTCAACCTTAGAAACAAATCCTTCCACTTTCATCCGTCCTTTTCTCGTTTTTTAATCCAACCCACAAAAAAAAGAGCTGCCCCCAAAAGAAGCAACTCCGGAGAAAAACCAAGCTTCACAGCTGCCGGGCAACTGTCAAAGGCTGATAATTCCGCTCTGTCCTTTTGCCTGAGAGATTCAGCATGCGCTTTGCACCTTCGGCACCCGCCTGGGCGGGATTCTCCAGAGTTCCTCCGCTTCCGGTCTCCCACAAAGGATTCCGAAAGCATCAATGGTATTGAATTATGGATTAACCATACCACTTTAATGTGATAAAAGCAACAACTTTATACATCTCACCCGGGATTTTGTGTAATCTTACATTCCGCAGGAAGAATTGTACTTCATCTTTTTGCAGATTATGCAATAAGGCCCCTCCTCTCGGAGGGGCGCTTGTTGACGATCAGGCCCGCCGGCCGCCCAGAACGCGCAGGATGAAATTGCGCCCCACCTGCATGGCGCCTTTGGGGCAGAACTCCTGGCAGCAGAAGCAGTGGATACAGCGGCTCCGGTCGATGGCGGGTCGGCCCCTCCCCATGGTGATGGCCTTGGCCGGACAGATCTGGGCGCATTTGCCGCAGCCGATGCAGGCCTCCGCCTTCAGCTTTGGGCGGGGCGTCATAACGCGTGTGGC
>JAEEGG010022323.1_pt1 | contig 12471 bp, 10 predicted proteins | sample 9134161 | NCBI WGS metagenome assembly JAEEGG01 (sample SAMN16246543, study PRJNA631951) | gut metagenome | biome: gut microbiome; feature: rumen; material: CR-attached | host: Bos | place: Iran: Karaj | collected 2018-10
ATCATCAGGTCGGTATAGGCGGCGTTGGCATAGACGTTGCACTCGCCGGTGCTCATGCGCTTGAGATGGTTGCGCTTGAGGACGGAGATCAGGTCCGCGATCACCTGCACCAGCGGCTCGATCCGCTGGGCGGCGTCCACGTCGCGCTTGCGGAAGGTCTGGTCCGTTTCGTCCAGAATGTTGAGGATCGCGCTCTCGAGCACGGCCAGCTCCCCGAGGGCAGCCTCGGAGAGAACCGTGTGGTTCTTATGCAGGTTCGCCGCGTATTCGGCGATATTGACCGCGTGGTCGCCCAGACGCTCGAATTCCGAGGTGACCTTGTAATACTGGTCCATGATGGCGACGTGATCCTGATTTTGCAGATGGGGCAGGAACTGCACCAGATAGACGCTGACGCGGTCGGTCATGCGGTCGATCTCGTTTTCGTCGTCGTTCAGCTCGGCATGCAGGCGGGGGTCATAGTGCTTGAGCAGTTGGAAGGATCGCTCGATATTGGTCCGGGCGGCCTCCAGGACCGCGAGCAGGAGGTGGTAGCAGCTCTGGAAGGCGAGCGCCGGCGTATGGAAGAAGACGGGGTTCAGCTCGTCGGTGATCGCCTTGTATTTGCTCTCCTTGACCGGCTTGTCCTTGATCACGCGCAGGCTGATCTTCTCATAGACCGTAAGCAGGGGCAGGAGCAGCAGGGCGCAGGAGAGGTTGAAGATCGAGTTGGTATTGGCGATGATGCCGGAATTGACCGTCCGGTTCCAGAGCCCGTCCAGCAGCCCGATCCGGTGGATCACCGTCACGGCGACCAGGATCAGGACCGTCTTGCTCAGGTTGAAGAGAATGTTGATCAGGCCGACGCGCTTGGCGTCCGGCTTCGCGCCGATGGAGCAGACGATGGCGGTGGTCACGCAGTCGCCGAGATAGATGCCCACGATGACCGCGTAGATGGCATTGAACTGCAGCAGGCCCGTGGCTGAGAAGGCCTGCAGAATGCCGACGGCCGCCGAGGAGCTCTGCAGCACGAAGGCAACGCCCGCGCCGGTGAGGTAGCCCAGGACCGGGCTGACGCCGAGGCGGGAAAAGAGGCTCTCGATGACGCCGGATTCCTGAAGGCTGTTGACCGCTCCGGTCATATTCAGCAGGCCGGAAAAGAGGATGCCGAAGCCGATGGCGATGTTGCCGATGGACTTGGAATTCTTGAAGAAATTGCCCATGATGAGCAGGATCCCGACGATCAGCGCGATCGGGGCCAGGGTGGAGGGCTGGAGGAAGCGGAGGAAGGAGGTGCCGGAGGCGTCGATATCCAGCAGACGGATGATCTGACCCGTGACCGTCGTGCCGACGTTTGCGCCGACGATGATGCCGAGGGACTGGTGGAGCGTCAGGATCCCGGCGCTGACCAGACCGGCGGTGATGACGATGGTGGCGGTGGAGGACTGGATCAGCGCCGTGACGAGGACGCCCAGAAGGAAGGCCTTGACGGGGTTGTCCGTTACCTTGCCCATCACGCGCTTGAGCGTGCCGGAGGAATTCTCCTTCAGCGCGTCGCCCATGAGGCGCATGCCGTATAAAAACATGGCCAGACCGCCGAGCAGGGAGATTACACCAAAAATATCCATAAGCGATGCCTTTCCGATTGTGGGATGGCTGAACGGGCAAGGGCCCGCCGGTTCGCGTTATTTTATCACATTGCGCCGAAAATATCAATCCTTAACGCAAAAAAAGGGACTAGGGACTAAGGACTAGGGACTAGGGACCAGGGATCAGGGATCAGGGATCAGGGATCAGGGTAGGGCGGCCAGACTCTGGCCGCCGTCCGCAGGCTGGTTGGTATGGATGCGGCGGCCTGGAGTCAGGCCGCCCTACGGCTCCGATTGCCTGATTGAAGAATCCCGACTTGCCGCGCGTAAAGCCTTCCCCCCCAAGGGGGGAAGGTGTCATCCGGCGTCTCACGGAAGCCGGATGACGGATGAGGGGGAGCGTATCGATGACCGATTCGCAGATTCCAACGGTCTGCTTGTCGGAACGCCCCCTCATCCGCCTCGCTGTGCTCGGCACCTTCCCCCCGAGGGGGGAAGGCTCTGTCGGAGTCCCGGCAAGCTGGCCGCACCGCCGCTTCGTCGATCTCCTATTGCCTAATCCCTATTCCCTATTCCCTAATCCCTGATCCCTGGTCCCTAATCCCTGGTCCCCTGCCCGTAGTAGGCGTTCGGGCCGTGCTTGCGGGTATAGTGCTTATCCTGAATGCGCTGCGGGGCGGGGGCGGCGTCGGGATTCACCTGGCGGGTGAGGATCGCCATTTTTGCGACCTCCTCCAGAACGACCGCGTGGTAGACGGCCTGGGCCGCGTCCTTGCCCCAGGTGAAGGGGCCGTGGCTGTGGCAGATCACGGCGGGGACCGCCATGGGATCGATGCCGCGGTCGCGGAAGCACTCCACGATGGTATGCCCGGTGTTGCGCTCGTAGCCCGCGTCCAGCTCCGCCTGCGTCAGATGGCGGGCGCAGGGGATCGGCCCGTAGAAGTAGTCGGCGTGGGTGGTCCCGTAGCAGGGGATCTCCTCGCCGGCCTGGGCCCAGGCGACCGCGTACGGGCTGTGGGTATGGACGATGCCGCCGATCTCCGGGAAGGCGTTATACAGGACCATGTGGGTCAGCATATCGGAGGAGGGGTTCAGCGTCCCCTCGACCCGGTTGCCCTCAAGGTCCACGACCACCAGGTCCTCGGGCCTGAGCGTTTCGTAGTCCACGCCGGAGGGCTTGATGACGAACAGGCCCCGCTCGCGGTCGATGCCGGAGACGTTGCCCCAGGTGTAGGTGACGAGACCCCTGCGCGGCAGCTCCAGATTGGCCTCATAGACCTTTTGCTTGAGTTCTTCTAACATATCGTTTTTTCCTCCTGGTTGGCTCGCGCCGCCTCATCCAGAAGCGCGCGGAAGCGGCGGCACACGCCCTCCGGCGTTTCGCCGCCGGGGCGGTACCAGAACTCGGTGACGAAGCGGTGCACGCCGCAGTCCCACGCGGCGGCAATGGCGGCCGGGAAATCCACGTGTCCCTGACCGTAGGGGACCTCCCGGAACCGGCCCGGCAGCGTCTCCTTCAGGTGCAGCGAGGTCATCTGACCCCGGCCCAGCCGGAGGTCCGCGATCGGGTCGGTCCCGCAGCGGACGCAGGCGTTCGTGACGTTGCCGATATCGGGGTAGAGCTTGAGATAGTTCGAGCCGACGCGCTGCACCCAGCGCAGACCCTTTTCCACGGTGTTCATGAAGTCGTTTTCCATCGTTTCAAAGCCGAGCTGCACGCCCGCGGCGGCAGCCCGCTCGGTCAGCGCCAGAACGGCCTCCAGAAACAGGGCCTCCGTCTGCTCCGAATGGGGCTTGTAGTACACGTCGTAGCCCGGGAGCATCACGACCCGCGCGCCGAGATCGTCCGCGAGGGCAATGCAGCCCTCCGCGATTTCGATCCCCCGTCCGCGAACGGCGGGATCGGGGTCGCCCAGGGCGTATTTGGTCAGGGCGGAGGCGTTGAGCGTGCGAATGGGCATCTCATGGCGGAAGGTCAGCTCCGCCAGGCGCCGCCGTTCTTCCCGGCTGCTGAACACGCGGGAGATCCGCGCCTCGCTGGCGTCGATGCTGAGCTCCACGAAGTCGTAGCCCGCGTTTTTGGCGATTTGCAGCTTCTCCGGCCAGCCGCAGTCCGGCATGGCCTTTTCATACAGTCCGATCCGATACGCAGGATTCATCGCTTCACCCTTGCGCTGCCGCCGGCGGCAAGGGCCTCCGCCTCCTCGCGGGTGCAGAGATCCCAGTCGTTGCGGATCGTGTGGCAGAGGGCGGAGAAGGCAACGGCAAAGTCCACGGAGGCCTGGTCGTCGCGGCCCGTCAGCTTGCTCCAGATCAGACCGGAGGCAAAGCTGTCGCCGCCGCCGACGCGGTCGTTGATCTCCAGATTCTCGTACTTGCGGGAGACGAAGAAGCCGTTTTTGGTCATGATGCAGCCCTGCCAGTTATTGAGCAGCGCCGTCCGGACCTCGCGCAGGGAGGTGCCGACGATCTGAACGTGGGGATACTTCTCCATCACCTTCTCGGCCACCTTGCGGTAATTCATCGGGTCGATGGCGGAGAAGCTCTCGTCCGTGCCCTCGGCGTGGATGCCGAGCATCGTATCGAAGTCCTCCTCGTTGCCGAGGATCACGTCGATATAGGGCATGAGCTGCTCGGCGGCGGCGCGGGCCTCCTCCCTGCTCCAGAGCGTGGCGCGGTAGTTGAGATCGTAGCTGGTGGTCGCGCCGTTCTTTTTGGCTGCCTTCAGCGCGGCAAGGACCTCCCCGGCGGTATGCTCGCCCAGGGCGGTGACGATGCCGGTGGTGTGGAACCAGCGCGTATCGAGGGTCTTTTCCCAATCAATATCGCCGGGTTGGATTTTGGAGAGGGCGGTGTGGCCCCGGTCGTAGATCTGGTAGCTGGCGCGGGGGCCGATGCCGACCTCCACGAAGGCCAGGCCGTTGCGGGTCCGGCCGATCTTGTCAAAGGGCTCGACGACCACGTTGCTCATATCGACGCCGTGCATCTGCGCGTGCTTGACGATGTAGGAGCCGGTCCAGTTGTCCACCAGCTTCGTGACGTAGGCGGTTTTCAGCGTCGGCATCAGCCGCTCGACGCTGAGGTTGGAGATATTGACGCAGCAGTTGAGCTCTGCGGCGGCAATGCCCAGGCGCAGCTCCTCCGCCTGACCCAGACGGTCGTGCTCGGGGGGCGTGAGGCGGATGTTGGGCTCGCCGAAGCTCATGAAATCGTATTTTGCCATCACTTGTTCACCACCAGCATGCCGACGCCCGGCGCCAGCTCGATTTCAGCCGTCGGCTCGACGGAGGCGAAGTCGTCGGAGTTGACGACGCAGGTGATCACGACGTCGGAATGCCCGGCCTTGGCGATGGCGTCCAGATCCATCGTCAGCAGCAGGCTGCCCTTTTCGACCCGGTCTCCCTGCCGGACCTTCGTCCGGAAGCCTTCGCCGTTCATCGCCACGGTGTCCACGCCGACGTGGATCAGCACCTCCAGCCCGCCGTCGGCCTCGATGCCGATGGCGTGACCGGTTTCGGCAAGCTGCGTGACCTTGCCGCCGATCGGCGCGTAGACCTCACCGACCGCAGGCTTGACGCCGCGGGCCTCGCCCATTGCGCCGCCGGAAAAAACGGGGTCCGGAATGTCGGCCATTTCGACCGCCGTTCCCCTTGCGGAGGCGTCCAGCGTCAGGGGGAAGGTGACGACGGGCTCGGTCTTCTTCTTGAACTTATCAAATAATCCCATAGTGATTCTCCTTTCAGACGTTACAGGGTCGCGCCGTTGGTGCGGATGACCTCCTGATACCAGTAGAAGCTGTCCTTGCGGATGCGGGCCAGATCCTTGAGATCCATGTCGGTGCGGTTGACATAGACCAGACCGTAGCGCTTGCGGAAGCCCTGATGGGAGCTGAGCAGGTCGATGACCGACCAGGGGCAGTAGCCCATCATCTCCACGCCGTCCTCGATGGCCTGTCCGATGGCCTCCACGTGGCGGCGCATGTAGTCGATGCGGTAGTCGTCGTGGATCCTGCCGTCCTCGGTCAGCGTGTCAGCCGTGCCGAGGCCGTTTTCCGTGATGATGAGCGGCAGACGGTAGCGGTTCCAATACTCGTTGAGGACGATGCGCAGGCCCACCGGGTCGATCTGTGCGCCGTACTCGCTGGCGGCGAGGTTGGTGTTCTTTTCGATCTTCCAGTAGCCGTACATATCGTAGTCCACCTCGTTGAAGCCCTCGACGCGCATGCCCTTGGGATGGTCGGCGTCGGCGGGGAAGGCGCGGGCGGTCAGCGTGCGGTAATAATTCAGGGCGATGAAGTCCATTTTGGCGGATTTCAGCAGGGCGGCGTCCTCGGGCTGCATCTCGGGGACCATGTCCTGCTCGCGCAGATAGGCCATATAGTAGCCGGGATACTCGCCGCTGCAGTGCATATCCAGGCAGTAGTCCGTCTTGAACTGGTTGTTCATCCGGGCGGCCCAGACGTCCTCCGGCTTGTTGGTCAGCGGGTAGGTAACGGTGGAGCTGACGGCGCAGCCGATCCTGCCCTCCGGGATCATCTCGTGGCAGGCGTTCACCGTCAGGGCGTGCGCCAGGAACATATGATAATCCATCTGGGCGCGGAGCTTTTCCTTTTTGACCGAGTCCGGCTCGGTGATGTTCATGCGCTCGTCCACGCGCATCATCAGATTCTGCTCGTTGTGGACCTGCCAATACTTGACGCGGTCGCCGAAGGCCCGGAAGCAGACCCGCGCATAGCGCTCAAAGGCAAGGGCGCAGTCGCGGGACGCCCAGCCGTTGTACTTTTCCACCAGCGCCCAGGGCAGGTCAAAGTGGTACAGGGTGACGAAGGGGATGATATCGCAGGCCAGCAGCTTGTCGATGACCTTATTATAAAATGCGATGCCCTCGGGATTCACCGCGCCGTCGCCGTCGGGGATGATCCTGGCCCAGGAGATCGAGAAGCGGTAGGCCTTGAGTCCGAGCTCCTTCATCAGGTCGATGTCCTCGGACCAGTGGTGATAGAAGTCGCTGGCGACCTTGGAGTCCGCCTGCCTGTCGGAGCGCTTGAAGGAGTTGAAGTCCGCGACGGTCATACCCTTGCCGCCCTCGTTCCAGCCGCCCTCGATCTGGAAGGCGGAGGAGGCTGCGCCCCACCAGAAGTTTTCGGGGAATTTGATAGACATGAGATGGCTCCTTTCCGGTTTTGTAAAATGGCCCTTCGGAGGGGAACCCGCCGAAGGGCCGAGGGGAGAGAGAAAAGAGAGAGAAAGAAACGGATGAATTCGTTGAATTATGCGTCGACCTGGAGCTCCTCGTCCTTATCGTCCTCGAAGCCGACGATGTAGGTCAGAACGGCAGCGCCGAAGAAGGCGACCGCGATGCCGATCAGGAAGGCGACGAACTGGCCGCTGGTGTTATCCGCGCAGGAGTAGGTCGGGATGGTCAGGATGCCGTTGTTGGCGAAGCCGTGGTTGGAGGCGCCGCCGATGCCCATGATGGCACCGCCGACCGCACCGGCGATAATCGCGCAGATCATCGGGCGCTTCTTGCGGAGGTTACAGCCGTAGATGGCGGGCTCCGTGATGCCGACCAGGAAGGCGGAGATGGTGGCCGCGCCGGCAACCTGGCGGAGCTTCTTGCTCTTGGTCTTGAGCATGACGCCGAGGGCAGCGCCGGCCTGGGCAAAGTTGGCAGCGCCGGCATAGCACATCAGGGTATTGTGGCCTGCGCCGCAGGTATGCTTGGAGGCCGTAACGGCAACGTCGTTGAGGCCGACCGGCAGCAGCGCACGGTGCGCGCCGAAGATGACGAGCACGCCCCACAGACCGCCGACGACCGCGCCGCCGAGCAGCGGGCTGATGCTCATGACCGCGTTATACAGCCACTGGATGCCGTAGCCGATCCAGGCGCCGATGGGGCCGACGACCGTCAGCATGACGGGCAGCATGATGATCAGAGACAGGCCGGGAACCAGGATGATCTGGAGGATCTCGGGGATGATCTTCTTCAGGCCCTTTTCCAGCCAATAGAAGACGATGATCGAGAGCACGATGGGGATGACGGAGCCCGTATAGCTGAAGACCTTCGTGGATTCGCCGATGGTGAAGGCCGTCTTCACGACGGGCAGGCCGAAGATGAAGTCCTTGACGGCGGTGTTCTGCACCAGCGCGTCGATGGCCGGGTAGCAGAGGAAGGCGCCGAGGATCATCGCAATGATGCGGGAGCACTTGAGGGTCTTTGCCGTGGTGTAGGCGAGGAAGATGGGCATGAAGTAGAAGATGACGTCGGAGGCGGCGTTCAGAATGACGTAGGTGCTGTTATCCGCCGCAAGCCATTCCAGCTTGACCGCCGCGGAGAGCAGGCCCTTGATCAGGCCGGAGGCCGCGATGGCCGGAACGATGGGCGTGAAGATGTTGGAGATGGTCTGGAGGATGTAGTTCCAGACGGAGCCCTTGTCGCCCTTGACCTCCTCGATGGGTTTGCCGTCGGCGTCCACGACGCCGCCCTTGACGTTGACCATGGGCAGGAACTCGTCATAGATCTTGTTGACCTTGCCGCCCAGAACGACCTGGAACTGACCGCCGGCCTCCACGACCTGGATGACGCCTTCAAGCTTGCTCACCGCGTCCTTGCTGGCCTTGGCGGGGTCCCGCAGAACCAGACGCAGACGGGTAAAGCAGTGGGTTGCATCCTTGACGTTGTCAGCGCCGCCGACGTTGTCGAGGATACTCTTGGCTACTTGCTTGTAATCCATTGATGCTTCTCCTTTTCTTGTTTTTTGGATTCTATTGTTACCTGACCGCGCCAGGTGGGTGCATGGATTCAGTCGAGGACGTAGCGGGCGATCTGGTTGATCTCCCGGTTCGCCGCGAGGATGCAGGTCTTGCCCGCCAGCTCGTAGCTGAGCGCGTTCGCCGGGCCGACGTCGTGATCCAGAAGCTCGACCCGGTAGCCGCCGTCATAGCGGATCGCCAGCAGGTCCCGGTCGCCCTTGCGGTGACCGACGATCGCCATCGGTCTGCCGCCGAAGACCGCGGCGCAGATGGCATGGGCAAATTCGATCTTCTTTTCATAGGTGAAGACCGGCTGCCAGCCGTCCGGCGTGCGCTTGAAGACGGTGAGGGTATCGCCGTGGAAGGGCGAGAGGGTCAGCAGCTCCTCCGCGCCGTCGCCGTCGAAGTCCAGAAGCAGGGCGTCGCTGGTCGGCTGATCGAGCAGCTTTTCGCAGGTCCACTCCCCTGCCGGAGTCTCGGGCGGTGTGAAGCGGAAGACGCCCTCCTCCGCCGTGACGATGCCGGAGCCGCCGTGGCGGGAATAGCCGTGGTTCTTGGTCAGTCCCTCCGCGATCACCCTGGCCTCCAGACGGAAGTCCTCCGGCCGGTCGGTCAGGTCGTCGGGCAGGACAGCGGCCCAGACCTTGCCGGGGAAGCGCCAGTCGTCCTTGTATGCATAGTCAGACTTGATCGTGCAGGCGATCAGATACCGCACGCCGCCGCGCTCCAGCAGATCGAAGCGGTGGACGCCGGGCAGGTCGAGGAGCGTCCGGACCTGCCACGTTCCCTCCGCCCAGCGGCAAAGGACGATGGAGGCCTGCTTGTTATCGTTGGGCGAATAGAAGCGGTGGGTCGCCAGGAACGCGCCGTCCGCGCCGGGGAGCTGCACCATCGTCATCGTGCCGCCCGGCCCGTCCCAGACCTGATCCACGCAGAAGCCCTGCTCGTCAAAGAGCAGGCAGGGGTGCTGCTTTTCCGACGCCACGAGAAAATGGCGCTTTCCCCGGAATTCCAGCGGCGCGACGCAGTAGCAGAGCGTCAGCTCGCCCAAAACCTTCTTTTCCGCTCTCATCACAGGCAGCTCCTGTACGGGATGTTCTGCGGATGCTCGAAGCAGTCCTCAAAGCCCCGGCGATGGTGGAAATAGAGCTTGTCCTTGTCAAGCGGGTAGGTGTAGTGCCCGCCCACCTGCCAGAAGAAGGGATGGAACCTGTATTCGTTGCGGTCCTTCTTGAAATCGTAGAGCAGCCGGATCTCCTCGCAGTCGGCCTGGAAGTTGGTCCAGACGTCCCAGTGAATGGGGATCACGACCTTGCAGCGCAGATTCTCCGCCATGCGCAGCACGTCGACGGAGGTCATCTTGTCCTGCATGCCGATGGGGTTTTCGCCGAAGGAGGCGAAGGCCACGTCCACGTCGTAGTCCTTGCCGTGCTTGGCAAAGTAGATGGAGAAGTGGGAGTCGCCGGAGTGGTAGATATTGCCGCCGGGCGTCCGGAGCAGATAGTTGACGGCCTTTTCGTCCATATCGGTCGGGCACTTGCCGGTCAGCTCCTCCCGGTCGGGGCCGGTGGAATCGGTGGTGACGATGCAGGTGCGGTCAAAGCTGTCGAGCACGACGATCTCAACGTCCCCGATCCGGATGACGTCGCCGGGCCTGACCACGCGGCAGCGGTCCGCGGGAACGCCCCAGTTGATCCAGGTGTCCACGCTCTTCTGCGGGCCGATGAAGGGAACCGGGATCTCCTTCCCGTCTTCCACGGTGGTCATACCGCTGTGGATCACGTGCGCCGCCCATTCGGCGGACATGTGATCCTGATGGTAGTGGGTCGCCAGAACGGCGTCCACGTGCTTGAAGGCGAAGGGGTCGCAGACGAAGGGCACGTTGCGGAGGTTGGGCTGCATCAGACGGCCGCCGCACATGTTGGCCATCTGGTGGCCGACCTTCATCTTGTTGTCGCCGTGGGTGCGCTTGCCGTTGCCGTTCCAGAAGTCGATGGTCAGGTTGGTGTTGCCGGGGGTCTTCATCCAGATCCCGGTGCAGCCAAGCCACCACATCGAGACGTTGCCCTCCGGCACGACGGCGTTTTCAATGTCCTCAACCAGCCAGGTGCCCCATTCGGGGAAGGTGGACATGATCCACTTTTCACGGGTCATTTCGGATACTTTACTCATAAGGCCTCCAGAAGCACGATCATTTATTGAACATTCGGTCGTGTTATTTGATGGTGGTATATTTATACATGATTGATTTTTCATTGTCAAATCGTTTATTTGATTATTTTATCAAATAAACGATAATTGTCTTCAGCATTTCTCACAAAGAATTTTCCCCATTTTTGTAAAATCAACCAGAAACGGCGGTGTAAAAATCCATCGTGACTTTTATGCGAATATGTAGTATAATAACTACAGAGCGCCGGCTGACGCGCGCGCCGCCGGGCCGTCCGAATGAGCAGGAGGAATGGAAGATGAATCGAAAAAAGGGGGATATCGGGCAGCGCCGGTCCGGGCTGCTGGAGATGATCCGCCACGCAGGAGGCTCGCCGCTTGATATTCCTCAAACCGCAAAGCTGCTGAAGATCTCCCAGGTGACGCTGCGGCGGGATCTGGCTGCGCTGGCTGCCGAGGGTCTGGTGGAGCGGAGCTACGGCAGAGTGACCGCCGTAGAGGAGAGCGACCGCAGCCGCGTGACGAACATCCCGGAGCCGATCCAGCGCATCTCGCGCAAGGCCGCCCAGTTCGTAGAGGCGGGAGACACCATTTTTATCAACACCAGCCGCACGGCCCTGCACGTCCTGCGGTTTATCGACGCGCCGAACGTCACCGTGATCACCAACAACGTCCTTGCCACCAGCATCCCGCACCGGAGCGACATGACGCTGATCCTGACCGGCGGCGAGGTCCGCTATCCGAAATACGCGATGGTCGGAGACGTGGCGCAGCGGACGATCCAGTCCATCCGGGCAAACAAGGCCTTTCTCGGGTGCAGCGGCCTCTCGGTGGACAAGGGCATGACGACGGAGTATTTTTCAGAGGTCGGCGTAAACAACCAGATGCTGCAAAACGTCAGCGGGCCGGTCTTTCTGCTGGCGAGCCACGTCAAGCTGAACTGGGATTCCAACTTTGTCAGCGGCCCGATCGACTACGTCAGCAAGCTGATTACCGACAAGGGCGCTCCCTCCGAGCTGATCGCCCCGTTTGAGGCGCTGGATATCGAGGTTTTTCAGGTGTAAACGAAGCGGACGCCGGAGACTGCAAATGCAGTCTCCGGCGTCCGCTGCCGGTTCGGGATCAGGGATCAGGGATCAGGGATCAGGGATCAGGGATCAGGGATTAGGGATCAGGGATTAGGGATCAGTCACCTCTGCGGCGCGGCGCAGGATGGGCAGCTCCCGGTTGGCGATCAGGCGGCCCAGGGGGGTGGACGCCCGGGTCTCGTATTCCCGGACGGCCTCGTCATAGGTCAGGCGCAGGGTGGACAGGTGAAAGCACGCGAGCTCGTCCGCCGTCAGATGCGTTTCCCCGAAGGAAACGACGCGGCAGAGGTAATAGTGGTTGAGGTTATGGCGGCGGATCAGATTGTAATAGTCGCTCACAACGCCGAGCTTGCAGCAGATCTCGACCTCCGCCCCAAGCTCCTCCCGCAGCTCGCGCCGGAGGGCGGTTTGCAGGTCCTCCCCCGCCTCCACGCCGCCGCCGGAGGTCTCGATCAGCGTCGCCCGTCCGAACTCGTCGTCCCGCTCGGCGCGGACGAAATAATAGTACCCCTCCGCGTCCGTGACGATCGCCCGGACGATCAGCCGGTCGTGATCGACGCTCGTGCGCGGCCACTGGGTATCCTCCAGCTCCAGCCGGAGCTCAGGCTCCTGTTTCATGGGACGATCCTCCTTTTTTGCTTTTTGATCCCTGATGCGACGGAAAACGCAACCGGGTTTTGCCCCGGTTGCGTTTTCCTGTTTGATTGTAACAGTTCGGCCCATCGGAGACAGTGGACAGCGAGCAGGCACCAGGGATCAGGGATTAGGGACTAGGGATCAGGGACTAGGGACTAATTCCTATTGCCTGACCGACAAATCCCGATTCTGGTTATCGGTTTTAATCAGCAAAATACATGATATAGGTTAATGTGCCTTTTATGGGACATCGGCCAT
>JAEEGG010022326.1_pt1 | contig 12469 bp, 10 predicted proteins | sample 9134161 | NCBI WGS metagenome assembly JAEEGG01 (sample SAMN16246543, study PRJNA631951) | gut metagenome | biome: gut microbiome; feature: rumen; material: CR-attached | host: Bos | place: Iran: Karaj | collected 2018-10
AATGTACTGCTTAAAAGAGAACTAAAAACAATCGCAGATTCTTTTGAGAAAAATCATATTTGGTACCTGCCTTTAAAAGGCTGTATTATGATGGACTATTATCCTTCTATAGGACTTAGACAGATGTCAGACATTGATATATTAGTCGATTCATCATGTGCTAAATTGATAAAAACAATAATGACCGATTTAGGTTTTGAAACGGTATCATTCAATCTGGGAGCACATGATATTTATCATAAAAAACCTGTTTACAACATAGAGATTCATCGTTCATTGGTTCCTGAAAGAAAAGATATTTCTGTGATTGAAGAATACTATAAAAATCCAAGCGTAATTCTTAAAACAACAGATTCAGAATATCGTAAAGAATTATCAAAAGAAGACTTTTATATCTTCATGATTGCTCACGCTTATAAGCATTATATCGGCGGAGGTACAGGTCTTAGATCCTTGATGGATATCTATGTATATCTGAGTAAATTCGAAAAAAGCATGGATATGTCATATGTTTCAAATGAATTGAAAAAACTTGAAATATCGAACTTTGAAGAGACAATAAAAAACCTATCCTTTGATTTGTACAACAGAAACAGACTGTCAGATGATGAAAAGGAAATGCTTAAGTATATCTACAGTTCCGGAGCATATGGGTCAAATGAACACAGATATAGAAACCGATTAAAACGTAACGAAGGCAGCAAGTTATCTTACGTACTTAAAAGAGTATTCGTTACAGATGAAACAGTCAAAAACTACTATCCATTCTTTTATAAGTTTCCTATATTCTTACCTGCATTATGGATATACCGAATACTTCGTACAATTTTTGTAAGACGAAAAAAGATAAAGAAAGAGTTGGATTTTCTGTTAAGAGAAAAGAAGAATAATGATTGAAAACATTTATCGAATAGCAGATAAAAATATATTAATAAGTTCAATGCATGAATCAGTTCATTCTCTGTGCAAAGATTACCGTGTAAATTCTTCGGACCGAATTGATGTTGATTTTGAAGTTAAAACAAATCAGAACGACATTGATTATGAGCGCGAAAAAAATACAGAAGGGGAACATTCGGACGGATATCTTGAAACTCTTGCGGTATATCGAAAAATAGCAGAGAAAATGATAGAGTTCGATACATTTCTTTTTCACGGATCCTGCATTGCGATAGATGGTCAGGGAATATTGTTTACTGCGAAGAGTGGTGTCGGAAAATCAACGCACGCAAAGAACTGGTGCGATTTATTTAGTGGCCGTGTATTGATGGTAAATGATGATAAACCGTTAATACATGTGGGCGATAATCATGTAACCATTTACGGAACTCCATATAACGGAAAACACAAAAGGGGAAGTGATATTTCGGTACCGCTAAAGGCTATCTGTGTACTAGAACGTGACGAACAAAACTCAATTAAAAACATTACATACAAAGATGCTTTCCCAACATTGATACAACAGATATATCGTCCGGAACACAAAGAAGCATACGCACATACCATTAAGCTGATAGAGAAAATGTCCAAACAATTGAACTATTACAATTTACATTGTAATATGGATATTGAATCAGCCAGAGTGGCTTACGAGGGGATAATGAAATGAAATTAAAAGATGAATTTATTACACATAACAGTGACGATGAAAGTATGCTCATTCCTACCGCAGATGCGAAGTTTTCAGGCATTGTTCGTGGCAATAAAACAATGGGCAAAATAATAGATCTTTTGAAAGAAGAAACCACAGAAGACGAAATCGTTGACAAACTGTTGGATATATATGATATTCCTGAAGAAACAGTTCGTAAAGATGTCAAAACGGTAATTGAGAACCTAAGTAATATCGGAGCGCTTTCATGACACATTCTTCGATTGAAAAAGAAATTGCAGAAAAAGGGCGGCTTACTTATACCGGAAAAGGCATAAGTATGTGGCCCCTTATTCGTCAGAAAAAAGATGTGGTTGTAATTGAACGTCCAAAAGGACGATTAAAGAAGAACGATGTAGCTTTATATAAAACCAATAAAAATAAAACCAGATATACTCTTCACAGAATCATAGGTGTCACAGAAAACGGATATGTTTGCCGTGGCGATAACTGTATGAAAAAAGAGTATGGAATCACTGAAGATATGATAGTAGGAGTAATGACAGAACTTTATCGTAGTGGAAAAAAGATATCGCTTGATTCTTTCGGGTATAAAGCTTATGTAGTTACGAATCGCTTGTTATTTCCTGTACGATATTGTTTTTATATTGTTATAAGAGTATTAAGAAAAATAAAGAGAACAATTATTAAGCAATGAACAAAAAGACTGATGTTAAAACTATATCATGGATTGGAAAGGTTTCCGGAAAAGGAAAGCTTCTTGTTGCTGTTCTCTCAATTCTGCAAATAATCAACGGAACAACTGGTGTTGGATACGCTCTTTTTGTGCGCAATATAGTTGATGAAGCAGTTGCAAAAAACAAAATAGGTTTCTTAATGAATGCTTTGTATTTTGTCTTGGTAGTTCTGCTTCAAATATTACTTTTCTTAACCATTAATCGTTTAACAGAATACTGTAAAAGCTATACTGAAAATGCTTTTAAAGAAAGCCTGTTTAAAGGAATCCTTGAAAACGATTTCTCGTATATATCATCCGTTCATTCTGGTGAGTGGATGAACCGTTTGACTAATGATACCAAAGTTGTTGCAGACGGCTTTACGGATATTCTTCCGGGCTTTATAGGAATGGTAGTAAGGTTCATTAGTGCATTGATAATGATTCTACTCATCGACTGGCGAATTGCAGCATTTATGCTGCCTCTTGGAGCTATTCTTGCGGTCTCTGCATTCTTCCTTAAGAAAAAAACAAAAGCGCTTCATAAAGATGTTCAGGAAGCTGACGGTGCTCTTCGTGTTTTCCTGCAGGAAAACATCGTCAGCCTTTTGCTGATTCGTTCTTTTTCTTTGGAAAAACAGGCACTTGAAGATGCAAAAATGCATATGAACGAGCATAAGAAAAAGAGAATGAAGCGAATAATGTTTACAAGCCTTACAAGTATGGGATTTCGCTTATCAATGAATGCAATGTATATCCTTGGCGTTTGCTATGGTGGTTATGGAATATTAAATGATACTATCAGCTATGGTACTCTTTTAGCCATCACTCAGCTTGTAAATCAGTTACAGACGCCTATAGTAGGTATGACAGGTGTAATACCGCGTATTTATACTACAATTGCCAGCGCCGAGAGATTGATGGAAGTAAATCAGTTAGGTGAAGATACATCAGCGAATGAAGAATGCATTCAGACTTGCGAAATACAGAAGTTATACGACGAAAGCTTTGAGAAAATAGAACTTAAAAACGTTGAATATACCTATTATCCGGCTTCAAGCAGCAGTTTTGAGTTAAGCAAAGATAATATGCCCATAGCACTGAATGATTTCTCTATGCAGATAAATAAAGGGCAGTATGTGGCTTTTGTTGGTCATAGTGGCTGTGGCAAATCAACGGTATTAAAGCTTCTTATGAGTGTTTATAAGCCTGATAAAGGTGAAGCATTAATATCTGTATCGGGCAAGGTTGAACCGCTCACAAAAAAATGGAGAAAATTGTTTGCTTTTGTTCCTCAGGGCAACTTTCTGATGAGCGGTACTATAAGAGAAATTGTCAGTTTTGCAAATCGCTCAAAAATGCAGGACGAAGAAGCAATTAGAAATGCACTTCGAATAGCGGATGCAGAGGGTTTTGTATATGAGCTGGAAGATGGAATAGATACTTTATTAGGAGAGAGAGGAACAGGTTTATCTGAAGGCCAAATGCAACGCTTAGCCATCGCAAGAGCAATCTTCTCTGAAAGGCCTATTCTTCTCATGGACGAAGCAACGAGTTCGTTAGATGAAGAGACAGAAAAACATGTATTGCAGAATCTCAGATCGATGACAAATAAAACAGTAATAATTATTACCCATAGAGCATCAGTTTTGGATATTTGTGATGAAGTTATAAAGTTTCAGTAAAAAAGGATTTTCCATATCGGAAAATCCTTTTAAATTGTTTGAAAAAATTTCTTGCATAAATGCTCTGATTTTGTTAGAATCAATAGATTTGTGTTTATTGAACATAGGCTCTATATATGGTACAATAAAATGTCATATTATGGGTTTTCAGGGGATATGTGACGATAATCATTAAATCAATAAATAATTATATGCTGATTAGGTCTAATGAATTCAGCATGAACATTTCTATGTAGATTGTATTCTAGTATTCCCCTGATTAAAGAATAATAAATTGTTTGTATTAATATAGCTTATTGAATAAATAGAGAAATAATCGTGAAAGTTTTTGCAGGAGTATTTATGAATAGTAACTGGTTTAAACTTGTAATGAAAGCTACCAAAGTAAAATATGGAAAAAAACTTCTTCTTAAGGGAATTCCTGTAATATTTAATAAAGGTGGCGCAGAACTTATTATTGGGAATAACGTAACTATAAAATCTTCTTTTTTATCAAATTTAGTGGGTCTTTATAGTCGTTCAATTATTGTTACACGTGCTCCGGGAGCAAAGATTGTTATAGGTGACGGGGTTGGTATTAGTGGCGCAACAATATATGCAAGAAAAGAAATAACAATTGGCGATAATACCGCAATTGGTGGAAATGTTAAAATTCTTGATAATGATTTTCATCCAATTGATGTTGAAGATAGAATTAAACTTTTGGCTGACCCTAATGGCGGAGATTCGGATTTAGTTCCGTCCAAGCCAATTCATATAGGGAATAACTGTTTTATTGGGTGCAATTCAATTATTCTTAAGGGATCAGAAATAGGAAATAATTGTGTTGTTGGTGCAGGTGCAGTTGTTGCCGGTAAGTTTGAAGATAATTGTGTGATAGCAGGAAATCCTGCAAAAGTAATCAGAAGATTGGGAGAATAAGAAAGTGAAAAAACTACTAATATACGCACACTATTATGCTCCTGATGTTGCATCTACCGGTCAAATTCTCCAGGATATGGCGGAAGGGATGACCGGAGATTTTGATGTTACAGTTATTTGTACTGTTCCCAGTTATACCGGTTGCATAGAAGAAAAATATATAGAAAAAAAGTTTTATTATGAAGAACTAAACGGAGTGAAAATCATCCGAGTACCAGTTCCTGAATTTTCAAAAAGCAGTAAGAAAAGTCGTATTAAAAACTTGTTGGCTTATTATAAAGGTGCAAAAAAGGCTACAAAATTAGCTGGTCAGCAAGACTATGTTTTCACAATTTCTCAACCGCCTATAATGGGTGGAATGCTTGGAGTGTATGGAAAGCGAAAACTAAAAGCAAAACTAGTTTATTGCATCCAAGATTTCAATCCTGAACAGATTGAAGCGACCGGCTATATAAAAATGAAACCTATTATGAGTATAGCTAGATGGCTTGATAATAGGAGTTGTAGAAAATCAGATTTAGTTATTACTGTTGGAAGAGATTTAGTTGAAACTCTTAAAAATAGATTTAAAGAAAAAAATGTTCCCAATCATACTATGATTAACAATTGGATTGACGAAAGTACGATTTATCCTCTTTCGCCTGATAATCCGGGTGTGATTGAGTTCAAGAAAAAATATAACCTTGAAAACAAGTATATAATCATGTATTCCGGAAATATTGGTCTTTATTATGATCTGGAAGGATTAATAAAAGTAATTGAAAAATTTAAAGATGAAAAGACTAATGATGGAAGAGAAGTAGTGTTTGCTTTTGTAGGTGCAGGAAGTGTTTTGAATAAACTTGTAGAATACAAAAATGAACATAATTTGAATAATGTAACATTCATTCCGTATCAGGATAAGGATAAACTTATTTATAGTTTGAATGCAGCAGATGTTCACTGGTGTGTAAATGCAAAGGGTATTAAAGGAGTTTCTTGCCCAAGCAAGTTTTACGGAATAGCAGGAGTAGGAAAACCTGTACTTGCAGTACTTGAACGAGATTCTGAAATTGAAATACTTATTCGCGGAATAGGATGTGGTAAAATTTCTGAACCTGGAGACTATGAAACCGTAGAGAAAAATATCAGATGGTTTATAGATAATGCTGGAAATGAAGAGATTGACCACATGGGCGAAAGCGGATATAAATATCTTTTTAATCACTTAACAAAGGATGTTTCTCTTAAAAAATATACTGAAGCGATACAAAATCTTTGAGGAATAAAACATGAAAAAAATATGTTTTATAGCACAATTTCCACCACCAATACATGGTTTGTCTAAAGCGGTTGATACGCTTTATAATTCAAAATTGGCGCAAGAATTCGATTTTGAAAAAATAGATATAACAGATAATAAGAAAATTATTTCCAACATTATTTCGATAAAGCGGAGCAAAGCAGATCTTTTTTATTTTACCATCTCGCAAACAAGAGGTGGTAATTTGCGTGATTTGATTATCCTTAAGGCTGTAGGAAATCGTCCTTGTTTAGTTCATTTACATGGAGGATACTATAGAAAACTTGTGGATGAATTACCCAAGTGGCAGAGAAATGCAAATTACAAAGCTATAAAAAAGTTGAGTGGCGCAATAGTATTAGGACCTAGTCTTAAAGACATATTTAAGGATATGTTGCCTGAAAATAGAATTTTTACGGTTCCCAATTGCGTCGATGATGAGTATTTAATAAGTGACGAAGAGTTTAACGAAAAAATAAATACTGTTAATCAGAGAAAAATAAAACAGGTTCTGTACCTAAGCAATTTTATATATTCAAAGGGTTATCCTGATGTGCTGAAAATGGCCAAAATTGAAAAAGAAAGAGGTGGAGACAAAAGATTTCATTTCAATTTTGCTGGAAAGTTTTTTCAAGAATCCGAGGAAGATTTTTTCTGGAAATATATAAAGGATAATGAGTTAGAGGATTATGTTTCATATCATGGGATTGTTAGTGGCAATAAGAAAAGAGAACTTCTTAAACTATGCGATATTTTTTGCCTTCTCACCACTTATCCTAACGAGGGTCAACCAATAAGTATCCTTGAAGCTATGGGGAATGGCATGGTAGTGGTAACTACAAATCACGCTGGAATACCAGATTTGGTTACTGATGGAGTAAATGGTGTTGTAGTGGATAAATCAAACATAGAACCTGATAATATATTTATAAAATTGCAAAGAATAACGAATTATGAAACCATAGAAACAACAAATCGAAATTGTGTAAAAAACGATTTTTCTCAAAGTACTTATTTATCAAATATGAAATCCTGCTTTTATATGTGTATAAATGAAAAAGATGAAGTATAAAATGTATGGCTTTTCAAATTCTCGTTGGGGTGAAGTTATGATATATTAAAAACATTTTCATAGCTTTAAACCAATTAATTATTTTTCTCTAATTCGATTGTGAAATTATTTGATTTAAAGAAAAAATTTAAAAATGAGTGTCAGTGTTATTAGATAAGTTTTTATCTTGTTTTTCACAAATAATAATAGATGAGGAATGAATGTATGAATATATTACATCTTTGTATGGCATGTCATTATATAGACAATTCAACTTACCAAGAAAATCTGCTTACAAAGTATCAGAAGCAATTAGGACATGAAATATATATTATAGCATCAACGGTAAATCAAGATAATGGCAGATTAATTACTGAAAATGAGAGTCGATCATATCAAAACGAATATAGAATATATGTCACAAGATTAAAGTATAAAGCGAATAATTATTTGTCAAAAAAATTATGTGCACTTGATGGCTTATATAAAGAGATAGAAAAAATAAAACCAGAAATAATATTCATTCATGGTCTTCAATCAATAGAAATATCCACTGTTATAAGATATTTAAAAATCCATCCCAATATTAAGGTATATGTTGATAATCATGTAGACTTTATGAATAGCGCAAAAAATTTTTTTTCGAGAGAATTATTGCATAAATTATTATGGAAGCGTAATGCCAAACGAATCAGCCCATATGTTTCCAAATTTTATGGTGTTTTACCTGCAAGGGTGGATTTTCTTACTGAAGTATATAATGTGCCGGTTAACAAAGCTGAATTATTAGTATTAGGGGTGGATGATGATTTGCTTAATGATGCTATTCAAAATAATTCAAGAGAAAGAATAAGAGAAGGCCTTCATTTATCCGAGGATAAAATATTGATCGTAACAGGTGGAAAAATAAACTCGGATCGTCCAGAAACATTAAACCTTATGGAATCAATAGCAAATATAAATCGTCCCGATATTCAATTATTGGTTTTTGGTACTGTAATAGACGAACTAAAGCAAAAATTTGAAGAACTATGTCAATCGCCATATATTCATTATGTTGGATGGATTGATTCAAAGCATATATATGAATTCTTTCAAGCTGGGGATTTAATTGCGTTTCCAGGATTACATTCTGTTCTTTGGGAGCAAGCGGTAGGATCAGGAAAAGCTTGTATATTTAGAAAAATGAATGGTTTTACGCATATTGATCTTGGGGGGAATTGTTCTTTCTTTGAAGAAACGACTGTTGAATCAATGGAAAAACAGATAATAAATCTTGTGGATGATAATAAAATACTCAAGATGACACAAATCGCTCAAGATAAGGGAAAGAAGTTTTTCTCGTACAAAGAAATTGCTAAACGATGTATAGAAGACTGATGGTAAAGAGGATTTTTGATGAAAAACAAATTTCTTAAGCCAAATGGAATTATATTAATTGTTTTTTCAATAATAATAGCTTTGTTGACACAATTTCCTAACGTAAATAAAGGTGTTTTGGGATATTTAAACTATCTTACGTGGATTGTAACGATAGTAGTAATTCTTATTATTGAAAGAAAAATAATAGTATCCTCAACTATAAAGGAATTATTAATAATTGGAATAGGTGGGGCTTTTTTTGAAGTTCTTCTTTTATCGACAGGTATGATTATTGAGATGTCCAAGTATGTATCGCTTGTATTCATTCCAATTATAGTGTATTTTGTTTCATTCAGTTTGGCCCGAAGAAGTCGGAGAGATAAAGAATTAAAAATATTGCTAATAACATATTGCGCAATGGTTGTATTAATGGCGATGATGATTTCCCAAAATATGTTTACGAATTTTTCGGGATGGCTATCATCAAAAACATATTTGTATTCTGGAAGTACACACAAAAACTCAACAGGGGAAATTTTAGGATGCGCGATACTTGTTTTTATTTCGTGGCCAGCAAAAAAATCAGGAAAAAAAATACTAATTAAATCGGCTTGTTTAATGGTTCTTTCTTTGGCGTTATTATATGTTCAATCAAGGGCTGTAATAGTTGCAGTAGCCGTTGCTTTAATAATGTCATATATCATTTTGGGAGATGTTAAAAAGCCATTCTTTTGGGCAATAATATTATTGATGATTATTGTTGGGATTATTAATGCCGAAAAGATAATAAATGTATTTAGACATGCATTTCTCTTGGATAAATATATGCTTGGCGGTGCACTTGATTTGACTCAATTCTCTAGTAATAGATTTTCGCTATGGAAATATTATATAAGTGAGTTTATAAAATCCCCATTAGTGGGTGTAGGAGATGCTTATTGCGATAATCTTTATATTTGTTCTTTAGCCAACGGAGGAATTATCTTTGGAGGAACTATAATTGCTGTTTTTATTCGAAGAATGATGAGAAATATTCGGATTTTAAAGAAAAGTAATCAACTAGGATTGGACGATTATATAAAAAGACTATTTCTTACTTCTACAATATATTTTATTACTATACCATTTTTTGAGGCATATCCACCTTTTGGACCGGGGGTTGCTTGCATGTTGTTTTGGATACTATGTGGATATATTGATGGAATAGATTCTGTTAAACAGATAGTTGTTAAAACAGATAATTAATAGTTTTCTTGATTCTATTTTATATTTGGAGACTACAAATGAATGGTAGTGTGAAAAAAAACATCACATATCAAATAATTTATAGAATACTCACTATTATAACACCACTAATCACTTCTCCTTATTTGGCAAGAATATTAGGGGCAGAAGCATTAGGAAGATATTCTGCTAGTTATGCATATGTGAATTATTTTATGTTATTTGCTATGCTAGGAATAGAAAAGTATGGAAGTAGAAGCATTGCTAAAATCCAAGGCAATAGGAAACAAATAGAAAATGCATTTTGGAATATATATTTGGTTCAGTTAAGTTCCTCGTTCATTTCGATTATTGGATATATTATTTTTGTAGAAATCTTTGTACCTCACGAAATAAGAATTCTTTACTATCTTCAAGGGCTGTGGCTCATTTCTTCACTTCTAGATATAAATTGGTTATATTTTGGGTTAGAACAATTTAAATTAACAGTAATTAGAAATAGTATTATAAAAGTTTTGACTGTAGTTGCAATTCTTTTGGTTGTTAAAATGCGTGAAGATTTGTGGAAATATGTTGTTATTATGAGTGGAAGTATGATTCTTTCACAAATAGTACTTTGGGCATCGATTCATAAATTTGTGGGTTTCAAGAGGCCAGTTTTAAGTGATTGTAAGGAACATTTGAAGCCGATTTTTAAAATGTTTATACCTATTTTAGCGATAAGTGTATTTCACATTATGGATAAGACGATGCTTAATCTTTTAAGTAATGATGTAAATAGTGGATATTATTATAATGCTGATAAATTGGTGAATATTCCTTTAGGAGTAATAACTGCTATGAGCACAGTACTCCTTCCTAAAATGGCAAATACATTTCATACAAAAGGCGAACAAGCTGCCCAATCGCTTTTGAAAAAATCATCGGAACTATCTATGTTTTTGATTTGTTCAATTTCTTTCGGGATTGGGGCTGTTGCAAAAACGTTTGTGCCTTTCTTTTTTGGACCAGGATATGAAGAATGCATTATATTATTAAGGTGGTTTGTGCCGGTATTAGTTATAAAAGCCTTTAGTGATTTTTCCAGAGAACAATATTTGATTCCTAAATCTAAAGATAATGTATATATAATTGCTGTTGTAGTTGGAGCGATTTTTAATCTTATATCCAATTATTTCTTAATTAGAAAATATGCGGCTAAAGGGGCGGTTATAGGAACATTAATTGCAGAAATAGCTGTTTTAATTGTTCAGCTGATTGGTGTAAGTAGAGAAATGAATTTTATAAAACTGTTTGCATTTCATAGTATTTATATATTATTTGCTATAGCGATGTATGCCTCAGTTCAATTTGTTGATTATTATGCTAGTTTGAATGGATTAGCGCTTCTTGTAGTGGAAATAATAGTGGGAGGTATGTGCTATTTGATGCTTAGTGCGATTTACTGGAAAATTAATAAAAGTAGCATTTTTCATTATTATATAGCAAGAAAGATTATTAAAACTAAAGAAAAACAGTAGAAAAATTGTTTTTTTGGAAGGAGAAAATAAATGAATCTTTATGAAAAACTTGTATCAAACGAAGAAACGATGTCGGTAGTTGGCCTTGGATATGTTGGAATGCCAATTGCACATGCTTTTTCAAAAAAAGGAATTAATGTAATTGGTTTTGATCTGAATGAAGAGAAAATACAATTATATAAGTCAGGCATAGATCCCACTAAAGAAGTAGGAGATGAGGAAATAGCAAAGACCCAAATACTGTTTTCATCTAATGAAAATGATTTAAAAAAGGCGAAATTTCATAGTATCGCTGTTCCAACACCCGGAAACATGGATCATACTCCTGATTTAAATCCCGTAGTAGGTGCGTCGGTAATAGTTGGAAGAAATCTCGTTCCAGGGTCTATAGTTGTGTATGAGTCTACTGTATATCCAGGTTGTACAGAACATATATGTGTTCCGATTCTAGAAAAAGAATCCGGATTAAAATGTGGGGTTGATTTTAAGGTAGGTTATAGTCCGGAAAGAATAAATCCAGGAGATAAAGTTCATCGACTGGAAAATATTAAAAAAATTGTATCGGGAATGGATGATGAATCGAGAGAAATCATCCAGGCAGTTTACAATATAGTAATTGAGGTTGGAACACATCCTGTATCTAATATTCGAACTGCGGAAGCTGTAAAGGTGGTTGAAAACAGTCAAAGAGATATTAATATAGCTTTTATGAATGAACTTGCTATGGTTTTTGATCGTATGCAGATTGATACAAATGAGGTTGTGGATGGTATGAATACTAAATGGAACGCTCTGGGATTCCGTCCAGGACTTGTTGGAGGTCATTGCATTGGAGTAGATCCGTATTATTTTACTTATGAAGCGGAAAAACTTGGATATCATAGTCAAATAATCTTGAATGGTCGAATCGTTAATGATTCTATGGGTGCATACATAGCTGAAGTGGCAATTAAGGAGATGATAAAATCGGGTCAAGCTCCGAAGAAAAGCAAAGTGGTTATTTTTGGATTGACATTTAAGGAGAACTGTCCAGATACTAGAAATAGTAAAGTAGATGATATCATTAAACATTTAAATAAATATGAGATAGAACCATT
>JAEEGG010022327.1_pt1 | contig 12469 bp, 8 predicted proteins | sample 9134161 | NCBI WGS metagenome assembly JAEEGG01 (sample SAMN16246543, study PRJNA631951) | gut metagenome | biome: gut microbiome; feature: rumen; material: CR-attached | host: Bos | place: Iran: Karaj | collected 2018-10
TCCGTTGATGTCCGACTATCACAGCGGTTACGGCTTGAATGTGGCACAGATTCAGGTCACTATGGACTTGCCTTGTATGCCTCCGATTAATATCAATGTCGACTCTGTGTCGCAGTATGAGGCAACGCTTACAGTCGTCGACACCACACAACCTGCCAACCGCACCTTCGTCTATGGCACATCGCCCTCGTTCTCGCAATGCGACAGCACCTTTACGACCGACATCAATCCGGTGACCATAAGTGGCCTGCGACCGGGTAAGAGATACTATGTGTGGGTACGCAACAATAACACAATCGACCGCGTCGATTACAGTAGCCCTTGGACAGGCCCTGTCTCGTTCGAAACCGTCGGTGATCCGCAGCCGAACTATTACCAGGCAACAGCCTTCTCCAACGACTCATCCTTGGGTACTGTTGAGATAGCTGTCCAGAGCGGGTCGGCAGACACTTCGAACTCAAATATGTTCTCTGAAGGCTCGAGGCTCGTCTTTACGGCTACGCCCATTGGTTCAGACTCGCGTTTCCTCTACTGGAACGACGGCGACACTACCAATCCACGTATTCTGACGCTGACCCAGGACACTTCATTGACTGCCTACTTCGCGGTAGACACTACTACGGAAGGCATTGTCTCGCCGCAATTCACATTCCGAATGGAACCCAACCCCGCCAGCACCGAGGTGAAGCTGACGGCTACGCAAAACATTATTTCAGTCGAATGCTACGATCTTCAGGGGCGTTGTTTCGCAAGTCTTAAGCCTTCGGCACCGCAATGCTCACTTGAAGTCGCCGACTGGCCGCGTGGCATCTATATGATCAAGGTCTACAGCGGCAACGCGGTGGCTGTAAGGAAACTGATAGTAAGATAGGGTAGGGAGGGGCTACTTCGTTGTGAAGCGGTTTCTGAGTTGTTTGATGACGTCGATGTTGCGAGGGACTTGGAGGTCGAGTATGCCGTCTTCGAGAGCGATGGTGCGGTTGTTTTTGACGGCGGAGAGTTGGTTGTAGGGTGGTGTGTTGCAGAAGCGTGCGCTGTCGTTGGCGCGGATGAGGATGAAGTCGGGGTCGGCGTTGATGAGGGCTTCGAGGCTGAAGGTCCAACCTTGGCTGTGTGCGGCGATGTTGTGTCCGCCGGCCATCTGGATGATGTCGTTGATGAAGGTGTTGCCTCCGGCGGTGAAGTTGCCGTCGGGTCCGAAGCCGACGACGTAGTAGACGGAAGGTGTTGAATGCGTTAATGTGTTAGTGTGGGAATGCGTTAATGCGTTAGTGGGGGAATGGGTTGGATGGGGTGAATGGGTTAATGCGTTAGTGTTGGAATGCGTTAATGTGTTAGTGGTTGGATGGGGGTGGATGGTGTCTGGATTTACTAATGTTTTGAGGTGTTTGCGCATTGATGCGTTGAGGGAGTCGGCGGTGTGTTCTTTGCCGATGAGTCGGCCTATGGAATGGACGTTGGTGAAGAGTCCGTCGAATTTTTGTTTTTCGATGACGCAGACGAGTGGTATGTCCATCTTGGCGAACTGCTGGACGATTTTCTGCGGTACCATTGAGCCGCTGATGATGAGGTCGGGTTTGCAGGAGAGGACTTTTTCGATGTTGAGGTTGCTGATGCCGCCGATGCTTTCGATGCGTTGTGCTTGTGGCGGGTAGTTGCAGAAGTCGGTTCGTCCGACGAGGAGGCTGTCGGCGCCGAGGGCGAAGATTATCTCGGTTACTGCCGGCGAGAGGCTTACGATGCGTTGGGGGTGGGTGGGTACGTTGACGATGCTGCCGTAGTCGTCGGTGTATTGGTAGGTGGTGTGTGTGGTTTGGTTGTCGGTGGGGTGTGGGGTGTGGCAGGCTGATGGGGCGAGGGTGAGGATGGCGGCGAGGCAGAGGGTTTTGAGGCGATGGGTGGTGGATGTGGTGTTTTTTTTGAAATGGGGCATAGGATGTGTTTTTTTTGTTTTTGGTGTATGGTTCTGAATTAGAGTGGTAAAGGTGGGGTGGTTGGGGGTGACGGTTTGAAGGAAATGGATGTGCAAATATAGGGAGATATTTTCGATTGGGGTGGGTTGTTTGAATGTTAAAAAGAGTTAAAATGAGTTAAATTTTTTAGGGGCTTGTAGATTTTTGTGTGTGAATTGTATTATATAGGTTTAAAGGTTGGAGGGTTGGAGGGTTGAAGGGGTTGGATGGGTTTAATGGGGTGAGTGGGTTTAATGGGTTTGAGGGTTTGAGAGTTTGAGGGGTTGAGGGTTTGAGAGTTTGAGGGTTTTTTGCCCGAATCAAAATAATCAACAAATTAATTATCAATGTCAACGATGAACAAATTAGAAAGATCCGGATTACAACATCGTTGGGACGGTGCAAGGGAATGGAGGTGCGAGACGGCTGCGTTTCCTTGCAGGGCATCCCCTCGGGAGTGTAATAGCTTCAAGTTGTAACAAACAAAAAAAACGATCAACAAAAACTTAAAAAATTATGAAGAATATATTATTTAACAAAAAACTGAGAGTGCTGGCGTTCTTTCTGCTAAGCCTGCTCTCGTCGGTGGCCTACGGGCAGCAGCCGCCGCAAGCGTGTCATATAACGATAACGAGCGACTTTGAGTCGCAATGTCTTATGCCGTTGATTAAATACGATGTGTATAACGAGGAGCCGGAAGCGATCATTGCGTGTCAGGAGAACACGGTCACGTATACGGCTTCGTGCAACACGGGCGGAGTGGCCGTAGTGCAGTGGAACTGGAATGTTGTCGGTGCGAGCACGTGGATGGACAACGGGAACGGCAGCATCACCGTTACCTGGGGTGCGGGTCCGACAGGACAAATAAGTGTTGAAATAACGACAGCGAATGACTATAGCTGCTCGACGACGCAGAATGTGAAGCTAATAGAGAAGCCCGATATCTTGGCGGGTACTATTCCGAACTATGTAGAGACACCGAACCACGATAAGATAATCACTGTCTGCAAAGGCGGGACGGTGGAATTCACAGACCTTTCCAATACGACCAACAGTGATATAATAGGTTACTATTGGGAGTGCAGCAACCCCACCATTACATCATCCTTACCTAATTTCAGACTTGAGAACGTTATGGACGGATGCGAGGTTGTGCATAGGGTGTACAACAACTGCGGATGTTATGACGAAGAGATTTTCACCATCAAAGTGGCAAAAGGAGATATCCTTGAGCTGGGCTGCTACGGTACGGTGTGCCAGAACGCGGTGGTTACCTATACGGCGCTGAATCCTACGTGCAGCCAATACAGCTGGTATGTGGAGGGAGGTTCAATAATCGGTAGTCAGGACCAGCCGAAGGTGACGGTGCAATGGGATCATCCCCAGAACGGATATGGCGTGATAGGTCTGGACGGAATGCTATGCGGAGAGAATTCGTGTCCGTCATTGATGAGCAAGAAAATACCTGTTATACAAGACACTTTGGATATCAACGGGCAGGATGTTGTGTGTGTCGGTGAGGCCGTCAGGTACAGCATACCCCTCTTTGGGTCGACGGAATACCACTGGAATATAGAGCCGACCATAGGTGTAGATACCTTCGATGTGAACGGAGCCAATCAGAGAACGATTGTGTTCAACCAGCCAGGGGACTATAAGATAAAGGTATCCTATGAATGTGAGTTTCTTGAATGCGGGAGATTCACATCGAAAACCCTTTTGGTCAGGGTTAAGCCCAAACTTGAAATAGAAGGCGAAGAGCGCATCTGCGTCACCAATGCCTGCGATCTGAAAACCGACCCCAACGTGTCAGCAAAGTGGAGTGTATATGACATTGACAACAATGACCATTTGATCCACACAGCTTACAATCTCTCCACCTTCGCGTATAACTTCCCGCAGGCGGGAAAATACCGTGTTACCGCTGAGCATCCGGATTACTGCCGTCCAGCGGTGTTTGTCATTACCGTTGTGGATGCGCCACCGGCCCCTGTAGCGGCTGACTTTGCGCTGAGCAATCCTCAGGAGGCCTGTCCCAACTCCAGCATACTGTTGAAGGCTAACCCTACCAATCCAGACTACACCATAGTGTGGGAACCGACGTGTGATGATGCATCGCCGGAAATGGTTTCGGGCAATAGAGTAACGATTAATTATCAGAATACCGTTTGCAACATCAATGCCTACAACTACGACCGCGTGCTGGGTTGTCTTTCAGAAAATCCCTATGTGCATACGGTCAGTGAGTTCCAGCTTGCAGGTCATAATCTGCCCACCAGCATAACTGTTTGCCCTGGAGCGGAGCTTCCGTTTAGTGTTCAAAACCAGAACGGAGTGACATACGAGTGGGAGCTTAGTCATCAGTACTGTGCGTCGGTGCAAGGAGATAACACCAGTAATGCTGTTACGCTTCTTGTCAATAAACTGTCATCCTATCCTGTAACATTCAATTTCACATTGAAACGCACGTATTGTTCCGGAATGGTGGATTACCACACTATAGAAATAACAGTCACAGATGATCCTGATGTGGAATTGTCAATCAATCACTCCGACCCGGTATGCCAATACAGTACGGTTGTGTTGTCCGGTTCAGGATGCAATGGCAATTCATACGAATGGACTATAGAAAACATAGAATACCAAGGGAACCCCATTTCTCATATATTCAGACACTCTGGCAGTGTTAATGTGACGATGAAATGCAATCCCTATTACAGCTGTCCGAACCACGACTATTATGCCACCAAGACGGTGACCGTGCACGTGAATGCTGCACCGCCGGCGTCGGGTATAGCATTTTCGGGCAGTCAGGTGTATGTTACACCTCCGTTAAGCCCGTCCAATTATGATTTTCAATGGGGCCATACAAGTACAAACAGCAATGCTGTGAGCACCGATCCGACTGTGGATTTATACACTTGTACTGTTACGAACAGGACTACCGGTTGTTCGAAAACAGTAATGGCCTATAAACCCTGTCCGAATGCACTGACAGTGACAGCAACACCATTTGATTATTGCTCAAAGCAGGTGTTCTTGACGGCTACCGGTGCCACAGGCCCGGTGAATTGGATTATCACTGGTGGTGAATACAGTGTTGTGTCAACATCGGGCACATTTGGCGAGAATACTACTATATTGATTGAAACTGCGGGAACATATACAGCAATGGCCCGTGTAGCCGGTAATCCTTGTCAGTCGGGTACTTGTCATTTCACAGCTGACTTTGTACACGATTTCACCTTTGAGAAGGCTTGCGATAAAATTATAATTAAGAATAATTCAAGCTACATCAACGGCAATGAGACGGTTGTATTAAACTACGGTAATCATCCTCCTGTGTCGTTCCGCGCAGATCAGGAAATAATCCAGGTTCCTGTAGGATCGGGCACATACACTTTCTATTTTATCTCCTTTAACGGCAATAGTATTCCACCTTGCCAGCTCGAAACTATATCGATAGCCAATACCTCCCACTTGCCTGTTACTATTACGCTGCCTTTCTCGACACCTCAATACCAAGCGTGTGAAAATTCTCCTATCCAATTGACTGCAAGCATACCGTCGCCCCATATTATCTCGGAAATAAATTGGAGTTTTACCGACGGAAGCAGTTTCAGTAATCGCAACCCTATCCACCATACCTTCGCTGAGAACTATCCATACTATTATCCTGTTACGGTCCAGGTTAAAGATGAGAACGCTTGCACGTTGACAGGAACAGTACAGGTCCGTTCTCACAATAATGATTTGAAACCGGAGCATCTGATTCCCGATGGTGTACAAGTTTGTGAGGGGACTCCCCGGAAACTGTCATATTCTGTTAATGGCACATCTGTTGTGGCTCCAACAGGTTTGGTTGCATATGCGTGGGACTTTGCACCTACCACTCATAATCCCATCAACTACAAGTATGTGTCGACCACAGGCGACTATGGTGTTACGGTTACTAATTCCAATTATTGCAAGGCGAAGAAAATTAAAAACGTGCCGTTCAGTAACAGCCCGTATGCTCTCATAGTCACAGCCAGTTCGATATACTGCCAAGGTGAGACTATCAAGTTCTACGGATCCCCGGATCCCAATCCGAACAACTACACATTCTATTGGGAGATTACCGATGTGAGTACAGGAACTGTTAATACATACAGCGATGCTGATATTTCCTACACACCAAGTCACGCCGGAACATATACAGTCTCGCTGACAATCACCAACAACGAAGGCTGCTCAGATAACGCTTTCGAAACCATCACTGTCAATCCGACTCCTACGGCGCCGACATTGTATTATAGCGGCAACAAATGTTTAGACCAGGGCGCAGTGGAACTGGCGGGCACAACACCCACTACACCGGCAAGCGTCATAAACTGGAGCAACGGATATACCGGTCCCAATGCCAAGTACTTCACCGCTGGCGAAGCCCAGGCTTGGTACTATGACATCAACACCGGCTGCAAGTCGAACGAAGCAAGAATCCACATCGAGCCCCAGCCTGATTTCGACGCCCTCCTTACCGGTTGCTACGAGAAGTGCAAGGATTATTTCGATACTAAACCGCAACCCAGACTCCCCGTCTGGGGACTCAGTTCGGGTATAGAATATATCAAATGGGATTGGAACCGCGATATTGTCAACAACGTTGGAAATGGTTTGGTGTACAGTCCCGGCTATTTCCTCTCTCTCCTTCTGCCGACATTTGGCGACTACAACCTTGAATTGAGGTATAACGGCGGTATATGTGGACCGGTTACGTCGCCCACACTGACTATCAAACCCACCGACACTTGCGACTGCAAAGACCTTGACATTGACTACAAATACAAGATGTATGTCAAAGACTGCAAAATCTATTACGATGTAACAGTTATAGTATGCAATAATTCAAGCGAAGACGCTTGCTTGGGAGATATTCAGTATCTGTTTGATAATGAATATATTCAAGTGGTCTATGCAAATTATACCAATCACACGGTAACTCCTGGCAATTGTGAATCAATCAATATGCTCATCGAAGTCGCGCAGTTTAAGCCTTCATCGACAATCTCTTTCCGCATTTACGACAAGTGCAACAAATGCGCAACCGATTTCAGCATCAATCTTATGCCCGAGAAATTCGAATGTGAGATGCCTATGAATGTTGATGAAATAAATATCAACCACGATCTGTCGAGCGAAGTGGCAGGCTATTTCAAGTTTGTCGCCAATGTCAATCCCGCAGAGAATGTCCTCGACTTTTGGACCGAACCGCCAATGGTTATTGACTACTTCTACGATGGAATTGACAAAGTGTATGGAATGAATATGATAGATATGTCGTTGCTTTCGCAGCTCGTTGCTGAAGATGGCGATATCTGTTTCTATGCTCTAACCTGCTTTAAAGACAAGCTCTGTCTGCGCAAGTTCTGTATGCCAGCCAAGAAACTCTATGAAATGTTTGTCAACGAAGGTGTTATCCACAATTCAGCAAAAAATAAGTCAGTACAAAGCGAAAGCAGCGTTATTGACGAACAGTCCATTGCCGACCCGCGGCTTATGCCAAATCCTACAACCGGCGAGGTTAACGTCATCGGTACCGCCGATGAGGTTGTCGAGGTTATGGTTCTGGATTTGAACGGCCGAAAGATGGCTGCCTTCGACAACACAACCAATTTCAACATCTCCAACCTCTCTTCAGGCATCTACATTGTACGTGTGAAAACCAAACACGATGATGCCGAGAAGGTCACATACCTCAAACTGGTCAAGAAGTAATTCAAACCAATCCGTGGTTAGTGGGCAAAATGCCCACTAACCACTTTTTTCTTTTTTTGCGATAATCTGTTATCCCGCTGTCCGGATCTTTTCGCCGAGAACATTGTCCCTCTTTTTTTAATCATATTTTAAAATCTGTATTTAATATGAAGAAAATAACATAATAACTGTTATGTCCATTATCACCTTCGATGTTCACGCCCAGCGCTTTGACTGGGTGAGGTCATATTAAGGTCTACATTACAACATCGTTGGGGCGGCGCAAGGAAAAATGAAATGTTAAAAAGAGTTAAAATCAGTTAAATTTTGATATGCTTGTATATTTCCGGGTTCAAAATATGTTATATATAAGTAAAACACGAACAATTTAGCTTTTACAAATTAAAACAAGAAATAGTAATAATTTAAAAACTATTTACCCAAAATTAAACACATCATTATATAAACACGATTTTTTATCATAACCATTTAATCTAATTAAACTATTAAAGTATTAAAGTATTAACCCTTAAACTATTAAACTCTTAAACTCTTAAACCTTCAAACTCTTAACATTTTTTGAACACCGACCGGCGAAAATATGAGCAGTTTAATGCTCTGCTTGACCGTCACAAGGCACAAATCGAGAATATGTGTATGCGGCGGGCAAGGGGAGAGTATAATTGCTGTGCCGAATTGCGACAGGAATGTTACATAAGTATATGGAAACACCAAGACTCTTTGCGCCCAAACTCTACACCTATGCAAGAAACCCTCTGGGTTTACTGGCAGTGCCGCAGTGTCTTTTCGCGGTTGCGTCTCCTGAAAAGCGCAAACCTGTGGCAGCCTTTAGACGACAATATGGCTGACTCGGTGGCCGAGCCAGAGGAGAATACGGCGCGCGAGTATTTAGAATCGCTCGCTGTCATACTCAATCCTTATGAATACAAAGCGCTCCAAATGATGGCTGAAGGATACAAACCTGACGAGATGGCAAAAGCGTTAAATATAAAACTTCATAGCGCGATACAACTTAGATACAGAATATTGACAAAAATGAGACAAAAGTACGGTAAATTGAATGGAAGTTAGGGAATGGTAGAAGCTGAAAGAACAATATGATATACATTTAAAATAAAACATTATAGATAATTAAATAAACACACATAAACTTTACTGAATTAGAAACGTGGTTCTATACAAAAACTAAAAATAACTTTGTTATGAAAGAAAGCCCTGAACAGTTGCGGCAGTTGTCGCCAGAGGATTATGCCAACATAAGGGAGCTTCTTGCCGAGCATTCTGTTGGCCTTGATAAGCGTCTGGCCAGTTATCGCCGCCGTGTTAAAATACGTCGTTACACTGTTGCGACATGTATATTTATGGGGTGCTGCATATCCTATTCGTCGGCCGTTGCAGTACCGAAGTATAACTATATAATTTCCACAAGTCAGGCCGACAGTCAACATATCTGCGAAACAATCCATAACGCACTGTGTAAGATATGATATGGCGTAATAACATAATAAAATTCTGGAGCATTTTTGCGATAGTATTGTTGCTGGCGCTGTTGGCAATAACAGTAGCGTTCAAGTGGCAGCGTATATTCCCGGATGACCGCGTTAGTCTGTTGTATACCAAAGCTTCAAAGGTCGAAGGCTTGAGCGCCTCATTCGTGGAGGGCTATCGGGTCAACGACACCCTTTCGCTGGATGTGACTCTGCTCGAGACACAGGACTCTCTGGCGTGGAAGTGGGTGTGCGACGAGCTGAATATAATGACCTTGGACGACATTCCACCTGAGTTGCGTGCAGGTTTCTTCAAACCCCAATCGTTCGAGTATTTCTATATGTCACCGGATTCTACGTTGTTGGCCGCAAACTATAACGGCCAGACCGATACCGCGTCCGAAATGTACAAAGATATCAAGGACGTATGTGTGTTTACACGCTATGATATGACTGCTTGTGTGTTCCATTTGTGCAACGACTCGCGGCGCAAAGCAATTGTCAGCAAGAAGGTCGATGAGATAACTTGGTGACAATAAACCACTGAATCATTAACAATTATTATAAACCAATTTTTAAAAACATTTAAAAACAAACAAAATGAAAAAAAATCTCTTTTTCCTCGCACTCGTAGCAGTGTTGGCAACAATGGCGGTAAGCTGCCAGAAAGAAAACAATCTCGATCCTCAGTCCAGTGTTGCTGAGATAGGCTCGGTACGTACGGTTAGTTATTCCATAGACGGAACAAATGGGCAGGTGGTCCTGTATGGCGAAACCGAATGGAGTAATTTCCTTGACAAGATGATGTCGCTGAGCTTTCAGGGTCACAGTGTCGACTTCAGTATTAATGAGTATTACACTAATACCGGAGCCAAAGATACCGAGGTGAAAACCACTACCAGCAGCAAGGAAGCCAAAGACTGGTCTGACGATAAAGCCAACCAGGGTTACCAAGTCAACGTGTCCTACAATGAGGGCAACGGTCAGTACACCTGCGTGGCGCACAAGTGATTTGAGAAAAAGAAGAAGTGATTTGTGATTGGTGAATGATATCCTAAGACTATTACACTATTACACTCCAACGCTTATACTTACGAAATTTCCTTTACTACTTTTACGGAATACATTCACCAATCATTTAATCTTCTTTTTTAAGTTTTAAGACCATAACCAATTAGCCATAAAACCGTTAAACGGTTAATAACAATCTTGTACAGTTATGAGAATCATAAGGTTTTTCCCCATACGATAGTTAATGCCGGTCGTGTGGGGATAGAAAAAAGACACAACTATACCAAAAAGACCTTTGGATGGAACAGAGTATAAGTGGGTGAATCTTGAAGGCGTATGGTTGAAGGATGTAATATTGGAATAACTGTTCGTTGCGGCGGATTTAGGAATCCGCCGCAATTTACCCTAAAAACTCTAAACTATTCAATTTTTCAAACTTTCAAACTATTCAACTCTTAAAACTTATGACGAAACACACAAGCATTTTTATTATACTCATAACTTGTGTTGCGGCGCTGGTATCCTTCTGCTCTTGTGGCGAGAAGGAGAACGGTACGGTCGGCGGCAACTCCGAGGCCGCCGACTATCCCGCCGTGTTGAACAACACCCGCTGGCGTTGGACTGGTGGTTCTGACGTTGTCGGCGTCAACTGTGTTGAAATCACCTTCTTCAATGCCGATAAGCTCGCCTCGTTGATTATGACTACGTCAAACTATACCGTTGACCGCTATGATGCTACCTATAACTACTCCGACGGATCAGGCACTATGACTCTCGTACACAGAGAGACAGGCGCCAATTCGTCCGCCTCGTTCACAGTAAGAGGTGACAAACTAACCCTCCTTATGGGAGGTGCCACCTACATCCTTCCACTCTTCAACCCGAGCGGAATCTCTACTCTCTGAAAAGATTTGGTTAGTAATATGATAAGCCCTCTGTCGGAACGACAGAGGGCTTTTTTTATTCGATGCTGTGCCGCAAGCATTATGCTTGCGAAACTAAGCTGTTAGAGCAACTTGGCCAGTTTTGCTGCCAGGTCGCCAACGCGGGTGCTGTAGCCCTTCTCGTTGTCGTACCAGCTGACGATCTTCACGAAGTTGCCGTCCATAACCTGGGTCAGCAGGCTGTCGAAGATCGAGCTGTGGGTGTTGTCGATAATATCGATGCTGACGATAGGCTCATCGACATACTGCAGAACGCCTTTCATCTTGCCTTCGGCGGCTTCCTTGACGGCGGCGTTGATTTCTTCCTTGGTAACGTTGCAGTTCAGCTCGGCGGTCAGGTCAACGACACTGCCGTCGGGAGTAGGAACGCGCATTGCGAAACCATCGAGTTTGCCTTTCAGCTCGGGGATAACCAGACCCACAGCCTTGGCAGCACCGCTGCTGGTGGGGATGATTGAAACGGCGGCGGCACGGGCACGACGGAGGTCGCTGTGCGGCTGGTCGAGGATCTTCTGGTCGTTGGTGTAGCTGTGGACGGTGTTCATCAAACCGCGCTTGATACCGAACTTGTCGTTCAGCACCTTGGCCACGGGAGCCAGGCAGTTGGTGGTGCAGCTGGCGTTGCTGACGAGCTGCATCTCTTTGGTCAGGACATCGTCGTTGACGCCCATAACAACGGTAGCGTCCACGTCGTCGGCCTTGCCAGCGGGAACGGTGAGGATCACCTTCTTGGCACCGGCGTTGATGTGCTTCATCATCTGCTCGCGTTTCTTGAACAGACCGGTCGACTCGACAACGATGTCAACACCAAGTTCGCCCCAAGGCAGGTTCTGCGGGTCGCGCTCAGCGTAGATTTTCACTTTCTTGCCGTTGACCACAATGCAGTCGCCTTCAGCGTGCACTTCGCCGTCAAAGTTGTCGTGTACAGAGTCATATTTGAACAGATATGCCAGCGTGTCGGCGCTGGTGAGGTCGTTGATTGCCACGATTTCGAGCTCGGGATGAGCCAGCATTGCGCGGAAGGACATTCTTCCGATTCGGCCGAAGCCATTGATTGCTACTTTTGCCATAATTTATTGTTGTTTAATTGTTTATGTTGTACTTCTTGTTTAGAATGCGTTTACAAATATACGATTATTTTATATAACGGCAAAAAATATCCTAAAAAATGCAAAAAAATGTCATAAAAGGCTGCTGCGGTGCCGTCACCCGAACGGCGACGGTCAAAATGGCTGGAATCGCTGCGTTTTCGCCGCAACTGGCCCCTACCAACACTGGTTGTTGTCCGTTCGTTGTCCGTTTGTTGTCCGATTGTTGT
>JAEEGG010022330.1_pt1 | contig 12467 bp, 9 predicted proteins | sample 9134161 | NCBI WGS metagenome assembly JAEEGG01 (sample SAMN16246543, study PRJNA631951) | gut metagenome | biome: gut microbiome; feature: rumen; material: CR-attached | host: Bos | place: Iran: Karaj | collected 2018-10
AAAAGAACACGGCCAAAGCCCAGCTCTCTCATTCCAAATGCAGACGCATATGTTTTTCCGGTTCCTGTTGCACTTATTAATAGTGCCCTGTCTTCACCGGCATCAACGATTCTTCTTAACCCGGCGACAAATTGCTGCTGCATAGAATTCGGGCTAAGCGTATATTTCTCAAGCGATATTTCCTGTCCTTCGCCCGCTATTCTTCTCTGGTTTTTAACAATTTGATACCGTTCGGTATATTGCTCAATAAACTGATCATAATTCAGCGCGTACTCGCTGTTCCACAGCTCATTGAACTCGCGCACGATTTCAACTGTCATCTCACCGTGCTCTGTGGATACAAGCTTTGTATTCCATTCACGGTTCGTCGTTAATGCACTGTTTGTAATATTGGAACTTCCGATAATAATCCGATAAATACCATCTTTTTGAAAGATATACCCTTTTGTATGAAAACCGATTTCAGCCGCATTGGTATCATACATTTTGATCGTGATATTCGATAAATCATTTAGTTTTCGCAGGGCCTTCGGTTCACTGAAACAGAGATAGTCCGTCGTAAGGATTTTTCCTGGTATATTTCTTGTCTCAAGCTCTTTCAGCGTTTGAAGAAGTGGCGTGATACCGCTCTCCGTGATAAATGCTACGCTAATCTGAAAGCTGTCACAACGCAACAATTCCTCTTCAATGGACGAAATGACCTTACGTCCATCGCGAGGATTGTTCGAAACAAAACCCGGTTTATAAGAAATATCAGTTGCAAGCGAACCATCAATAAAAGCCGTTTCAAAACCGGCCCTCATCTGGCTCTCAATCTGCTTTCTTCTGCCATTGCGAAACTCCTAATATGAACTACTATTTTATTCAAACGTTCACTCGCCTAAATCTCTTGGCTATTAGGGCTAGGTTACATAATAACCCCATCAAATTCTAATGGCTAATTATATCACATTCCCGCATAAAAAGCGAGTGTTTCGAAGGGAATCCTAGACAAAAAAACGCCGGCATCAAGCCGGCGCAGATAGCACGTTATTTATAATCTTTCTTCATAGAAACAGAAATTCATCTTTTGGAATCCCGCAAAGCGTTTACTTTTACAGTTTTTCATTCAAGAATCAACGGAATCCTCTCGCTTTGCGGAATCATTTTCCGGATTGCGTCAAAGAGTTCTTCAAAAGACTTATCCCACGCATCGGTTTCCTTTATGGTTCTTGTGTTGTCCGCATAAGTAATGCAGAAACCAATTCCTCCAACATCATTAAAATACTCCTGCCGGTTTTTCTTTAATGCTTTTTCGGTAAGCTTGCAGATTGTCTTGAACTGCTCGACAAACTCTGCACTATTTGTCCGGTGGGACCACTTCACGAGAGGATTCTTCGCAGTCGGACGATATGGTTTATAATCATAAGTAATTGATTCCGTTGTAATGGAGAGTCTGTCATCATAGACGCCATCCATTGTACAGTTACCGGAATGGCTTGTGATTGTAATTCGTTTGATTTCTTTCATCGCTTTTTTCTCCTCTTCTATTAGTTTACATAAACAATCTATGATATCCAGCACGAACTCTTATACTTTATGCCAGCCTCTTCAAACAATTCTATCGCGGCTTTCTTTCGATAGTCCTGGCCGCATTCCTGCGCCAGCATAGACTCCAGGCTTCCCACATACTTTTTCGATAGATACAATCGCAACTTCTCTGTGTTTTCAGCATCGAGAATAAAGAAGCACTACTACAATTTTATAATACTATCTATTCGCCCCCGAGTAGTTCTCTCTCCACAGCGCCGACTAGTGCAACTAAAAATCCTGATTTCTCTTGTATTATCACTTTATTTATATTCGTTATACGATTAGGAAGTGAATTGGCAACACACATTTTTATTTCTTTTTCCAAGTCATCTGACCATGCGCCTCCTTGACTTGTTCGTGTATCCCTCATGCGTTCTGACCATTTTTTCTTGGACTTAAAGAACTTACTATTCAAATCTATATCAAAACGCTCTTTCAATATGGATTCGTATACTTCCTTTCGCAGGCAATCTTCAAATTCCGAGTCTTGAGAGCCAATACTGCTTGCGACCTTATAATTCGTCTCAGACAATAATCCACGTTCTTTCGCTTTATTCAATGCACCCCGTCCTGCCTCATCATTGTCTAGCAAAACCACATATCTGCAAAGCGAGTTCCGCAGGTCCATTAAATCATGGGTTAGATTACTCACTCCATGAAGTGGCTTGATAATTAATTCATTTCTTGCTAAAGCTTGACCAACTCGTTTACTAAGACAAGGCAGAATCTTCGATAATGCAATTTTATCATTTTCCCCTTCCACAACAAGAGCCACGCTTGCATCTCTTAGATTGTCCGACGGCAACACTCCAAGGACATTCCGAATCTCATTGATTGTTCTCGCTGGTTTAGCTGTTCCACTATTTACTATTACATTTGCTTTAACGTTATTCTGTTGAACAAATAATGGACTATGTGTTGCTACTATTACTTGATTATTTGAAGCTATATTGTTAATTACTTCAACAATACTGTGTATAGCTCCCGAATGCAGATGCGATTCCGGTTCCTCAATTGCTATTATAGACGCCGGCATCTTTTCGCTTCGATTTTTTAAAACAGCTAACGTTACTAGACTTATTACTCCGTCCCCCTTTAGGTCGATGCTCGTTGGCGTTCCGTCATCGATTATAACCTCAATATCTTTCCCCAAAAGCCGCCTGTTATAATCATCATGTGCTCGAGATATTTGAACCTTCTTTATTTGTGGCAAAAACTCCTCAAGCGAGTCGACCACTTTTTCTGAAATCTTATCTAACACAGTCTGCTGTAACTCGTATACTTTTTCTACGGCAGCCTTATACTCTTCGTGATTCTCAAGAGCCCTTATTTCTTCCATCAGAATATCTTGGATTCTTGCTTTGGCCATTTTCCCTGTGCGGATAGCCTGAATATAATTGAATGAAATACGCTGAGATATGTATTTGGCAATTATAGCAGACTTTTTATTGTATGAAGAAGACCCCTTTTTAGGTACTTCTATTTTCGGTTCATTAGTCTTCCCCACAGTAATCATGATGGGTATGTTCTCATTTCCATGGCATCCTGTGGTTTGTTTGAAATCTGCTATTTCATCTTCTTCCAGCATAAAATGTAAATAGAACACGGAGTCTGTGCTCCCTCTTTTCCTGCTTTGAAGTTGTATCGGAAAATCTCTCTTCCAATTATATAACTCACTAAATGGCCCAAACAAACCAAACCCATCTCCCCTGACAAAAGCCCCATTTAGTCTGCCATGAAGAATCAGTATTTCCATCGCAACATTAAGCGCGTTTAAGAGGTTTGACTTTCCTTCATTATTCTTTCCTATCAACACAGTTAGGTTTTGCAAATCAATCTTATGTGCCGTTGTAATACTTCTAAAATTTGTTACAGAAAAGTCTACCAGTTTCATTTTTCCAATCCCTTTCGTTGTCTAAACAAACTAAATATCGTGTACAGCGTTTATTACTTTATTTCCTCAGCGTGCAAATCATACATCCCCCGATCTACCATCATCTGCTTTACCGGAATGCCTCTCTTGTTTGCAATCTCAGCTATACGTTCTTTGTCTTCGAGGCTCATATTGGCTCCTAAGTATACGCATGTGATTGGAGGCATCTTAACAAATTTATCACCTTTGTTTTCAATAATGATTCGCCATTCGTTCTCATATTTCCATGCCTCGTCCTTTGTTAGCAGGCCAATAAGCAACTGTTTATTTAGCCTATTCTTTTTCTTTTCCGTAGGTTTTATCATGACATCCCACGGGAACCGTGGTCTATGATCAGAATAGATTATGGGGAGAGGAAGACTGCTCATTGTGTGTTGGTCTGTCCCACTAAAATCATATTCTACACAATAACCACTATGGCAATTCGCGTAATGCGCCCACATTAATCGATTCTTATAATCTGTCGCCAAGCACCCTATCCGAAAACTGTTTGTAAACTTAGCTATTTCAGATTCAACCTTTTGCAATAGATTCACTAATGCTTCATTCTTTTCCGGCTGAAGAAAGCGCTTATTTAATGACATAATTTTTCCAACTTCATCAGTATCCTCTGTTATGCCATTAGCTTCCGATAAACCGGTTAGGATTTCATCCCTGTCCATTTCACTTTCTGTGCTGACAGGCATTCGAAATCTTTCGTCATTCGCAATGTTTCTCAGTATCATAAACTGCGATTTAAGAGAACTATCTTCTATCACCGGTTCTATCAAATCGAAGAAGAAAGAGGGATTACCCAAATACGCCCCATAAACATTCTCCTGATTCTTTATGGTTAACCGGAGTTTAGACATAGTGTCCATCAAATGACGGTTTGACAGTAGTTCTTTGATTATTCGTTGTTCATCATCTGAATAAGCAGAAATAGCTATCTCATTGGCATACACCGAGACAAATTTGCTCAGGATATCATCTAAACGATCTAATTCTTCTCCATACTCTGCATCAAAAATATCCTGGAGTTTATATCCCATCTTACTGTCAAATGGATCATTAAACTGACTAGCCTCAGAGCAGTAGAGTGTTCCGTCCTCTAAACAATCCAGATGATAATTTGTAACACTCTGATACTTATACAATTTGCCATTGTTAGTGTCTTTTAGAAGCAATGCTCGAATTCTTTTCTTGGCGGCAGATTCATAGCGCGCGAGGCCAATTAGACTGTATAATAATTCGATTTTTTCTTTATCAAATGGCATCCTTTCCTTCCCCCATTAGTCGCCCGTAGCTCTCATAAAAACCAGGCCTCTCCAGTTCTCCATTTCTTTAATCTTCCAGCTTGTCCTTTTTGAAAATACCAAGACGCCTCATAAGTTTTTTCGTTTTTTTCTTTATAGGTTGGGCGGTTCGATTTTGCTCTCTTCTTTTCTCCTTTTCTTCCCCTTTCGTTGGATTAGATTGCGCCACTTTTTTTGAGGTCGCCACTAATTCAGAGAGTTTCTCTGTGTTTTGTTCTATATTCTTCCCTACAGTCTCAATATAAAAAGATACTCCTTCAATATAATTCTTTCTATTATCTATATCAGTCCATGTTTCACTCGTTTCTGTAACATATCTTGAAAGCATTATTATACCTAAAGATGCTATTGTACAAAAAGTACCAAATTTGTTCCACTCAAGAAAAGAGAGCCCATTATTATATGGCAAAGCTATTATTATCGAAATTGCGAAAGAATCGAGTATACATACAGATAATAAAGTTTTGTGGCCGGGCATAGTAACCTTAACACTTTCATCAAGGGATTTTTTTAGATACATTGAAGCCACATCCAACTTATTTTCTAATGTCGCGAGATCTTCAACACAAATCATTGGTTTTTCAGGTTTGCTTTTTGTGCTTATAGAAATAATAAGCTCGGATATGGATATGAACAATGCGCCTAAAGCAATACAATTCACCGCCTTGTTTGGAAGATCGGCGAATAAAGAAATAAATGCCAACGTTAGGTAGGCTCCTCCCATATATAGCGTTAAACTTCTCCACTGTATTTTCATATAACCCCTCCCGTTACATTTGCGCCTGCATATCATTTGGTGTAAGAGTTTTATCAAAATCATAACAAATTGCTACAACCGGAATAGCTTCCTTTTGCTTTCGATTATACTTCGACGTTTCTGCCATTATTTAACACCTCCAAAAGTGAAATTGTACTCTACGCTCCTTATTATACTCAAATAAATTTGCGTATGTAAGGGTACCCTAAAACAGAGTTTTGATTTGGTTACAACTACGATACGACCTGCGAACTCAAAATCATAAATAAACGCAGAAAAACATCCGCCAAGTATAATAATATTCACTTTTCAATTTTACTGATTAGTACAATTGTCCTGGTTCGTTCAGTATTCCAGGCACATGTAAAATTATCTCCTGTCTATTCGTCACATGTCATTGTATGCCTTCTCTTGACACTTTTCTCCGCATAAAGTATATTGGTCTGGGGTTACTACGTTTCGGACGTTTGCCGGGGGCCGTATGGCATCTGTCAGCTTTAACCCCTTTTCTTATGCCTTCGATGTTTCCGCCGGGGAGATGTAGGATATCCTCAACGTCTTGCCGAGCCCGGCGGCAAATCTCTGTAAAGTTCTGACTGACGGGTTAATCGTCCCATTTTCCAGTTTGCGAATTGTAGCCGGAGAAAGCCCGCTTCGGCTCGCAATCTCTTCCTCCTTCAACCCGGAGTCAATCACTGCCTGGGCGATTGCCCGGAAAGGCTGAAGACTCTCAAACTCTTCCCGGAATGCGTCATTCTCTAACTGTTTCTGATGATAAGTCTGAAATGAATTGTTCTTCTTTCCTGTATTCATCGCTTCTTCTCTCCGTTTCTTCCGAGTCAACAGGGTTCACGAAATTTTTGCGGATATCCGCATTTTTTTATCCAACGATGTGCATCTGCACAGCGGCCTATAATATCATTCCCTGTTAAGATTAAATCCGTACGCATCGAGATTGCCATACTCCAACTTCTTCGTGGACCGGCGCAAACTGTTTTCATACCGTTGCGGATCGCCTTTAAAAATGTACAACACCTGATCAAATGCCGCAATCGCCTCATAGGAGAGACTCTCGTTATGCCATTTGCCTTCTTCCTCGAGTTTCTGCAGATATGATACACCTCTGGTGACGAAAAATTCATGGTCCATGTCGACACAATTACCAATGTAAGTCATGGTACAACCAAGATACCGTTCTATCAGTTTTTGGGGGTCATACGTCAACTCAAGGCTGGTCAGCAGCTCGGGATGATCCTCCTTGTTTTCCCCTCTGCCGATATCGACATAAGGAATGTTGTTGCACGCATCAAAATCGATGGAATCATAGAGTGCCTCATCCGTGAAAATGAACGCGCGGAACTCAAATACACAGGACCTGTGCTCATAGGAATACTCTACCATTTGCTTGAAGGTTTCAAACATTTTTTCATCATCCGTGCCGTAGAGATAGATATTGAATAGTCCCACACCGCGATCAACGTTGGAAACATCCTGGTAGACATGGAATTTGTCGCAGCAGGAAGGTAACATTTTCTCAAACTCCGCAACGGCATCTATCTTTCCCTTCATGACCGGGTACCACTCGTCGACGAAAATCTCCCGCTCCTTATTCTCCACGGTTCCCGTCTCGGTATTCCGCAGCGAGAAACCGTCGCGATATCGGCCTATTACGGTAATCCCGTAGACCTTGTTAGTGATTTCCAGCTGATACTCATTTCCGCCCTTAATCCTCACATATCTTCGGTTAAACAGGCTCGGTCCGTCGATGCCCGGCCCGATATATGTGGTGTGGGACAGGTCCTGTTTCCCCGTGATCTCCACCTCAACTTCGTCGTTGTATTGCTGCCGCATATATTCCTTCACCGCGGCAATAATTTCCTCTTCGCCGAGCGGATTCTCTTCGACCTTCCCGGTCATGTTTTTTTCCTCTTTACATCCGGTCAAAAACAGCGCGGCACATGCAACCACAACCAGCACCAATCCCGTAAGCCGCTTTTTCATACCACTCCCCCCTCTCCGATTTAGTGTATAGTATTATATCATGCGAAAGATTCTGACATAAAGCCTCCCCGCTTACGCGGATTCCAACCGGTATGTGAAATACTTAATAATTTATTATATCACATATCCGTCCGGAATTCGAGGGGTTTCTCTTGAGCAGCAGGGCGATTCTCTTGATCAGCAGGTCGATCCGTATGCCATCTCTGTCAACTGCTGAAAAATTGGAACTAAAAGAAGAAAACCTCACCTTTAGTTCCAAACAACTGCCGAAAGATTGGAACCCAAAGAAGAAAACCCAGCCTTTAGTTCCAAACGCTCGCTGAAGAAATGGAACCAGAAGCAGAAAATCTTGCTTTCAGTTCCAAAAGATTGCCGAAAGATTGGAACCCAAAGAAGAAAACCTCGCCTCTAGTTCCAAACGCTTGCTGAAGAAATGGAACCAGAAGCAGAAAATCTTGCTTTCAGTTCCAAAAGATTGCCGAAAGAATGGAACTAAAAGAAGAAAACCTCGCCTCTAGTTCCAAACAATTGCCAAAAGATTGGAACCCAAAGAGCGAATTCCCGCTTTCGGTTCCAAACAACTGCCAAAAGATTGGAACCCAAAGAAGAAAACCTCGCCTCTAGTTCCAATCGATTGCCGAAAACCTGGAACCAAAAGAGCGAATTCCCGCTTTCGGTTCCAAAATGCAGCCGGAACCCCCCTCCCGACCCCGCCCCGGGGCATAAAAAAGCCTGCACCCCGAATTCAGGGTACAGGCTCTGATTTTACTTGTTTTACTGCTGGCGGAGCGTGGGAAACAGGAGTACATCCCTTATCGCCGGAGAGTCGGTCAATAACATAGCCAGCCGGTCGATGCCGTAGCCGATACCGCCGGTGGGCGGCATGCCGATTTCGAGGGCGTTCATGAAGTCCTCGTCGGTGGTGTTGGCTTCCTCGTCGCCTGCTGCCAGGGCGGCTTCCTGCGCTTTGAAGCGCTCGCGCTGGTCGATCGGGTCGTTCAGCTCGGAGTAGGCATTGCACATCTCCCAGGTGTTGATGAAGAGCTCGAAACGCTCTACATATTCGGGCTTGTCGGGCTTACGCTTCGTGAGAGGGCTGATCTCCACCGGATGATCCATGATGAAGGTCGGCTGGATCAGGTGCTCTTCGACAAATTCTTCGAAGAACAGATTGATGATGTCACCCTTCTTGTGACGTGCCTCGAACTCTACGTGACGCTCCTTGGCAAGTGCCTTGGCTTCGTCATCGCTACTTACGGTATCGAAGTCGACGCCGGTATATTTCTTGATGGCTTCCACCATCGTCATGCGCTCGAAAGGCTTTCCGAGGTCAATCGTATTCTCGCCGTAGGTGATCACGGTGGTGCCGCACACCTCTTCGGCAAGGTAACGGAACATGGACTCGGTAAGCTCCATCATGCCGTAATAATCGGTATATGCCTGATAAAGCTCCATCAGCGTAAACTCGGGATTGTGACGGGTGTCGATTCCCTCGTTACGGAATACTCTTCCGATCTCGTATACTCGCTCAAGGCCGCCTACTATAAGTCTCTTCAGGTAAAGCTCAAGGCTGATACGAAGCTTTACGTCCTCGTCAAGGGAGTTATAATGCGTCTCGAACGGTCTTGCGGCAGCGCCGCCTGCGTTCGCTACAAGCATCGGGGTTTCCACTTCCATGAAGTTTCTGCCCGCAAGGAACTTACGGATGCCTGCGATCATCTTGGAACGCTTTACGAACGTATCCTTGACTTCCGGATTCATGATCAGGTCGGTATAACGCTGGCGGTAACGGAGGTCGGTGTTCGTCATGCCGTGGAATTTTTCGGGAAGAACCTGAAGGCTCTTAGAAAGAAGCGTAAGCTTCTCGGCATGGATCGAAATCTCACCGGTTTTCGTACGGAAGGCGTAGCCTTTGACGCCGAAGATATCGCCGATGTCGGACTTCTTGAAGTCCGCGTAGTCCTCTTCGCCGATGGCGTCTCTTGCGACATATACCTGGATGCTTCCCTTAAGGTCCTGAATGTTACAGAAGGAAGCCTTACCCATAACACGCTTGAAGAGCATGCGGCCGGCTACGGAAACGTTAATCGGCTGCGCGTCCATGATCGCGCGGTTTTCGTTGTAATAGTTGTTGGTTGCCTCTCTTGCCGCTGCCTCGTCGAGTCCGGTAACGTCCGGAGCGACACGGCCCGCAAGCAGCTTCTCCTCAAGCTCCGTATAGAGCTTCTTCACATCGTCGGTATGATGTGTCTGGTCATATTTCGTAATCTTGAAAGGATCCTTGCCGGCAGCCTGAAGGTCCGAGAGTTTCTGTCTCCGAATCTTCAAAAGCTCGCTGATATCCTCAACAGGTGTCTGGTTGTTCTGTTCTGCCACGATAGTCCCTCCGCGCATCCTCAGTTCGCAGCCTTGTGAATGCTCATAATCTTATAGGTAATCATTCCTGCAGGTGCTTCGATGGTGATCTTAGAGCCCTTCTTCGCGCCGATCATCTCGCGGCCTACCGGAGACTCGTTACTGATCTTACCCTTCAATGCGTTCGCCTCGGTAGATCCGACCAGCTTGTAAACCACCTGCTTGCCCGTTTCCGTGTTCTGCAGCTTAACTTCGCAGCCGATGTTCACGGTGTCAAGGTCGATTTCGTCTTCATCTACAACTTCCACGTTCTTCAGAAGTTCTTTAAGCTCTTCGATACGGGCTTCGATCTCTCTCTGCTCTTCCTTGGCTGCATCGTACTCGGCGTTCTCGGAAAGGTCGCCCTGCTCACGCGCTTCCTTGATCTTGTTCGCGATCTCTTTACGGCGTACGGTGCGAAGCTCATCAAGCTCTGCTTCCAGCTGTCTCAGTCCCTGCGAGGTAAGAATCTTCTTTTCAACAATTTTCTGTGCCATGATAGCCTCCGTGAAGTTCTTTCTGTCAGATTCGTCCGTCAGATTCGTCTGCCAAATTCATCTGCCAGATTCGTCTGCCAAATTTATCTGCCAGATTCGTCTGCAATATGTGACCGAATCGCATATACTCCGCAAGTATAGCCCAAACGGGGAGTCTTTGTCAATCTTTTTTATCATAGAAGAGTTATGAGGCGGGAAATCGCGGTTTGGCGGCGGAAATCACCGGGCGGAAGCGGGCATGCTTAGGGCGGAGGCGGGCAAGTTATGGACGGGAGGCGGGTGCGCCTGGGCCGGAGGCGGGCATGCTTCACCTTGGGCACGGCGGAAGATGCGTCATAGAGGCAAGAATTTCCGAATGGTACGGACCGGCGGCAGAACTGAATACTATCAGTCCGTACCGCTTTTTTCCAAAATAGCAAGGGTCGGAAGAATTTACGGACTAACAATCAAGGAATGGATTCCAGTCCGTACCTTTCTGCCCGGATGCAGCTTGCCCGGGTCGGACAGCGGACAAAAATGAGCACAAAATACGGACTATATAAAAAGTGAAAAGCTTCCGGTCCGTACGCCTTGGGAAAAGACCCTATCGGCAAGAAAGGCGCGTACGGACCAACGGTCCGGAATCAATTCATTCGTCCGTACCATTTTGGAAAACACCGGGCAAAACCTGTCTGCCAACCATCGCGGGCACCTCAGGACACCGCGGGGCACCATCATGGGGCAATTCAGGGCACCGCGGGGGCGCCGCAACCCCCATTCTCTCCCCATTCAGAAGCCAAAAGCAAAAGAAAGCAGGCGGTTTTCGCCGCCTGCTTCCGGGTATTGCAATAATTCCGATTCAATGCTATCCGGTTTCCTGCACTTCAGTTGCAAGAATACCGATTCCCTGCACTCCAATCGCCAAAACTTCCGCTTCCTTACAACCCCATCCCCTACATCTCAATTACGATGTCATTCTCCGCTTTGAGAATGTCGTCGCGGATCAGGATTCCGTCGATCTTCGTGCCGTTTACGGTTACGCTCTTAACGCCGTGTTCGCTGCCGTTTTGGTTATTAACGGTGACGTTAAGCACCTTGCCGCGGAATACCTTCCGCATCGTGTAATTCTTCCACGAGGACGGGATGGACGGGTCGATGACGATGCCGTCCGCCTCGGGGTTAAGGCCGAGGATACCTTCGGTCGTTCCGACCATGACGGTCGATGCGGTTCCGGTGAGCCAGTGCACATGCGCGCGGCCTGCGAACGGGCTGTCCTTGCCCTCTACGAACTGGCCGAATACATAAGGCTCGAGGTTCCGGATCTCAATGCGGTCGTTGTAGTTGGCGGGTGCCGCCTCGGACCAGTACTTGAAGGCCCGGTTGCCGTGTCCGAGCTTCGCTTCCGCGAGAATCAGCCAGCCCTGCGGCTGCGAGAAGATACCTGCATTCTCCTTTACGCACTTGTTGAAGCATACCATCAGCGCTCCGTCAAATGCATGGTTCTCGTAAGCGGGATACATTACCATCGCTCCGTAAGGCGTGTTCAGCTCGCGCTCTACGGAATCCATCGCGAGGTTCTGCTGCTCCTTCGTGCCGAAGTCGGCGATTACCGACCAGGACTGCGGGTTCAGCCACATCGAAGCCTCGGGATCCGTGCGCTTTCCGATGATCTCGCCGTCTTCCTTGTAACCGCGGATGTAGCGGTCCTCGTTCCAGCAATCCTTGAGGATCTCTTCCATCTTCGCGTTGACGGAATCGAGGTATGCGATGTAATCCGTGTCGTTCTTAAGAACAGCGTACTTTCTGAGGATCTTCACGGCATATACAAGCTGGAATGCGACAAATGTGCTCTCGCCCTTCTTACCGAGCCGTACGCAGTCGTTCCAGTCGGCGTGCAGTCCTGCGGGCATTCCGTGGTTTCCGAGATTGTTCATCGAGAAATCGATCGCGCGCTTCAGGTGGTCGTAAACGGTACCCTTCTGCATGTCGTTCGCGTAGAAGATTTCTTCATCGAGAAATGCTACGTTGCCGCTTTCGGA
>JAEEGG010022331.1_pt1 | contig 12467 bp, 9 predicted proteins | sample 9134161 | NCBI WGS metagenome assembly JAEEGG01 (sample SAMN16246543, study PRJNA631951) | gut metagenome | biome: gut microbiome; feature: rumen; material: CR-attached | host: Bos | place: Iran: Karaj | collected 2018-10
GTCCCGATATGGCTTACTTCGGGTTTACGAATAAGTTACTGAAAGGTGAGACCATCCAGATATTTAACTATGGTAACTGTCGGAGAGACTTTACCTACGTGGATGATATCGTTGAAGGCATCGTGCGTGTGATGCAGGGAGCTCCCGAGAAGAAAACAGGTGAAGACGGACTTCCTGTGCCGCCATACGCTGTCTATAATATTGGTGGTGGTCAGCCGGAGAATCTACTGGACTTCGTATCTATATTACAGGAGGAACTGGTAAGGGCAGGAGTGCTCCCCGAGGATTATGACTTCGAAGCGCATAAGCAGTTGGTTCCCATGCAGCCAGGTGATGTGACAACCACGTATGCAGATGCAACGGACTTGGAGCGTGACTTCGGCTTCAAACCTTCGATATCGCTTCGTGACGGACTTCGCGCTTTTGCCGAGTGGTACGCGAAATTCTACAAAAAATGAGGCTGTTCCGCAGCCTCATTTTTTGTTTTACGACTGGAAAGCGTCGCGTTCGTCGGGCTTGTAGGCCTTGTTGTTGTCCAATACATAAATTTGCAGGTCGGTGAAGTAGCCGGTTGTCTGCAGTTCTTTCAACTGTGACTTGGCGAAAGCCTCGTCGATAAACTCCTTGGCGCTGGCCAGATGGTTCGTAAACTCCAGTTTTTTCTTCTCCGTGTCTAAGACGGAAATCCATTCGTCTTTCACGCGGTCACCAATAACGAATTTTTTGCTCATTGTGTAGATTATGTTTTTAAGTAGTTTGTTGTCCTTTTGACGGTGCAAAGTTAAGCATAATCTGCATAGGTTGTATCATTTTTCGGGCAAAAAATCGTGTAAACGTTTGAGTTCCGTTGCGAGGAAAGCGGGGGTGTAGCCTTTGGTGCTGCGTGCCACTTCCTCGGGTGTGCCGACGGAGAGAATCTCCCCGCCCTTACGGCCGCCTTCGGGCCCCATGTCGATGATCCAGTCGGCTTGGCAGATGACATCGAGGTTATGCTCGATGACGATGACTGTGTTGCCACGGTCCACCAGTCGGTGGAGCACCTGCATCAGGATGCGGATGTCCTCGAAGTGTAGTCCCGTGGTAGGTTCGTCGAGGATGTAGACGGTCTTTCCGGTATCGCGCTTCGACAGTTCGGTGGCTAACTTCACCCGTTGGCTCTCGCCGCCGCTGAGGGTGGTGGAGGGTTGTCCTAACTTGATGTAGCCGAGGCCGACGTCCTGAATGGTCTTGATCTTGCGGAGTATTTCGGGCACGTTCTCGAAGAACTCCACCGCCTGGTTGATGGTCATGTCAAGCACGTCGGCTATCGATTTGCCCTTGTAGCGTACCTCTAAGGTCTCACGGTTGTAACGCTTGCCGTGGCACTCCTCGCAGGGCACCTGGATGTCGGGCAGGAAGTTCATCTCGATGGTCTTGTAACCGTTGCCGCCACAGGTCTCGCAGCGTCCGCCCTTGACATTGAATGAGAAGCGTCCCGGCTTGTAGCCACGAATCTTTGCTTCGGGCAGGTTGACAAACAACGAGCGGATGTCGCTGAACACACCGGTGTAGGTGGCGGGGTTCGAACGGGGCGTGCGGCCCAACGGAGACTGGTCGACATTTACCACCTTATCTATATAGTTGAGCCCCTCGATGCTCTCGTAGGGCATGGGCCGTTTCAGTGAGCGGTAGAAATGTTGTGAGAGAATAGGCTGCAGCGTCTCATTGATAAGCGTCGACTTGCCACTGCCCGAAACACCTGTCACAAGAATCAGCTTTCCCAACGGGAACTCCACGGTAACGTTCTTCAGGTTGTTGCCACAACAACCGCGTAAGGTTAACCCACCCCCGGCCCCTCCCGTGCGGGAGGGGACTTTGGTTTCTGGCTCTTCAAGCTCCCCTCCCGCACGGGAGGGGTTGGGGGTGGGTGTTAAATACTTCGCCGTCAGCGTATCGGCCTTCAGCAGTTCCTTTGGCGTGCCTTGGAAGACTACCTCGCCACCTTTGCGGCCGGCACGGGGGCCGATGTCGATGATGTAATCGGCGGCCAGCATCATGTCGCGGTCGTGTTCGACGACGATGACCGTATTACCGAGGTCGCGCAGTTCTTTCAGCGAGCGGATGAGGCGTTCGTTGTCACGTTGGTGCAGACCGATGGATGGTTCGTCGAGGATGTAGAGTACGTTGACCAACTGGGAACCAATCTGGGTGGCCAGTCGGATGCGCTGGCTCTCACCACCGGAGAGCGAGGCCGACGGGCGGTTCAAGGCCAAGTAATCGAGGCCGACTTCTAACAGGAAGTCTAAGCGCGTACGTATTTCTTTTATAATCTCGGCAGCTATCTGGCGTTGTTGCTTGTCTAAATGCTTTTCCGCTTGGTCGAGCCACTCGCGAAGCTCCGCAATATCCATACTGGCCAGCTCGGAGATGTTCTTATCCCATATCTTGTAGCTAAGCGCCTCACGATTCAGACGCTGTCCGTGACATTCGGGACAGACGGCTTCAGCCAGGAACTGGTCGGCCCACTTCTGGCCGGCAGTCGAGTCGTCGTTCTCCATGACCTGCCGCAAATATTTGATGATGCCGTCGAACGCCACAAAGTAGTCGCTGGAGGTGTGTACCAGTTCCTTGTCGATGCGGACATTTTCGAGCGAGCCGTAGAGCACTTCCCGGATAGCCTCTTCGGGAATCTCCTCAATAGGAGTCTTTAGCGTACACTCGTATTTCTTCAGGATGGCATCAATCTGCCAGAATATCATCTGGTTCTTATGCTTGCCCAAGGGTGCGATACCCCCTTCATAGATGCTCAGTTTCCGGTTAGGGATCACTTTCGACAGGTCAATCTCGTTGATGTAGCCAAGTCCTTTGCAATGCGGACAGGCTCCTTGGGGCGAGTTGAATGAGAAGTTGTTAGGAGCCGGGTCGCTGTAGCTGATGCCCGAAGTGGGGCACATCAGGCGTTTGGAGAAAAACTTGATCTCCTCCGTGTCCTTGTCAAGAATCATGATCAGTCCCTCGCCCTGTTTCATAGCCAGTGCCACCGACTTCTTCAGCCGGTCGTCATTTACTCCCCCATCTTCTACCTTCAACTTATCAATCACCACTTCGATGTCGTGGTTCTTGTAGCGGTCGACCTTCATGCCGCGTGTTATCTCCTGCAGTTCTCCGTCGATACGGATGTTCAGGTATCCCTTACGGCGCATGGACTCGAACAGTTCGCGGTAATGACCCTTGCGGCTGCGAACAAGAGGAGCTAAGATGAGGATGCGATGGCCCGTGTATTCGTGCTGTATCATGTCCACCACCTTCTCCTCCGTATATTTCACCATCGGTTCGCCAGTCATGTAGCTATAAGCCCGGCCAGCTCTGGCATAGAGCAGACGCATATAGTCGTAGATCTCGGTGGTGGTGCCTACGGTAGATCGGGGATTCTTGTTGGTAGTCTTCTGTTCGATGCTGATGACCGGGCTGAGTCCGGTTATCTTGTCGACATCAGGCCGCTCCATACCGCCAAGGAAGTTGCGGGCGTATGCCGAGAATGTCTCGATGTAGCGGCGTTGTCCCTCGGCAAAGATGGTGTCGAAGGCCAGCGACGACTTGCCCGAGCCGCTGAGGCCGGTGATGACCGTCAGCGACTGTCGGGGAATCTCGACGTCGATGTTCTTCAGATTATGGACGCGAGCTCCGAAGACTTCTATTTTTCCTTTCATAAGGCTAATGGGGGAGAGACTTATTCGGTTTCTGAGGTGCCGGTCTCTTTGGTATAGCCCCGCAACAGGTTAACGTCCTTTCTGATGTTATATTCACGTCCGTCGGCACCTTTGGCCCTTACTAAGACATAGTACACACCTTGCTTGACGGGTGAGCCATTGAAGGTGCCGTCCCACCCCTTTGAGACGTCGGTCCACTCGAAGAGCTTCTGTCCCCAACGGTTGAAAATGTAGCCGTGAAACTCAACGATGCTCCTCCAGTGGGAAGAGCTGTTGGGATCGTTCACGCCCTTGGCACCGTAAATGTCATTGATCTTGTCACCGTTTGGCGAGAAGGCATTGGGCATCTCCAAACGGCTCTCGCTGATGGTCACCTTGATGACGGCAGAGTCCAATTCAACGTCGGTGTCGGTGTACCTTGCTTTCAGTATGACGGAGAACGTCCCCGATTCCACGAAGCGGTACTGTGTCTCTTCCTCGTACCGTACCACCAGGTCCTTAGCGGTGTCATTCTTACGGATATGCCATTCGAAGGCTACGGTATGGTCGCCTATGTCCTCTGGATTGGCACGGAAAGTAACATCGAGAGGAGCCTGTGCCGTGAAGTCCTCCGTGGTGTCAACCGTGTTGTTGTCATCGTCAATGTAAGTTGCCGATGGATTCACTTTCTGGGCGCTTGCCATGAGTGGCAATAACAGGCCCAGTATGGATAATAAAGAATGTCTTAATCTCATGTCTTCAACAAATTCGGTGCAAAGATACGAAATAATTTGTAATTCATAATTCATAATTCGTGATTTTTTAGTACTTTTGTAGCGCAAAACAGAAAACAAAGGAAAATGAAGCAAGGATTAAGATATATTTTGGTGGTTATTGTCACGCTTTTCGTGGCAGAAACAGCTTTCGGACAGACACCGCAGAAGTGGCGTGAAATGCATAAGGTGAAGAAGAAGGAAACCATCTTCGGCATAGCCCGTGACTATGGCCTGACGATACAGGAACTGGTTGACGCCAATCCGGAAATGAACCAGCCCGGCTACGAGCTGAAGAAGGACTCCTACATCAAGATACCTTTTCCAAAGGGGGAGGCTCAGACCCACCCCCAGCCCTTCTCTGTGAGGGAGGGGAGCAATAACTCTGTAGGCGGAAAAGCGTCCACTCCCCTCCCTCACAGGGAGGGGCAAGGGGGTGGGTCTGCTGGGTCTACTGGCTCTACTGGACCAACCATCCACATGGGAGTGATGTTGCCGTTGCACGACATCAACGGTGACGGCCGCCGTATGGTGGAATATTACCGTGGACTGCTGATGGCCTGCGACAGTCTGAAGAAACTGGGCATCTCGGTTGACGTCCATGCCTGGAATACTCCCGACAATGAGAACATTGCCCCAGTACTGCGTGACAAGGATGCCAAGAAGTGTGACTTTATCATCGGTCCGCTCTACTCCAAGCAGATGGCGGCCCTCTCGGAGTTTGTCAGCCAGAACGACATCCGCTTGGTGATACCGTTCTCCATCAATGCGCCGGAATTGTTTACCAATCGCAACATCTTCCAGATTTACCAGTCGCCCAACAGTTTCAACGAACTGGTCATCGATCAGTTCATGCGGCAGTTCGCCGGCTATCATCCTGTCATTGTTGACTGCAATGACACCACCAGCCAGAAGGGAATCTTTACGTTTGGACTGCGCCGCAAGTTGGAGACGCAGGGCATACCATACGATATTACCAACCTGAAGTCGTCCGAAGCCAACTTTGCCAAGGCATTCAGCAAGACGCAGCCCAATATTGTCATCCTGAATACGGGACGTTCGCCAGAACTGAGGGTGGCTTTTGCCAAACTGAACGGAATGGTCACCAACTATCCAGGCCTGAAGATTACCATGTTCGGTTATACGGAGTGGATGATGTACACCACGAATCAGTTGGACAACTTCTATAAATATAATGTGTACATCCCGGCTCCTTTCAATTATAATCCATTGTCATCGAAAACCGTGCGCCTGCAGCGGAAATACCGTTGGAACTTCCATCAGGAGATGATGAACGCACAACCGCGCTTCGCCCTGACGGGTTTCGACCACGGCATGTTCTTCTTGCAGGGCTTCCATCAGTATGGTAAGGACTTCACGGGAGTACGTGGCTCGTTAGGCTATCAGCCCGTCCAGACACCCTTGCAGTTTGAGCGCATTGGTAATGGTGGTTTACGTAACCGCTGCTTGCAGTTCATTCACTATCTGCCGGAACAAAGAGTGGAGACTATTAGCTTTTGACGGTAAAAAGTAAGAAGGTAAGAAATGGTTTACATGATGTATGGCAAGGTACAAAGGTTGGTAAAGAGGTTTCTGCTTTTTACCCTTTTTACCCTTTTGCCTTTATCCGTCGGGGCACAAGTCGGCGAGTATCGCAATGAACTGGCTGCGGGTGTCAATGGCGGTCTGATTATGAGTAGTGTCAGCTTTGTGCATGAGGTGCCCCAGAACCAATTGTTGGGAAAGACCTTTGGCTTGACTTTGCGGTATACTGGTGAGAAGTACTTTAGCAGTATCTGTGCGGTGGTGGCTGAGGTGAACTATGCACAAGTAGGCTGGGATGAGCGTATCTGGGATATCAACGACGAGCCCGTCATCAACAACGAGACCGGTTTGGCCGAGGAGTATTCCCGTGTCATCGACTATGTCCAGGTGCCCGTCTTTGCCCGGTTAGGATGGGGTAGGGAACGTCGCGGTTTTCAGGCCTACTTCCAGATAGGTCCACAGATAGGCTTCTATCTCAGCGAGAAGACGAAGACGAACTTCGACATAGACAATCCGAATATGGCTAAGCGTGTGTCGGTTATTTCAGGACCGAAGTATTCCAATATGTATCACATGCCGGTGGAGAACAAGTTCGACTACGGTATTGCCGGAGCGTTGGGTGTGGAGTTTACAGCCCCCAAGCTTGGGCATTTCATGGTGGAAGGACGCTATTACTTCGGGCTTGGCAACATCTACGGCAACTCGAAACGTGACTTCTTCTCGAAATCGAATATCCAGAATATTGTCATCAAGGCTTCCTACCTGTTTGACCTTGTCAAGAGTAAAAACCCTAAAATTAAATAGTTATGTTTGAAAATCAACCTAAAGGACTGTATGCGTTGGCATTGGCCAACACGGGCGAGCGATTCGGCTACTACACGATGCTTGCCGTCTTTGCATTGTTTCTGCGTGCTAACTATGGCCTCGATGCCGGATGGGCGGGCGAAATCTACAGCGATTTCCTCATGCTTGTCTACTTTCTGCCCATCGTGGGTGGATGGCTGGCCGACAAGTTCGGCTTCGGCCGCATGGTGACCATCGGCATCCTGATTATGTTTGCCGGCTATCTGCTGCTTTCCGTACCATTGGGTGGCGACACGGTGGCCCTGGTTGTCATGTTGGCCGCATTGGTGCTCATCGGACTGGGTACCGGACTCTTTAAGGGTAACCTCCAGGTGATGGTGGGCGACCTCTACAACGACCCGAAGTTTGCCGGGCAGCGTGACTCGGGCTTCTCCATCTTCTACATGGCTATCAACATCGGTGCGCTGTTTGCTCCGACGGCTGCCGTGAAGATTATGGAATGGGCACAGCAGAACCTCGGCACCTCGGTGAACGACTCCTATCACTTCGCTTTTGCTGTGGCTTGTGCCTCGCTGATTCTCTCCATTGCCATCTACTACATCTTCCGCGGCACGTTCCGCCATGTGGAGGGCGGCAAGAAGAAGGAGGGCGTGCAGGCTGAAGTTGAGGAGTTGTCGAAGGAAGAAACGAAGGCCCGCATCGTGGCACTCTGCCTGGTGTTTGCCGTGGTCATCTTCTTCTGGATGGCGTTCCACCAGAACGGTTTGTCGCTGACCTACTTTGCCGACGAGTTCACGGCCAAGACTTCGACAGGCGTCGAGGGTATGGCTTTCAACGTGTGGAACCTCGTGGCCATCATCTTTATTGTCTACGCCCTGTTCTCGCTGTTCCAGAGCAAGACAGGTAAGGGCAAGGCCATTTCTGCTCTGGTCATTTGCATCGCCTTGGCATTCCTTTTCCTGCAGTACGACAGCAGCTCTGGTGAGATTGTGGCTGTCTCGGCTCCTATCTTCCAGCAGTTCAACCCCTTCTATGTGGTGGCGCTGACGCCCGTTTCACTGGCCATCTTCGGTTCGTTGGCCGCCAAGGGCAAGGAGCCCTCTGCTCCGCGAAAGATTGCCTACGGTATGGTGGTAGCTGGTCTGGCCTACTGTCTGATGGCTGTTGCCTCGTTCGGACTGCCGATGCCGCAGACTACGATGGGACCCGACGGTGAGCCGGTAGCCGTGCATGTGGCCGACGTCACTCCCCAGTTGCTGATCTATACCTATCTTATATTAACGTTCGCCGAGCTGCTGCTCTCGCCGATGGGTATCTCATTCGTGTCGAAGGTGGCTCCTCCGAAGTATAAGGGCTTGATGATGGGTGGCTGGTTTGTGGCTACCGCTATCGGTAACAAGCTCGTCGGCGTTGGTGGTTACCTCTGGGGTAACATCCCCTTGTGGGCCGTCTGGAGCGTATTCATCGCCCTGTGTATTATCTCGGCTGTCTTCATGTTCTCTATCATGAAGCGACTGGAGAAAGTGTGCTGAACGTTGAACATTGAACGTTGAACATTGAACGTTGAACATTGAACGTTGAACATTGAACATTGAACGTTGGCTGCATTGTCTTTCATTCCGTTCATCGTACTCATCGTACTCATCACGTGTTGCGTTGCCGTTTTCGGTAACGCAACATTGGATGGGGCGTCGCAGGTGTCGCTGTTGGCGGCATCGGCAGTGAGCGTACTCGTTGGTCACTTCTCCAAGCGGCTGACGTGGGAGAATCTGGAACATGAAATCACGCGGAAGGTGGCCAATTGCACGCCAGCCATCATCATACTCTTATTGATAGGTGCCATCGGTGGCACGTGGATGGTGTCGGGTATCGTGCCGTCAATGATTTACTATGGTATGCAGATATTGCGGCCTGAGATATTCCTGGTCAGCAGCAGTCTGCTTTGTGCCATGGTCAGCCTGATGATTGGCTCGTCGTGGACGACGGTTGCCACCATTGGTGTTGCCCTCATGGGCATCGGCAAGGCACATGGCTTCGACGACGGATGGATAGCCGGCAGTATCATCACTGGTGCCTACTTTGGTGACAAGCTGTCGCCCCTCTCCGACACCACCGTCCTGGCTTCCAGCGTGTCGGGAACACCGTTGTTTACCCATATCCAGTACATGATGTACACGACGGTGCCTACGTTCTGTGTCTCATTGATGATATTCCTGATTGCCGGACTGACGATGAATGTCACCGGGCACGGCAATGTCGCAGAATTTATGGACGGATTGCAGCATACCTTCGTCATTTCCCCCTGGCTCTTGTTGGTTCCCATGTTGACGGGCGTCATGATTGCCCGCCGATGGCCGTCGTTGGTTGTGCTGTTTCTGGCCATTATGATGGCAGCGGTAGTGGGGCTGTTCGTGCAGCCCGAATTAGTCCGGCAGATAGCCGACGTGTCTGACGATGCTGGATTCGTCGGACTTTACAAGGGCATGATGCAGGTGTGCTACGGCAGCACCGAAATAGAAACGGGCGTCCCCATGCTCAACGAGTTGGTTCATACCAGCGGCATGGGTGGTATGATGCCGACTATTTGGCTCATTATCTGTGCCCAGACCTTTGGTGGTACACTGACGGCTACGGGCCAGCTGCAGGATCTCATGCACCTCGTCGTCCGCTTCGTTCGCGGCACGGCCTCGATGGTGGCTTCTACTGTCGGTACGGCGCTGTTCTGTAACATTGTCTTGGCCGACCAGTATCTTTCCATCGTGCTTTCCAGTCAGATATTCCGCGATACCTATCGGGAGAAAGGCTACGAGTCACGTTTGTTGAGCCGGTCGTGTGAGGACGGTGCCACCGTGACTTCCGTGCTTGTACCCTGGAACACCTGCGGTATGACGCAGAGCACCGTACTCGGCGTCGCTACACTGACTTACCTGCCCTATTGCTTCTTCAACCTGCTGTCGCCGGTAACGAGTGTTGTCGTTGCTGCCCTTGGCTGGAAAATCAAGAGGAAATGAGAAACTGGCTGCTGTCTCTTTTCTTGGTTCTTTTTCATCTTTCTTTCAGTTCGGCTGGGGCGCAGACTTTGACTGTTGTGGAGTTGAACTGCGAGAACCTTTTCGATTGTCAGCACGACTCGCTGAAGCAGGACACGGAGTTCCTGCCCGAGGCTACACGCCACTGGACCAGAAAACGTTATTGGCAAAAGCTGAACAACATTGCCCAGGAACTGCTGTCGACATGCGATGACGGCATCCCCGACCTGATTGCCCTCTGCGAGGTGGAGAATGACAGCGTGCTCCATGACTTGTCCAGGCGTTCCCTGCTTCGTAATGCGGGCTACGAATATGTCATGACAGACTCGCCCGACCTTCGTGGTATCGATGTGGCCCTGCTCTATAGTCCCGTGTCTTTTGCCCTGATAGGTTGTCACAGCATGCGGGTGATGCCCGTTGAGGGTATGCGGCCTACCCGCGACATCCTCTATGTCAGCGGTCGAGTCCTGTCGGGCGACACCCTCCACCTCTTCGTGGTCCATGCTCCCAGCCGCTACGGCGGCGAACGCCACAGTCGTCCTTTCCGTCAGGCTGTTGCCGAACGGCTTTGCCAGTCGGTCGACTCCATCCGTGCCGCTTCGCCCGATGCCAGTATACTGGTGGCTGGCGACTTCAACGATGAGGCTGACGGCCCGATAGTGACCTACATCGGCCAACATGGTTTGGTCAATCTGACGAAGGATGCCCACGGGCAGAACGACGTCAAGGGAACCTATCGATATCAGGGACAATGGGGCAGCATCGACCACATCTTTGGCAGCCCTTATATATATAATAAGGTGGAAACGGTTTACATCCATGCCCCGAAGTTTCTTTTGGAGGAAGAAAAAACGTATGGTGGTGTCCGTCCTCGCCGCACCTACAACGGCATGCGTTATCAGCCGGGCTATAGCGACCACCTGCCACTGGTAGTCCAGTTGCGGCTCAACGACTGACGCTTACTTGTGTCTGATGTTAGGCTGTTGCAGTCCGTAGCCTTTATGGCGGTCCACGAAAAGCATGGCAACAGCAATGGCTGCGGCACCGAGGGCGGTGAAGCCGAAGATGAGCATCGACGTGGTGTACGTCGGGTCGGTCTCGTTGGCACGGCCCACGAACATGGGGATGATGGCACGTCCGAAATTCTGGATGAAGAAAATCATGGAGTAGGCCGTTCCTAAGCACTTCAGCGGAATAATCTTTGGTACGCAGGGCCACAAGGCGGCGGGAGCCAAAGAGTAACCGATGCTCAGCATAACCATCAGGGCGATGGCTACGGTGCTGCTGTGCATGGGCATGGAGAAGCCAAAGTGGACGGCAGTCAGCATCAGGGCACCTGTGATGACAAGGGTAACGCCCTTGCCGTATTTGTCGTAGACATAACCAAAAAGGGGTGTCATGAGTATGGTGCCAAAGGGGGCTATCGATGAGAATAGTCCGGCAATATCAGGGTCGACACCGTACTTCATCACCATCAGTTTGGTGGAGAACTTCAGGAACGGCGAGACGGCTGAGTAGAACAGCACGCAGAACAGCGTGATGAGCCAGAAGCCGGGTGAGCGCAGGGTGATGCCGATGTCGCTCCAGCGGAACTCGTCGTCGGAAACCTCCTGGGTCTTGTTGGGCTCATCGAGCCGGCGGTCCATGACGCAAAAGACGAGGAAGGCCAGCAGGCCGATAATGAGGAACGAGAGGGCGACGAGCAGGGGAGTAGAAAGCGTAAAGTGGCGGGCAACGGGAGCCGAGATGCTCAGAGCGGCAGCTGTGCCGAGACGGGCCATTGCCAGCTGGATGCCCATAGCGAGGGCCAACTCGTGGCCCGTGAACCAGCGCACCATTGCCTTCGAGACGGTGATGCCCGTCATCTCGTAGCCGACGCCGAAGATGGCGAAGCCCGACGATGCCATAACCACAGAAGCAGGCATGCCGAACAGCTCTCCCTCAGGAGCCATACTCACGGTATAGTATTTGATAAGCGTACCGGCAACCATCAGCGAGCAGGCTAAGGTGCCGGTAAAGCGGATGCCCATCTTGTCGAGGATGATGCCCGAGAAGAAAAGCATGAGCAGGAAGACGTTGATGAAGCTGCCGGCACCTGAGAAGAAACCGTAGTCGGAGGGCGTCCAGCCTAAGCCGCCTTGCGAACGCGGCATTTCGAGCAGCGTCTCAAGAGGCGACATCACGTCGTTGACAAAATACCCCATCATCATGGCTGTCGCCACGATGAAGAGCACCGACCAACGGGCCACCGGCGAATCATTCAGTTTACCTCTCACCTCTTACTTCTTCTTCACAGGGTCGCAAGTCAGGCCGCAACCTAATTTCTTGAAGATTTTACGGTCAACCTCTGAGAGCATCACTGTGGAGTGTACTTGGCAGTTGCGCAGCTGGGGTAGTTGCTCCAGAGCCTTGCGGCAATTCTCGTCGTGCTGCGACAGCACGCTCAAGGCTACCAGCACCTCATCGGTATGCAGACGGGGATTCTTGGCCCCCAGGTATTCGGTCTTGGTCTTCTGTACCGGCTCGATGAGGCTCTGTGGAATGAGCTTTGCTTCATGGTCGATGCCTGCCAAGTACTTGGTGGCATTCAGCAGCAGGGCGGCACTACAGCCGAGCAGCGGCGACGACTTGGCGGTGATGATGGTACC
>JAEEGG010022333.1_pt1 | contig 12465 bp, 8 predicted proteins | sample 9134161 | NCBI WGS metagenome assembly JAEEGG01 (sample SAMN16246543, study PRJNA631951) | gut metagenome | biome: gut microbiome; feature: rumen; material: CR-attached | host: Bos | place: Iran: Karaj | collected 2018-10
CTCGCAAAAGGAAAAAAGCTGAAACAAAGCATACTTCCAGAATGATTAAAATAATGAGTGCTTTTTTTCTGAAGGAACGTTTAAGTTTTGTTTTAGGAGGCTGGAGTAGGAGCGCTTGCTCCTCCATCATCATTTTTCTGCGTCTTTTGGCGGCTCTGGACATGCCCACAATATAAAAAAGTCCCTGCGGGTTTTCCGCAGGGAGCCTTGCATTTGTTGATTTTTACTTGAAATTCGCTGTAATCGTTTGGCCCGCGCTAACTTTGACCTTGTGCGGGTTTTCGGTGGAACCGTCCGACCAGCCCGTAAATACGCCTCCGCTTTCGGGAACGGCTGTCAATTGCAGTTCGTTGCTCGAGAAGAACTTGCATTGGTAATTCTTGCTCGGGAGTTTCATTCCATCGACTAGCACAGAGCCATTTCCGCTGGCCGAGATTGTAACAGAAACTTCGTTTTCTAGGCCGAATCGTTCAACCATTTCTTTCTTGATAGTTTCGCTGCGGTTCCGGGCATAGGCAGTAAGCTTGCTTCCGCTCGGATCCCACGTGAATTTGCTTTGATTTCTCGGCCATCTGCTTTCATCGCGTTGCCGTTCTGCAGACGGAATTGTTGACATCATTTTTTGCACCATCGCTTGCACTTTTTCGTAAGTCAGGTAGCTATTGAGAAGGATGCAGGCGTTATTGATGAAGAGCCGCTTGAAATCCGGATTTTCAAGGAGCTTTTTCAGCATGTTGCCGACGGTAGAAGATGCGCCTCCGCCCATGCCGAATCCGCCACCCATGCCGAATCCGCCGCCCATGCCACCGGGGAATCCACCTCCCATACCAGGGAAATCGCCGTTGTTTCCACCTTGTTGGCTACCCATGTCTTGACCGAGAACCCAGTTGAACATGTTCTGGTTTTCTACATCGAAGCCGCTAATGCCGGGAGAAAATCCGAATCCATGGTCGGTATCGAATATAACGAATTTGAACGGTACTCCATTGCCACCCCAAGCACGTACGTTGTTGTTGGGCCAGTCTCCGTTATGGAGATACATTTCGGCGAACATATATTGTGCAAAGCTATTGACATTGAGTTTGCTCTTAATCTGTTCGTAATTCTGGTTGTTTTCGCCTGCAAAGTTTCCGCCTGTAACGGAACTCACCATTTGGGTGAATTCTGTCGTGGATGCCCCATTGGTGCCGCTTGCGGCCCAACCGTTTTGGCAATCGCTCCCTTCGCTACAGTTCTTGACCATGTTGATGGATTTGGAATCAATGCCGTAGTTTGTTTCGACAAAACTTCTGTTCAGTCGTTCGCGCAAGTCGTGGACGCCGAAGTATTCGCCGTTGTAGAACACTACCACTTGCAGACTGCGCTGGTAATCGACTTCAGTACCTTCCATGAGGGCTGTCATCATGGCATCGCCGATATAGTCCGTCCAGAAGCGGTTGCCGTTGTTGCGCAGGTTGAAGCTCTTGATTTTCTTAGCTTCGGGGCGCGTCTTGAAGAAAGAGTATTTCAGCACTTTGTCGCCGTAGTCGTCGTTGTCCATCTTGATGGCGACACTCTTTTTGGGCTTGTAGCGGCTCCAGTTGCCGATGATGGAAATTCCTGCATCGATTTCCCATGTTTTTTCGGTGGTGGCACTGCCTTTTTCGAAATATTCCACGTGTGCGGGGAGTTCAGTATCTTTCCAGAAATTGGCTCCCTTGCAGGGTTCCGTGCATTTGGGGTTATTGTCGTCGGTTACGTTGCCACCGCCCATATTCCACATACCGCCCATGCCGCCAGCACCGCCAGTGAGGTTGCCAGTGGCATAGAGACCGTCTGTAGAGTCGAACATGTCATGGTGATTGACTGTAATGGCAACAACCGGCATCGATACGCTTTCGTTGATGAAGTAGGTCTGTGTTGTGGTATCGACAGCTTGGCCGTTCACGAATTCAGAACAGCGAATGACCGTGTTTGCGATGATTTGCTTTGCTGCGGTAATTTGTTCAGAACTTGCCGTGGGGAACGAGCCGTCGAATGTGCAGTGAATTTGGCCGCCTTTTTTCGGGGTAAGCGGTTCAATGGTCAAATTCTTGTAGAAGCCCGCTTTCGGGAGTACTGATTCCTTGGGCTTGTGGTTGTCATCGTATTCCTTTAAGCCGCTAGAGGAATTTGCGGTCATAGAGGCATTTGAAATGGCAACGGAACTGGACGACTTTGCTGCCGGAATTTGTTGCGATGGCGTCGAACTGCTCTTTGGTGCGTTTGCGGAACTTGATGGGTTTGGCGTAGTCGATGCTGTCGAGGAAGAACTCTTGGAGGTTGCGGCAACACTCGATTTACCCTTCGCAGGTGAATCGGGCTTACTGGAATCTGCCGATTTTCCGGTGGACGCAGAAGATTCGTCTAAAGGAGGCAAAATGCCTGAATTGTTCGGGTCATCTAGAGGATCCGTTGAGGTTGAACTCTCGGTAACTTGAGCCGCATTCCCAAAAGGAGCTGCGACGTTTTCGTCAGAGCAACTGCAAAAATATACACTCGCAAATGCGAGCATCCAAACAAGGTGTTTTTTTTTCATCTCTCATCCCTTGAAGAAAAAAATAACCCCCACACTCTTTTATGGAATATAAGTCGTTTTTTTCATATTTATCCATATTTGTTGTTATTTTTTTTAAAGTGTTGTGAAAATTGTCAATTCTGTAAAAGAATCGATACGAAAAATCACAAAAAAAGCGTTCCGCATGACGGAACGCTTGCAAAAATGTGTTTTATATCACGTTATAACTGGTTGCTTTTACAAAATGCCTAAAAGACAAAAGAAATGGCGGGCCGGAACCCGCCATTGTGACTTTTTATTGAGTGTGAATGGAAACTTTTAGCAGAAGAAATCTTTCCATATTTGATTGCCGAGTTCGTTTAAGCGAATCTGGACTTGTTCGATATGCTCGTGAAGCCCTTGATCGATGATTTCTTCGATGGTGGTAAAGGCGATGTCGGAACGCAACTTTCCCAAGAGGCGGATTGATTCCGCTTTGCTTTTAACGGGGTAGGCGATGTTCTTGAGACACTGCTCCGCTTTTTCTAGGCAGAAGCGCAAGGAACGCGGAAAGTCTTCGGAGAGCAGGAGAAATTCCGCGACATTATGCGGTGTCACGTTCGAATTGCGGCGATGGAACATTTCGTACGCACCGACGCTTTTCAGAACGGCGTTCCACTGCACGGTATCGAGCGCCATGCCCACCATGCTCACGTCAGGGAGCAAGATGTAGTACTTGACATCGAGAATACGAGAAGTCTGGTCGGCGCGTTCGAGTAATGTGCCGAGGTGTGTGAAGTTCCAGGCGACATCGTGATTCATTGTGCCCTGAATAATGCCTGCAGTGAGCTGGCTGAATTCTTTGACGCTGTTGTAAAAGGCGTGTGGACCCGCCAACGCTTCTTTTGGCATCTCGGGGTCGTTCAGTTTCAGGTAAAACTGGTTGATGGCAACCCACAGTTCCGAAGAAATCCTTTCGCGGACGCAGCGGGCGTTTTCGCGGGCGGCAGCTACGCACGAAATGATGCTGTTCGGATTTTCCTTGTCGAACGTCAAAAACATGAGCGCGTTTTCGATGGAAACGTGGGCGTATTTTTTGAAGAATTCGTCTGCGTTGCCGGCAATCTGAATTACAGGTTCCCAGGGGCGTTCTTCGCCGGGCAAGTCCAGTTGGAGTTGGAGGTTCACATCGATGCTTCGCGCGACGTTCTCGGCGCGTTCAATATAGCGGGCGAGCCAATAAATGGAATTTGCGACTCTACTTAACATATTCTATTTCCTGCTTCTAACTTCCTACGGTCTACTGTTGTTGCTGCTGTTGTTCCATCCAGAGTTTAGCTTGTCCGAGTTCTGGAGCCTTTTCGTTTTCGGCAATGACCCAGGTATCCTTGCATCCGCCTCCCTGCGAGCTGTTTACCACGATGGAACCCTTGCGGAGTGCTACGCGTGTGAGACCGCCGGGGAGGATGTAGGTCTCGCGACCTTGTACAATGTAGGGGCGTAAATCCACATGGCGACCTTCGAAACCGCCGTCGACAATGCAAGGCACGCGGCTGAGCGAAATCATGGGCTGTGCAATGTAGTTACGCGGGTTGGCGATGATCTTGCTCTTGAAAGCCTCGCATTCTTCCTTCGTCGATTTTGGACCGACGAGCATGCCGTAGCCACCGGATTCGCTGGCGGCCTTGACGACCATGTTTTCAATGTGGTCCAAAACATGCTGCATGTACTTCGGGTTTTCGCATACAAATGTCGGCACGTTCGGGATGATTGCCTCTTCGCCGAGGTAGTACTTGATAATCTGCGGCACGTACGTGTAAATCGCCTTGTCGTCGGCAACACCGCAACCGGGCGCGTTTGCAAGCGCTACGTTACCTGCCTTGTAGGCCTCAATCAGTCCGGGCACGCCGAGGCAAGAATCCGGGCGGAAAACCTTCGGATCCAAGAATTCATCGTCGACACGGCGGTAAATTACGTGAACCTGCTTGAGGCCGCGCGTTGTGCGGGCGTAGACTTTCTTGTCTTGCACTACGAGGTCGTTGCCTGTCACGAGGTCCACGCCCATTTGCTGTGCCAAATAGGAATGTTCGTAGTATGCCGAATTGTAGATGCCGGGCGTTAACACAACGACTTTAGGCGATGCTGTAGAATCGGCCAAGTATTCCAATGCATGACGCAGACGGGTGCAATACTCATCTACGGGGCGAATGGAGCAGTTGGAGAATACCTGCGGGAAGGTTCTCTTGAGAATCTGGCGGTTCTGCAACACGTACGAGACTCCACTCGGGCAACGCATGTTGTCTTCGAGTACATAGAAAGTGCCATCGGTATCGCGCACCAAGTCTGTGCCTGTAATGTGAGCCCAGATACCCTTGGGCGGCACAAAGCCTTCCATTTGCGGGCGGTATGCGGTGCAGGTGTTGATGAGACTTTCGGGGACGACTTTGTCTCGCAAAATCTTGCGATCGTTGTAGATGTCCGTCAAAAAGCAGTTCAGCGCTTCTGTACGCTGTTTGAGGCCTGCTTCGAGGTGCTTCCAGTCGGTGGCACTTACAATACGCGGGATGACGTCAAAGGGGATGATTTTGTCTTTACCGTCCTTGTTGCCGTAAACCGCAAATGTAATTCCGTTGTCATAAAACGCAGATTCCGCAATGATCTGACGGAGTTGCAGTTCTCCTTCGGGAAGTTCGTTGATTTTCGTAAACAACGGCTCTGCTGCCGGGCGGGGAGTCCCATCCGGGAGGCAAAGCTCATCGTAAAAGCCTTCGGTGTCGTAGTTTCCAAATCGCATGTTTTGTTTCCTTATGCTTTTATGTTAAATGTTCTTTTACTGTCATCCCGGCCGGAGCCTGTGCTGAGCGCAGTCGAAGTATGCCGGGATCGCCTTTCCCTGCTGGGGTCGCCTATTCCTTCACATCCACGTTCACGGACACTTTCAAGGTATGCTCGCCACCTCCGGTGATGACTCCCTTTAACGGGCTCACATCTCCGAAGTCTCTGCCCCAGGCGAGTATGATGTGCTCGTCACCCCCGAGCACGTTGTTGGTGGGGTCCAGTTCTACCCAGCCGTGGCCGGGAATGTAAGTGCTGACCCAGGCGTGGGTCGCGTCGGCTCCTACAAGTTTGGGTTGCCCTTCGCAAGGGTGTGTGCGGAGGTAGCCGCTCACGTAACGGCATGGCAAGCGCAGTGAACGCAAGCAGCCTATCATCAGGTGCGCAAAGTCCTGGCAGACGCCTTTTCGCCCGCGCAAGATTTCTTGCGGTTGCGCCCCGATTCTCGTGGCTCCCGGCGTGTACTTGCAGTCCGTGTAGATTCGCGTCATGAGCTCGTAGGCGGCGTCAAAAATGGGGCGATCCTGCTCAAAGCTTTCGAGCGCGTAATTGCGGACCGTTTCGTCAAATTTGGCGAAAGGGGAGGCGTAGGCGTACATCGCGGCGTCTAGCGTTTCGTCGCTTGTCGGGCGTTCCAGAAGTTTTGTGACATCTTCCCATTTCATTGTTTCACCTTGTTTTGGCGGTTTTTCTTCTTGAACATCTACGATGCCTGTCGTCTTGAATCTAAAGTGTGTATGCTCCTGCTCGATGCTGAATGCCAACACCCTGTTCCCGAAAATGTCAAGGCGTTCCTGCTGTATTGTTGGATTCGGGTCCACTTTGATGCTGTGGCTGATCCAATTCTGTCGGCTGACGGTTCGCGGGAGCATGTGGGCGAGGTGATTGCTGTAAAGAACGGAAAGACGGTAGTCATAGACGGTCTCGTGGTCAACTTGGTAAATGGGCATCTTAAACCTCCGACACGTCAGTAGTTGTCGCGTGGAATACTCCTGCGCGTGGAGCGTGGCTTAAGTAGAGCCTGTTTACGATTTCGGCAATCCGTTCAATGGAGTTTATCTGTGTTTCTACAAGTTTTATGAGGTTCTCCCTTTTGTTATCAACAGTTTCTGCAAGTTGTTCGATGTTGGCGAGACGAAGTTCTGCGAGCACACGCATCAGTTCACGGTCTAGTGGCGAGAATGTCGTTTCGTTTTGGTCGTTTCCGGGCAAGTGTTTTGCTGCTTTTCGCAGTTTTGCCACCTGATAGGCGACGCTTCGCGGGTTGGATTCGTCTGACAATAGCAAGTCGATGACGGGGACAACTTGCAAACGTCCTCCATAGCGGCGGTGGTATGTCATGAGCCCATCGCCGATTTCGAGAACTGCTTGTAACAAGCGCAAGTTTGTCATTTCGTCGGTGGGGGCGGTGTACAGCAGACTTTTGACAAGTTGCAAGGTGCGGATGGCGCACTCGATTTCACGACCGAGTTCCAAGAAGCGCCATTCGTGGCCGCGCGTCATGGAGTCTGCTGCAAGCCCGGCCACTGCAGCGCTGTCCGACAGGACCTCCTTTAGGTAGGGCAACAGCGCTGCCGCACCTGTGCCTGCCGGCACTTCTGCAATGCCAAATCCGTTCAAGTAAAGCCATAAATCCTCCGAAATGCGGTCTCGCAACTGCATGCCGAGTTCTCGAATTTCCGTCAGCACACATTGCATGCCGTTCTTGTTGTCCTTACGCAAGATAAAGTAACGGAGTGCGTTTTCAGGATCTTGCGCGAGCCTCGACTGCGATTCGTCTGTAAGCCCCGCCTTCAGTATCCACGGCAGTTCCGGCATGTCCATCCAGGACTCGTCCGAGAGCCTCACCGCGATACCTCTTGCAATACGGGCCATCATGTTTGATGATGACAATGCACGCCCCAGCCGGAACAAGTTCTCGGCCGCACGACTAGGCAAATCGCCTCCAGCTCTCGACGGCGTAATTGCCTGACCTGCTGGAGCGAGCAATGAAAAGTTCGCTACGGGATTCTCCGAGAGAACCCAGATGTCTTTTTCGCCTAGTTCTTCGCTAACGGTGCAGCCCGTTGGAACGCTCGCGGCGCTTGTGGCGTTGGACTCCGTGAACTTGAATATTCCAAGACCTCCCGGCATCACCGATGTTCCTTTCGTTGTATTGACCGCAAAGAACCGCATCAGCGAAACTGCCGGTGTGAACTCTCCTCGGTATGCATAGACGGTCGAAACCTCCATGGATCTTTCTGCTACCCATTGGTCGGGCGCGTTGTCGACCGCCTGTAACAAGGCTAGCTGTGCCGTATTCGTCATGGTTGCGAAAGCTTTAGGTTCAACCTCCTTGAAATTTCCTTCATCGCGGAAAGCTTTCTTGAAAATCCATTTTTCAGGTTCCGCCAACACGCGCTCCGCATCGGTTGCATTCCCGAGCCAAAGCGTTTCCACATCGCGTAATAACAGTTCTTCACCCAAGAGTTCGCGGCAAATTTCCGGCAAAAACATCTTGAACATGGGCGTTTCCAGAACGCCAGTTCCGAGAAAGTTTGCAATGGCGACGTTTCCTGCGCGGACGGAACTGATTAAGCCAACGGCTCCTTCTCCGCTGTCAATTCGCAACTCCAATGGATCGCACATGCCGTCTTCCACTCGACGGAAAATGGTTCCAATCTTTTTGAGTCCCATAAGCGTCTTCATGTACACCTGCATGTTGCGAATTGCGAGGTCATCGTTTTCGACTAGCGGAATTCCCAGGTAACGGGCAATTACTGCGTCTTCTGCGCGACGCGGATTGTCCGGACTCGATGCCAAAAGTACCACCTTGCTGGTTTCACCTTCACCTCCTATGTTTTTATGCATGGCGTTTAGGCCATCCATCAGTTTTTTGAAAAATCCTGCCAACCGTTCCGTTTGCATGCTGCGGAAAAGTTCCGGGAATGCGCGGCTTACGCCAATGCGGTTCTCGAGAGCTCGTCCCAAGCCTTCTGGAACTTGTAAATGGTCTGCTATCGCGACGAAAGAATCATCATTGAGGCGCACCACATCTGTCGATGCTAAGTTCACGAAAATTCCGCCGACCGGATTTGCTTTCCAAACGGCTTGTAAAAAATATGGGTTCGCAAAAAGCAGTGTGGCAGGCAATTTTCCTTTTTTCCAGAGACTTTGTTCTCCATAAATGTCACTTGCAAGTGCATTGAAAAGCCTTGCCCTTTGCGCAACGCCTGCTTCGAGCGTTTTCCATTCTTCAGCCGTAATCACGAGAGGGATGGGGTCAGTACCCTTATGGTTGCCTCCCATGCTCGACGAAAGATCGTTCTCGTCTAGAACGTTATGCAAACGCCTGCAGCGGTGTTCGAGCTCCACTTTCGACAATGCCGAAATGGACTTGATAAAAGAATCTTTTGTCTCTACACATTTCATGTTCATTTAGTTGCAAAAAATGTGCCAAGACCGATATTGCTTAAAAAGAGCGTTTTTATAATCCGACTATTACGTTTCTTGTAATTGTTGCAAAAAATGTTGTGTAAAGAGATGCTCCATTATTTGTATAAACGGTTGTTTTAAATCCCCAAATACCCAATTTCTTTAAAAAACAGACTTTTTTATGGCGAAACTGTTTTTTGGCACGATTTTTGCGAAATGTTTGCGGAGACATTTAGAATTATGAACACTGCTGAAGTTTTGATCAAGTCCTTAGAAAGTGAAGGCGTCAAGTTTATTTTTGGAATTCCTGGTGAAGAAACTTTGGAACTGATGGAAGCTATCAAAAAGTCGTCCATCAAGTTCATTACGGTGCGCCATGAACAGGGTGCTGCTTTTATGGCTGATGTCTATGGGCGTTTGACGGGGAAGGCGGGCGTCTGTCTTTCGACGCTTGGCCCAGGCGCAACAAACCTTGTTACGGGCGTTGCTGATGCAAACTCCGATGGTGCTCCGTTGATTGCAATTACCGGTCAGGTGGGTACAGAGCGTATGCACTTGACTAGTCATCAATATTTGGACTTGGTGAACTTGTTTACGCCGATTACCAAACGCAGTAAGCAAGTTGTGCGTCCGGATACGGTGAATGAAATTGTTCGTATTGCGTTCAAATATGCCGAAATGGAAAAGCCCGGTGCTTGCCTTATCGACTTGCCGTGCAATATTGCCGCTATGGAAGTGGAAGGCGAAGTTGCACAGACTCCACTAAAGCACCATCGTGAAAATACGGAATATGCAAGTAATGGCGCGATTCAGGCTGCTGCAAAAGTTTTTGCAAATGCCGAACGTCCCGTGATATTGGCGGGGCATTCTGCCGTGCGGAACCACGCTTCAAATGCGTTGACTGCATTCGCGTCTTTGGCGAAGGTTCCCGTGGTGACGACCATGATGGCGAAGGGCGTGATTCCTTGTGACAACCCGTATTCGATGCGGTGTATTGGTATTCCGCAGAAGGATTACCAGAACTACGTGATGGATCACGCGGACCTTGTGATTGCGGTAGGTTACGATGTCGTGGAATACGCTCCCGTAAAGTGGAATCCTGAAGGCAACAAGAAAATTATTCATATCGACGAGTCTCCGAACCATGTGAACAAGTTTTATCAGCCCGATGTGGAAGTCATTGGCGATATTTCGGCTTCGCTGAATGAATTGTGCAGGCTATGCCCCAACACCAAGGCTTCGGAATGGGCGTTGCGCATTCGCGAAATGATGGTTGCCGATCATTCCCGCTACGACCACGACAATAGTTTTCCGCCTAAGCCCCAGAAGGTGCTTTACGACATTCGGCAGGTCATGGGCGAAGACGATATTTTGCTCTCGGATGTGGGGGCACACAAGATGTGGATTGCGCGACAATATAGTTGTTACCATCCGAACACCTGTATCATCTCAAACGGTTTTGCGACCATGGGAATTGCGGTGCCCGGTGCGATTGCAGCAAAGCTTTTGAACCCTAAGAAAAAGGTCTTGGCGGTCACAGGTGACGGCGGTTTTATGATGAACAGTCAGGAACTTGAAACGGCTTACCGCGAACACATCCCGTTCGTGACGCTGATTTTTACCGATGGCGGCTATGGACTCATCAAGTGGAAACAGGAGGAACGTTATGGTGATAGTTATGCTGTCGAATTCACGAATCCGGATTATGTCAAGTATGCAGAATCCATGCACTTGAAAGGCTATCGCATCGAACGCACCGAAGACTTGCAGGATACCTTGCGCGAAGCGTTCTGTCAGGATGTGCCAAGCATTATTGAATGTCCTGTGGATTACTCCGCGAACATGGAACTTTCTCAGTATCTCAAGAATTTGAAAATATAGGAGAACGATATGGGATACATTAATAGCTTATTTACTGGGCAATCGGAATCGTTCGGTGTTGCTGTATCCGAATACTCCCGTTTTCTTTCCATCGACAGCATTTCGGGGCATCCCGCTGTTTACCGCCATTTGAAACCTTGCGGTAATGCCGATGAGAACAAAATACAGAAAAAGAACTTATAAAAAGGACTCCTCATCTCCAACAATCAAAGAACCGCCGGTAGCAATACCGACGGTTCTTTTCCTTTTGAATGTCGTGACAATCGCGAAACGGTCATTCCCGCCACTGAGCGGGAATCTCCATTCTTATTACATGCAAAAAAGGCGGGTTAGAACCCGTCCTTTTTTAAGGAGATGCCCGATTAAATCGGGCATGACAATCGCCTTACTTTTTATCAGCACCGTGGCGCTCTATCGAGCGCAACCCAAGCGGCTCAACCATGCCAATCTGCAAGCAGCCTGGCGCGGCACTCGCCTTACTTGCTCTTCGGCATCTGCACGGAGATGTGGATGTCCTGCAACTGCTGGAGGTCCACTTCGCTCGGGCACTGGTCCATCGGGCTAGATGCGCTCGTGTTCTTCGGGAACGCGATGTAGTCACGGATGGATTCTTCACCTTCCATGGTAGCGACAACGCGGTCAAGACCGAAGGCGAGACCGCCGTGCGGAGGAGCACCGTACTTGAAGGCGTCAACGAAGAAGCCGAACTTGGTGCGAACCTGTTCTTCGCTGAGACCGAGCAGGCGGAATACCTTTTCCTGAACTTCCGGGTTGTGAATACGGATAGAACCACCGCCGATTTCGACACCGTTTAGAACAAGGTCATAGGCTTCGGCGTTGCAATCCTTGAGGTTGCCACCGAGCATCATGTCCAAGTGTTCCGGGAGCGGGTTGGTGAACGGATGGTGCATGGCCATGTAGCGGCCTTCCGTGTCGCTGTATTCGAACATCGGGAATTCGGTAATCCAAACAAATTCACGCTTCTTCGGATCGCGGAGACCCTTGATACGGGCGACTTCCAAGCGGAGCTGGCCCATAGCCGTTGCTGCAATCTTTTCCGGACCGGCGATGAAGAACATCATGTCGCCGCACTTGGCACCGACGGCGTCGCGGAGTTCGTTGAGTTGTTCAGTCGTGAAGAACTTGCCGACCTGGGTTTCCACTTCGTCGTTTTCCTTGACGCGCATCCACACGAGGCCCTTGGAACCGTACTTGCCCACGTAAGCGGTGAGTTCATCAATCTGCTTGCGGGTGAAGTCCACGCAACCCTTGGCAGCGATACCGCGGATCTTGCCACCGGCGGCAACGCAGTTCTTGAACACGCCAAAGTTGGACTTTGCACCGATTTCGGAAACGTCGTGGATTTCGAGGTCGAAGCGGAGGTCCGGCTTATCGGAACCGTACTTGAGCATGGCTTCTGCCCACTTCATGCGGCGGATGTGACGCGGCGGTTCGAAGTCCCAAACCTTACCCAAAACTTCAGTCACGAACTTGTCGAACATTTCCATGACTTCGTCCTGGTTGACGAAAGACATTTCGACGTCGATTTGCGTGAATTCCGGCTGACGGTCGGCGCGGAGGTCTTCGTCGCGGAAGCACTTGGCAATCTGGAAGTAGCGGTCCATGCCGGCAATCATCAAGAGCTGCTTGTACTGCTGCGGGGACTGCGGCAGGGCGTAGAACTTGCCCGGGTTCACGCGGGACGGCACCAGGTAGTCGCGGGCGCCTTCCGGAGTGGACTTGCAGAGCACCGGCGTTTCGATGTTTTCAAAACCGTTAGAATAGAAGAAGTCGTACACGGCCTTGAGGAAGCGGCTCTT
>JAEEGG010022339.1_pt1 | contig 12464 bp, 3 predicted proteins | sample 9134161 | NCBI WGS metagenome assembly JAEEGG01 (sample SAMN16246543, study PRJNA631951) | gut metagenome | biome: gut microbiome; feature: rumen; material: CR-attached | host: Bos | place: Iran: Karaj | collected 2018-10
GAGACCAAGGGCGACGACGACGAGACCAAGGGCGGCGGCGACGAGACCAAGGGCGGCGACGGCGAAACCAAGGGCGGCGACGACGAGACCAAGGGCGGCGACGGCGAGACCAAGGGCGGCGGCGACGAGACCAAGGGCGGCGACGGCGACACCAAGGGCGGCGACGGCGAAACCAAGGGCGGCGACGGCGAAACCAAGGGCGACGGCGACGCAACGGAGACCTTCCGCATCCATACCACGGATTTCTTCGGAGATGAAATCACAGACAGCAAATTCGGCAACGGCTTTACGCTGTATTACTATGCGATACCGCAAAGCAAGCTGAATGAGCCTTATTATGATTATTATACTCTTAGTATTACAGAAGATACCAATCCCAGCGCCGTGTTTGGGAGGCAAATGAAGCCGGCTTACGAGCCAGAATACTTTGAGACTTATCTTCATAGCGTTCAGGTGAACGAAAAGGACCAGAGCATTACCCTCACGATGGCGGCGAATGCGAGCGTGAATGATCCTTATGTGATCTTCTTCATCGCCGATGAAAGCGACAAACCATCGAAGACGAACTATTATTTTCCAGCTCCTTACATGATGCAGGCCAAGGAATGGAGCGCCCAGGCGCTCTTCTATTACGACGGGGAAACGCTCTATATCTGTGACGATACCGCAACGCTTGCAGACGGAGCCTATGTCTTCGACGTAAGGCACGACGATTCCCTGTTCCAGCCGAAGCTGAAGATCAAATTCGATACCACAGATTTCCTTGCTGCCGGAGGAGACGATCCCTATCCGGCTGATTACACTTGTGTATCGTATATAACTCCACCGGATTCATTGACGAAATTGGGAACGGCAACGAAGGACGGTGAGTACGAAGTAACCCTTACACAGTATTTCAGCAGGAACCAGATGGAACAAAGCCAGAGCCAGGCGAACCCCGTTCCCGTCGGTATATGCACTGCTATGGTTCTGAAGAATAACGCTAATGACCCCTCCTGGCGCATGACGACGAACGACGTATTCACAGGGATTCCGGGCGCGATGATGATGTCGATGTTTTACGTATTCGCCGTCGACGAAGATGACTATCTGCTCAGCGTAAATGTGACAGGCGGTCCGTCTTCGCAGGGCGGAAATCAGGTTACCACCGGTGATCGGCTGGTGGTGACCCTCACAAAGAGCGCAGGCATCACCGTTCCGGTGACGGCGGTGACAGAAGGCCTTGCTGCGTTCCCCCCCATCTACATGAAGGCGACGCTCAAGGTTTACGATCCTTCTGGCTCTACGAACTCTCCGCCGATAGCGTCCTGTGAATATACGAAAGAACTGACAGCGCCTGCGGCTCTCAACGGCAAACTCATTTTCAAAATGGACGAAGATAACTATTCTAATTATATGCGTGATATGCGTGTCACTGTCGACGTCCAATTCTATCTGGACGAGTCCATGCAGACGAGCGCGGACCAGTACATCGCTTCCGGCACCTATTCCGGCTGGCTTTACCCGAACGGTACAGTATGGACTCAAAACAACTCAGAAGAACTGACCATTGCCTATGCGCCGCTCACTGTGACGGTTGCGCCCGATTTCCTGGAGGTTCACCCCAGCGCCAGTGCTCCCGCTTACGCCAGAGTCGATGTTTACAAAACCGACACGCAGGGGAATGCTGCACTGCTTTTTAATGGACCTGCAATCCCCGTGAAGGATGAGGAACCATTCACCGTATGCCTCGATCATCTTGCGCCGGTGGGGGCGGCGGATTATATGCTCAGGGCCTTTCTCTCCGAAGATGGAGAGAACTGGGACGTGAAGACCAGCAAGGGCACCCTGTTCAATCCCGACGAGAGCGGGGCTGCCATCGTGTCCCCCACGGGCGTCCTGGTCGAGCAGCCGGACCAGCAGCCCGAGCCCATCGTCCTCAAGCCTTATGAGGCCTATGAAACGCCGGTTACCGCCGACGTCACCGTCCCTGTCCGCGTGAAAATCCCGGTGGACGGTAAATATACGTTCGCGTACGGCATCGACAGCAACGGGTCGGAAGCCGCCTATCTGATGCTGTACAGGATGAATCCCCAGTCGGGCGATCTGGAGTATGTCACGAGAGGATACAACGACGACGGCACGGGAGCGCTTTCCTATGTCAAACTGACGAGCTCCGGCATTGGAAATGAGATGTCCATCGAGGTCCTGTTCAAGGACGGCTTCCCCTTGACCGGTACCTACTATATGACCTACGGTCTGGGCCAATTGAATTGGAGAGAATATGTAAGTACCGATTGGAACGACAAAAACTGGACCCACGAGGGCGCGGTGGAGGTCGTACTGGATTCTGAGGGGAATCTCACCTATAAGGATACGGGAGACCCCGTGGTCCTGGAATTCAACTATCGGGAAACCGCTCTGGCCAACATCAATATTTGTGCGGAGCTTCCCGAGCATTACGATGCAGATCTGCCGCACAATCAAGAAAACGAGACGACGCCCAGAAGCTTCCACTATTACCTGGAAGACAGCGAACACAACCGTTATTATGGAGAAGACATTTACTTCAGAGATATGTGCGGAAGTAAGGATTGCCTTCCCAATATCGTCAATGGAGAACTGATTATCGGGACGCCCCTTGGAAGATACCAATATGCCGACCACCTATTAAACGGAACGACGTATGACGGCGTTCGCGTGATCGGGGCTCTGTATTCAGAGCTGATCAGTTATTATGACTATGATCATTACATAAGCGGCTATAACGATGACGACGGTTATGTCAATTCTTGTTTGTATGCTTATAATGACAAGAGTGTCATCGGCATACCCGTTGGCGATTATGAGCTGTCGTATTGGTGCGGAGACAGCGATAGCGTCCGCAGTCATTGGCACCAGGAGGACGGCCTGAAGGTGCGCTTCGGGGAAGACGGAAAGCTTTATCTCATCAATGACGACGGGGAGCCTGAAGAAGAGCCCTACAAGATCCGCATAAAATATGAAGGTGAGCCGGCGTCGTTGGAGCGCGAATTTGACGCTCTGACGATCCAGGTCGATACCACCGTCATGGACGGCGTGGCGACGGAGAAGGCCTTCACCGCGCACGACACCCTTGTGGTCATGGTGACGGAGTACGAATACTCTTATAGTTCGGGGAAGCCGATCGCCTACGGTACGGCCGGCATTACGGAGGCCGGCAGCCAGAAACTTCGGCTCCACAGTCCCGTTGCGGGGGAGAAGCTGACGCTCCGGGAAGACAGAAACTATAGGATCATCTTCGCGACATTCCATAATTTCAATGAAGAAAAATTCCTGCAAATCATTACCATGGATCCCGACGATTACCCTGACGAACCCATCGATTTCGGAACCGTCAACGCCGCCTGGCCGGATACGTTTGCCTCTGGAAGCTATCAGTATCCCCTGTCCTTCCAGAGCGGCAACGTTACTGATGAAGGAGAAATCCGGGGCTTTACGTATAACAAGCAGAGCACCAACGGCAACTATTATCAGGATGCCCAAGACACCTCGGGAGATTTGCTGTGCCTTCTGAATTCCAGCCCCATCCTTCCCTGGGGCACGACGGACCCCGGAGTGGCAGAACAATCGGAGAATGAATCGGCTGCGACCTTCCATCCCATCAGCGATCTTTCCAATATCAAGGCGGAAAATGATTATTATTATATCATCGTCGCCCAGAACCACGAAGGCGAGTTGTATGCGCTCTGCTATGACGAAGATGGGGGATATTCCATCAAGCTGGATGTGGCGTCTCTTGAGGTCCTGCTAGAGGACGGCTTCAAAGCCGATACCTTCGGCGACGCTGCCGCTGACTACAACAAGATGATCTTCAAGGCCGAAATCAAATCGACCGGGACCGAGTCTGTCGAGCTGAAGCTCAAGACCGGATATAAGGAAAGCGGCAAGACGATCGGCATAAAAATGGGAAACAACAGCGACGAACCCACGCCGATTTTCGACGTGAGCAGCGGGACGATCAAGCTTGTAAAGACGGAAGAAGCAAACCAATTCCATCTGGACAAGGGCAACTACAGCCGGCTCTGGTATGTGGACCTCTATGGCTGGAGCGGCTTCAGAGTCGTGAGCAACAAGTTCGGGCCCTTCTATGCAGGTGAAAGAGAAAGATACGACGAGAATGAAGTCTATGTGACAGATTATCTGCTGTATGGCCTTTACAACGGCAGCGTCAGCACCCTGGAGACGGCCGGCAAGAATGTGGACTGGAACCAGTACATGTCCAATCCCAAACGCTATTCCTGCGGCGTTTATGCCGGCGTCTCGGATGATCATGCGGAAAAAAACATATTCATGGCCGATGTGGACAGCGATTATCTGAACGCTGATTACTATAACGCAATAAAGGAAATCAACTCGGAATCTCCCGGCGCGGGGACCGACAAGGTCTATGTCCTCTGCAATCATATCGACGCTACCCCGGCCGAAGCTCCGCTCAACGAATACAAGCTGGTCAAAACCTTCGGCGATTTTTACGAAACCTATGTCAACGACAGCCAATCCAGATCCGCCAGCATGCTCCTCGTCACTACCGACGGGGATGGCAACGAGTTTGTCATGGAGCCGGAAAAGCTCTTCCAGGTCAGTAGCCAGGCCGGCGCGAACGGATACAGGACCGTCAACACCGCTGCGGACCACATCCTCGTTCCCAACAACAACAGCGGGACCAGCGCTCACTTCAGCATGAACCGCACGGAAATCAAGGAGGAAGGCATATTTGTCTTCGATACTGCCTATGCCTTCCGAAAGAGCGGCCAGAAGCAGGGGTTCACTGAGAGGGGATATATGACGCTGAATGGCCAGGCCGGTGACTGCGCCTGGACGCAAACCGGAGAACATGAGTACAATGCGCATTACCTCCTCCATCCCATGACGCCGGTGCACAGCGACGCCGACTGGGATCAGGCGGAGAGCTATAAGCTCTCTGTGATCCGGGGCGGCAACACTTTCTGGCTCGGCGTCGACTGGGAGACCGCTCAGATGGTCATCGTGAGCACCGAGGCGGAGGCTGTTGAGTTCAAGGTCTACAGCAATGTGGTCAACCGGTATTATTCCAGCGCTTACAGCACCGATCTGCACCGATACTACCGGGTCCAGAGCATCACCGAGATCCATGAAAACGACGAGATCCTCATCGTTTATACCGACGGCGAGGGGAATAAGAAAATCGTCGGCCTGCCGTTCTACGACGAGGGGCATTACATTCTCGACAACAGCATAGTTGACGCAGGCGGCATCAATCCGGCGGTCAATGTTCTGCCGGAATACAAAGAGATCGACATTCGGAGCGGGAACATCACCGCAGACAGCAAGTATGACTACAGGCTGGCTACGGACGATTACAAAAAGAAGCCCTTCGCCTGCCTTGAGGAGGGCGTCGACAATGTGATCCTGGCCCAGGGCATCGCCGCAAACATCCTCGGAAAAGCATTAACCGAAAATGAGAAACAGCGAAAGTATGAGGGCGCCTGGGCTCTGGTTGCAGAGGGAGCAAAGCCGTATATCTATATTAAGAATAACGCTTTGCAGCTTTACAACAGCGCTAAGGGACAAGCGCAGATATGCTTCTTCCCGGCGGAAGAAGAAGGCGAATTCTACATCCGGGGCGGTAGCAAAGAGAACTGGGTTGGCCTCTATCACTATCAGCGCCGCCTGCTCTCCCTCGAAACCGGGGCCTATGAGTATGCCGGAAACTATCTGAGCTTCGGCACCGTAGCGCAGGCCGACAGGGTCTCGTTTGAAATCTACCGCAGGCCCGCCAGCGACGAGAGCTTCATCGTGGAATACCATATGGCGGAAGGCGCTGTTCAGCAAGAAATCAAGCCCCAGGATACCTTCGACCTGAAGCCGGGGCAGGATGTGACGAAGGACGGAACGGACTATATCTTCGTCGGCTGGACCACGAATGAGAATTACGCCGGAGATGCCGGATATCTGGACATGCCGGCGTCCGCCAACCTCTTTGACTACGACGACATTGCCAAGCTGGCCTCGGTCAAGAGCAGCGTCAAGGCGCAGTATGGCCTCCTCGGCAACTGCGATCCCGAAAAGAGCAATACGGTCGACTACGACGAGGTGAAGAACAAGGTCGAGGTCGAAGAGGGAGCAGAAGGGCTCGGCGTGCTGAAGCTCTATCCCGTCTTTGCGGTGCGCGGCCGCACCGAAGTGGTCACGGCCAACGACGGCAATACCATGATCATCGGCATCGCCGATTTCAAGGACCGTCAGGACGGCGGCGACGGCGCGACGAACAGCAAGGAGCGCTGGCTGGGCAGCATCGACATCCGGATCTTCAAGGATGGCGAGCTCTGGGTTGCCAGCGAGCAGAACGGCACCCAGAGCGGTACACAGAACGGCCCCCAGAACAGTCCCCAGAACAGCCCTCAGAACGCCGACGGCATGAATGCCAATGTGCTGAAGCCCCTCGGCAAGGCCATGGCTCTGAAAGCCCCGGTCAAAGCGCCCAAGCAGAGTGATGCTATCACCGCGAAATTGTATTTCGCGTATCACGACGACAACGCGGCGGACCTGAATATCAAGTTCATCGCGCAAGAAGTGACCGCCGCGACCCTGGGCGCATACCTGTCGAACAACACGTTCAGCGCTGCGGAGCCCTCCGCGCAGTATCGGATCGACGCGGTCCATGCGGTGCAGGGCGGTTCCCAGGACGGCCTGAAATACCGCTTCAACTGGCTGGACCAGGTCGTGGGCGGCCAGCTGGATAACGTCAAGGGCGGCAGCGTCGTCGACGTTTATGTCACCACCAAGTATCAGATCAAGTATTATTTCGACAAGGGCGACGGCGAAGGCTATCAGCTGCTGACAGAGGATGCCTGGACGAACCCGGAATACTACACCACGACCGACACCGAGAATGCGGTAGCGGCCGCGCGAGACCCCAAGGGGTACCTTATCGTAAAGGACAAGGAAGCTCCCGGCTCGGACCTCGCCAACCTCATTGACAGGACCGACGGGACCAATGAGAACTTTACGGATGAGAAGATCGTTCGAGGGGAGTATTCCGTCTTCCAGTATGAGTTTGACACGTATAAGCACGACATCCCCATTGCCGCGCTGCCCGAACCGCCGGCGGCAACGGAGCTCGACGCCGACGTCTGGAAGGTCATGAAGACCACGGATACCGGAAGCGCGGCGCCCTCCGCGGTGGATGCGGATAAGCTTGCATCGACGGGCGAAGCCCAGACGCCGGAGAGTACGCTGACCGTCGCCAAGGCAAATACCTCCTGGACCTTCACCGCCGGCGGCGACAACACCAAAACCTACCATCTTTATATCAAGGTGAAGACCGATGCGTCTTCCGAGACCGTCGATATCACGGTCACCAAGGTGTGGGACGACGCGGACAACCAGGACGGCAAGCGGCCCGGGGAAATCACCGTCAACCTCCTGGCGGACGGCAAGAAGGTCAAATACAAGACCGTGACCGAGGCTGACAAGTGGACCTGGACCTTTGAAGACCTGGATAAATACGACGGAGGTGGCAAGGAGATCAAGTACACCGTCACCGAGGAAACGGTGGAAGGCTACGGCACCCCGACGATTGAGAAGACGGAAACCGGCTTCCAGGTGACCAATAAGCACACGCCGGAGACGGTGGACGTCAGCGGCAAGAAAACCTGGGTTGACGAAGACGACCAGGACGGCATCCGGCCCGAAAGCATCACCATCAACCTCCTGGCGGACGGCACGAAGGTCGATTCCAAGACCGTGACCAAGGCGGACGATTGGAAGTGGAGCTTCGAGGGTCAGCCGAAGTACAAGGCCGGGAAGGAAATCACATACACCATCGCCGAGACGGCGGTGGCGGGCTATGCCCCCGAAATCAAGGGTTACGATGTGACCAATACCCACATTCCCGGCACGGTGGATGTCAGCGGTGAGAAAATCTGGGACGATGCGGACGATCAGGACGGCATCCGGCCGAAGAGCATCACCATCAACCTCCTGGCGGACGGCGTGAAGGCTGCTTCCAGGACCGTGACCGAAGCGGATGGTTGGAAGTGGTCCTTTGCGGGATTGGACGAGTCCAAGGATGGCAAGAAGATCGTCTACACCGTCAGCGAGGATCCGGTGGACGGCTATACCACGACGGTGGACGGTTACAGTGTGACCAATAAGCACACGCCGGAGACTACAAAAGCAACCGTTAAAAAAGTGTGGGATGACAAGGATGATTATGACGGGAAGCGGTCGGCAGGCTTGACAGTGACCCTGTCCAATGGCACAAAGGTCGAGCTGAACGAGAGTAACGGCTGGACAGCAACGGTAGAAAATCTGCCGAAGTACGCTGCCGGTAAGCTCATCACCTATACCTGGACCGAAACGGTGCCCGCAGGCTACAGCCTGACGAACACGGAGACGGCGGGCACGGTAACGACGCTGACGAACAGCTATACCCCCGGTAAGACCTCCGTAACGGTCACCAAGGTCTGGGAGGACGAGAATGACCGGGACGGCCTGCGGCCTGATGAGATCACGGTGCAGCTTTACGCGGACAAAATCGCATACGGCGGACCGGTAAAGGTGCGGAAAGCTGACAAGTGGCAGTATACATGGGCTGAACTTGATAAGGTGAAGGACGGGAAGAAAATCGTTTATACCGTTGCCGAGATCGAAACCCCGACCGGTTACACTTTTGCGGGCGTTAAAGGCAACGCCGTAGAGGGCTTCATCCTGACCAACAGCCATAAGCCTGAAGAAACGTCAACGCCGCCCGAGAATCCGGAAACTCCGCCTGAGGATCCGGATACTCCGCCTGAGGATCCGCCGGTGACCCCGCCCATAGGGGGAGGGGAATTGCCGGAGCCTACGCCCGGCCCCACGCCGGAACCCACGCCCGGCCCCACGCCGGAGCCTACGCCCGGCCCCACGCCGGAACCTACACCAGAACCTACACCGGAGCCTACACCGGAGCCGCCCGAAGAGACAGAAATGCCGGAGGACCTGCCGTACACTGGCACGATCACATGGCAGATCCCGGCAGTCCTCCTCTTGGGCTTCCTGGCACTTGGACTTGGCTTTGCTCTTCGGCGCAAGAAGAAGGACGGGGAACCTTAAGAACCCTCGCGGAGGCGGATACATGAGACGGCTTTGACCGTACAGCCTGCCCGGGATACGGCAAAAAAAGCGGGAGCTGCAGCGACATGAAAAACGCTGCAGCTCCCTTCTTCGTAAACAAAACCACCAGCCCGGCCGGTGGTTCCAAAAAGCTTTAGCTATGCAAGAAAAAAGTATCCGAGCAAAGCGAGGACCAAGCCAAATGTAAGAAGTGAAAGAGCTTGCATGCGCAGCATAACGGGGAAAAAGAATTCTTGAAGATTTCTTGCTCCGGAGGGTGGTCAAAACGGCCTCCAAAACGGCATTTATTAGTAGAGGAGTTTGTTAGCTACTTTTGAGTTTTCCTGCCGGATTGGGCGTTCAATACCCCCCTGTTTCCTACATTTATTATAAGAGGATCTTTTTGACCTTTCAGGATGACCGAAGGATCAAGTCAGGCTCCGCAGGAAAATCAGAGATAATCGGAGGAAAACACAATGGACGACGCAAAAGAGATTCGGTTGACTAGATTGTGAACCAAAATTGATAACAAGCGTCTTTTCCGCTGACACGCCGGATTCCGGTATCATACCCTCTGTTCGGTGGCGGTAGTATAACAGAGGCGATGTGAAATAGATGAACTCCCCGTGATCGGACTAAATAAGCAGTTGACGCCTAGAAAGTTATATGCCCGGCGGTTTATAATTGAAGTGTGCCCATGAGTTTTCTTGGTATGTTGATGGGAAGAAAAAGAACGAGACTTACCTATACGGAGCGGTCAAATACATCACGGTTCCGCCCACACAATCGCGAAAGAATGATAACAATTTCTGGGATTTGTTGTTATTCCGGGTTTTAATCCGTATAAACAATATAGAAGCATCAGTTCAAAATAGAAAGAATGAGGCTTCCAGAGGAGGGGCGTTTTAGTCGTTTTTGCTAAAGAAGGGATATTCAGGTATTATAGACAGGGTTTTCAGCCCTGATATAATAAAGACGTGTGGGCTTGGCAGCTGCATGTGACGTTGCCAGTATTATTAGATATGGTATCTCCATCTTGCGGAGCTTTTTAGAGTTATGTGAACAGTATCTCCGGGCAGCCCCACACCTGCAAATACCGGAAGATCTGATGTGGTCGGCACTGGCCCCGATGCTGTGTAGGAGCCGCAAAAGTGCCGCAGGACATGAAGCGGTTATGCCGCGCTGAATGATTCAACATGAAGTGGGTTTTGCACGTCGGAGGTGGATTACAGAAAAACAAATATCCACCGCGTGTCAAACAAAAAGGAGGTGGCAGCATAGGCGCAAAATGTGTCTTGCCAATGCTATCCATGACGTGCTATCATTAAATTACCAAAAAAAGGAAATTCCCTGGGCTTTCATAAGCTCAGGGAATTCGTCTTGTTTTGATAATTGTTGTGTGGAGGGATACCATGGAAACACCGGAGAATATAGGCTATATCGCCGGATATCCAATGATGCTGACCGTCAAGGAGGTAAGTGAAATCCTTCGGACTGGAAGAAATACGACCTATGAACTAATCAACACGGGTGAGATACCGAGCAAAAAGATCGGCAGACAAATCCGGGTTTACAGCAGAGATCTGCTGCTGTACTTAGAAGAATCAGCTTCCGATATGTAAATCGTCCCTTGAATGATTGTAAGCTTCCTAATATAATAGGTACAATAGGGTGTGAGTAAGGACCACCTGTAAAAGGAGGGATGAGGCAATTACAGGGAGGTCTATATTGAAAGTAGAAAAACACGGAAATAAGTATCGAATCGTATATCGTGTACCCGGATATGAAAAACCGTTCAAGGAAGTCTTTGACTGCATAGAAGAAGCAAATCTGCGGCTTGCGGAGCTGGAATTAGACAAAAAAACAGGGATGCTAAGTCCCCCGGTTTCGCTGGTGAGGAATAAAGACAAGCGTAATACCTTGTTTTCTGACTTCCTTGATATTTACGTTCGGGATTATGGTTTATCCAAATGGAAGGACAGTTATCTGACGATCACCAAACACAGGATCGAACACTACATCAAACCGTTCATTGGGCATCTGCGGATCAGAGACCTGGATTCCGGCGTTCTGACTGCATTCTATTCTTCGTTACCCACGATGTATGCGGTTCAGCTGGATGGACATAAGGAACAGAAAAAGATCGGCCTTTCGGTAGTCGAAAAGGTACACTGTACGGTCCATTCTGCTTTGGAGCAGGCGATCAAGTGGGGATACATCACAACAAATGCCGACGATGGCGCCACCTTTCCAAGGTACAAGAAAAAGGTGAGGGACATCTGGAGCCGCGAGGAAGCAATCAGCGCCATTGCGATTTGCAAAGACAGTAATTTGAGGATCGCGCTCTACTTGGCAATCATCTGTACTATGAGAATAGGGGAGATCAACGGCCTTCAGTGGAAGTACGTCGATGTATCCGAGGAGACAATTGCAGCCAACAGTTCCTGCATCTATGATACGCATGAGTTGAAGCGTTGCAACAAGGCCGATCTGAAACTCTTGGAGGAACGCGGAAGGGTCAATGTGTATTACCGTTTTCCGGAACTGAAAGAGAACTGTTCGACTTGCCTTGTCCTGACGGATGTAAAAACGGATTCCAGCGTCCGCCGAGTTTATGTACCGGAAACTGTGGCGCGAGCGCTTCTGGAGCATAAGAAAAAGCAGGAGGCTCATATAGCTTCCTGTCATGGTTTATACAACGATTATGATCTCGTGCTCGCACAGGATAACGGCAGGCCACTTGAAACCCATATCATAGATCAGAGACTCAAGCGCTTTATCAGCGAAAATGGATTTGGAGAGGTAGTGTTTCATTCATTTCGGGCGCTCAGTACCACGGACAAGCTTCAACTGAGCGGCGGCGACATCAAAGCCGTTCAGGGAGACACGGGACATGCTTCACCCAAAATGGTGACGGAGCAGTATTCCAGGATCCGGGATCTTGATCGAATGCGGCTTGCAGGCCTGATGGAAGAGGCGTATTTCGGAGAAAAGCAGACGATTCCGCAGACCACGCCGGATGAAGACGCAGCGCTTTCCATGCTCCGTGAAAACCCGGAAGTCCTGAAATTGCTTCTTGCAATGAGGAAATAAACGCTGTCAACCCTACGGATTGTGTCTGAATCCCCTAAGATTTGTTCCCAATTTGTTCCCAAAACGCGAGATCACACTTTAATGTAAGAGAGAATGCTTACAAAAAAGTTCCTGAAACCGCTTCAAAAAGCAATTTCAGGAACTTTTCTGGAGCTGCTGCCCGGATTCGGACCGGGGACCTCATCCTTACCAAGGATGCGCTCTACCGACTGAGCTACAGCAGCGTTGGCGACCCGGAACGGGCTCGAACCGTCGACCTCCAGCGTGACAGGCTG
>JAEEGG010022342.1_pt1 | contig 12463 bp, 9 predicted proteins | sample 9134161 | NCBI WGS metagenome assembly JAEEGG01 (sample SAMN16246543, study PRJNA631951) | gut metagenome | biome: gut microbiome; feature: rumen; material: CR-attached | host: Bos | place: Iran: Karaj | collected 2018-10
TAACAACAAAAATGATTACTTTTTCGCTGAGCTTACTGGCTCTTGTCATCGGTTACTTGCTGTACGGACGCTTCGTAGAGAAGGTGTTCGCCCCTGACGACCGTGTTACGCCCGCCGTCGCCAAAGCCGACGGTGTCGACTTTATGGTGCTTCCTTCGTGGAAGATCTTCATGATTCAGTTTCTGAACATTGCCGGCACGGGTCCCATCTTCGGTGCCATTATGGGTGCGATGTTCGGTCCTGCTGCTTATCTGTGGATAGTGTTTGGCTGTATCTTCGCCGGATCAGTCCACGATTATTTCTCCGGCATGCTGTCAATGCGTCACGATGGTGCCAACCAGCCTGAGATTATCGGCAGCTATCTGGGCAACACCACCAAGCAGGTTATGCTGGTGTTTACCGTCTTCCTGCTGATGATGGTCGGTGCGGTGTTTGTGTTCAGTCCTGCCAAGATTCTGGGCGATATGTGGGAACCGGCAGCGATAGTGGAGAGTGCCGGACAATACACCTTCTGGATTGTCGTCATCTTCGTCTACTACATCATCGCCACGATGCTGCCTATCGACAAGATTATCGGCAAGATATATCCCCTGTTTGCCTTCTCGCTGCTCTTCATGGCTGCCGCCCTGACGGTGGTGCTGTTTGTGAAGTGGCCATCTATTCCTGAGATTTGGGAAGGATTGAGCACCGAGGCCATAACTCCGAAGAATATCTTCCCGTGCCTGTTTATCACCATCGCCTGTGGTGCCATCAGCGGTTTCCACGCCACTCAGAGCCCCCTGATGGCCCGTTGTCTGAAGAGCGAGCGCATGGGACGTCCTATCTTCTACGGTGCTATGATTACCGAGGGTGTAGTTGCGCTGATCTGGGCAACGGTAGCGATGTATTTCTTCTATAACGAGCCTACGCCAGGCTATCAACTGGTGGCAGGAGGAGCAGATGTGGTGAAGGATGCGCCCTCTATCGTCAACCTCATCTGCAACGACTGGCTGGGCCTCTTCGGTGGAATCCTGGCTCTGCTGGGCGTTGTAGCAGCGCCTATTACCAGCGGCGATACGGCTTTGCGTTCCTGCCGGTTGATTATTGCCGACTTCGTAGGGCTGGAGCAGAAGACTATCCGCAAGCGCCTGTATATCTGTATCCCCCTGTTTGCCGCTGTCATCGCCCTGCTCATCTGGCAGATGTCCGACAAGGAGGGCTTCGGCAAGATATGGAGCTGGTTCGGCTGGAGCAACCAGACGCTCTCGGTGTTCATGCTGTGGGCTGTAACGGTCTATCTGGTTCGCCAGAAGAAGCCGTTCGTCATCACGCTCGTTCCGGCTGTCTTTATGACGATTGTCTGCACCACGTTCCTGTTGAGCGAGCAGATATTCAGCCTCGAACTCACCTATGCGCTGATGATTGCTGCTGTTACGGGTGTCGTGACCGTCGTGTGGTTTTGTCTGTGGTATCGCAAGGAAAAATTGAAAAATTAAGAAATTTAATAATACAACTTTCGCATGTTATAAAACGACCACAGATTGCACAGATGACACAGATTATTCTAATAAGGATTAAGCCGTAAGCGGCAGGATTGCACAGAAAATCTCACGCAGACTATCCATGTAATCCGATATAATCATAGAAACAGTCGAAACAAGCGCAGAAAAATCTGTTTAATCCGTGTAATCTGTGGTAGAATAGAACTTCAGAAACTTGAATTAAATAATTGAAGAATAGTATGAAAAAGAAAATCTTATTTCTCTTTGCAGCCCTGATGATGACCGTTGCCGCCAACGCACAGTTTGAGAAGGGAAAAGCCTATTTGGGCGCGTCGCTAACCAACCTCGATTTGAGCTACAACGGCCTGCAGAAAGGGCGATTCGGCATTGGGGCCAAGGTGGGCTATCTGTTTGCTGACGACCTGATGGCTACCGCCCAGCTGGCATACGAAAAGCAGAAGGGTGTGCCTTATACGCTGTCGTTAGGCGTTGGTGGCCGCTACTATATCGTTCAAAACGGGCTGTACCTGGGGGCTTTGGCCACCTATAAGCACAGCTGGCAATACAACGACTTCATGCCCAGCGTTCAGATTGGCTATGCCTTCTTTATCAGCCGTACTGTGACCTTCGAACCCGAAATCTATTACGAGCACTCGTTCAAGAGTCACAAAGACTATAGCACTATTGGCTTGCGTCTGGGTGTAGGCGTCTATCTGTTCAAGGACCAGTATAAGGTGAAAAAGTAAAAAAGTAAAAAATAGAAGGGAAGGCTTATGTTAAGTATTGATTTCTACAGGCCAAACTATGACATGGATGTCAAGGAGCTGGTTGACCGTCTGATCGACCTGTCCTTTGCCGAGGACATCGGCGATGGCGACCATACCACCCTGTGCTGTATTCCTGCCGACGCGATGGGCAAGTCGCACCTGCTCATCAAGGAGGATGGCATACTGGCTGGCGTTGAGATAGCAAAGGAGGTGTTCCGCCGCTTCGACCCCGACATGCAAGTCGAGGTGCTGATGGGCGACGGATCACGAGTGAAGAAGGGCGACATCGCTATGATCGTCACAGGACGTGTGCGCTCGCTGCTGCAGACCGAGCGGCTCATGCTGAACATCATGCAGCGCATGAGCGGCATCGCCACGATGACCGACCGCTACGTACAGCGCCTGAAGGGTACCCAAACCCGTGTGCTGGACACCCGCAAGACTACGCCGGGTCTGCGTATGCTGGAGAAGCAGGCCGTCAAGATAGGCGGCGGCTGCAACCACCGCATCGGACTGTTCGACATGATACTGCTCAAGGACAATCACGTTGACTTCGCCGGCGGCATCGTCAACGCCATCGACCGCTGTCACGCCTATCTCAAGGAGAAGGGCCTCGACCTGAAGATCGAGATTGAGGTGCGCTCGTTCGACGAGTTGCAGCAGGTGCTCGACCACGGGGGCGTAGACCGTATCATGCTCGACAACTTCAGCGTGCCTGACACTAAGAAGGCCGTTGACATCATCGCCGGACGCTATGAGACGGAGTCCAGCGGCGGTATCACCTACGACACCATTCGCGACTATGCCGAGCAGGGCGTCGACTTCGTCAGCGTCGGTGCCTTGACCCACTCCGTTAAGGGTCTCGACATGTCGTTTAAGGCTTGTTGACCATTGAACATTGACCATTGAATATTGACAAATGAAATATTGGCGGATATTGCTTGTTTCTGTTGTTGCTTGCTCATGCAGCGATGACAATGGTCAATGGTCAATGGTCAATGGTCAATGCGACTACCATTCGCCCGTCGATTACGACATCACGCTGGCCGGCAACTTCGGCGAGCCGCGCCCCTGGCATTTTCACGGCGGCATCGACATCAAGACGGGCAACGTCGAGGGCAAGCAGATTTTCGCCATTGCCGACGGATACGTCAGTCGCCTTACTGTCAACCTCTTTGGCTTCGGCAATGCCATCTATGTCAGCCATCCTGACGGACACACCAGCGTCTACTGCCACCTGCAGCGATTTGCCGAACCCTACGAGCAGCAGCTGCAGCGAACGGGCCACGACACGCTGTCGGTGACGTTCACGCCGACACAATTCCCCGTCCGTGCCGGCGACCTGATAGCCATCAGCGGCAACACGGGACACTCTACCGGCCCACATCTGCATCTGGAGATACACGATACCGACACCTGGGTGATGCGCGACCCCCTGGCATTTCTCGGTCACCTCATCGCCGACACCGTAGCCCCCCAGGCACATTCCTTCATGGCTATTCCTCAGGATGGCGAGGGAGTCTTCAACGGAGGTATGGACAAGCAGACCTTCGGCTTCGGACAGCCTGCCGACAAGGTACAGCACTCCGAGCTGACACTCGCCCGCGACTTCACCGCGTGGGGCAGGGTAGGGTTCGCCCTGTGGGCCGACGACTACAGCGAGGCCACCTATAACCACTATGGCATCCGCTGTACACGTCTGCTGGTCGACGGCCGCGAGGTGTTCCGCTCCAACGTCGACAGCATCCCCATCAGTTGCCAGCCGGAGGTCAACCGCTGGGGTGACTTCGACCATTGGCGTCGTACACGCATCTGGTATATGAAGTCTTTCCGCGAACCGGACATGCGGCTGCCCATCCTGCATACCGGCTTAGATCGAGGTATCGTTACCTTCGACGAAGAGCGTCCCTACCACCTGACCTACATCCTCAGCGACTACCAGAACAACCACGCCGTCTACCACTTCACCGTCCGTGGCCAGCACGACCCTCGCGTCACGCCCCGCCGTCGCCTCATGACGCTCGACCCCTATCGGCTTTTCGGCCAGTGCCTGTGGCCTCTCTACTCCAGAAAGTGACGTGTAACGGTTCTTTGTTACAATTTTTTTCCGCAAAGTTAGCTGATATTAAAGAAAAATAGGTAACTTTGTAGGCAAAAACACGATAGTTTATGAGAAAGACTTCATGGCTTTTAGTTTTTCTGCTGCTGTCGCTCGGCATACAGGCACAGCAATATACGGTTCGTCCGTCGGTCGCGGAAGACATTCCGTCGCAGCTGCCAATACTTGGTGGAGAGCTGAGTAACTCGGCGGCAACGTCGGTGGCTGACATCGAAGAGGTGTTGCCACGCATGAGACAATTAGGACTGAACACGGTGTTAGTTCCTATTTACTGGGAGTTGCTGGAACCTGTTGAGGGACAGCTGGACTTCACGCTCGCTGACCGTATGATCGATGTGGCACGACAGCAGGGGCTGAGGATAGTGCCGCTCTGGTTCGGCGCGTGGAAGAATTCGATGTCTTGCTATGCACCAGCGTGGTTCAAGCGCGACGTAAAACGCTATCCAAGGGCCGTGACTGCTGAGGGCAAACCGTTAGAGATAGCCTCATGCTTCAGCGACAATGTGTTGCAGGCTGACCTGAGGGCCTTCTCCGCGCTGATGAGACACATCGCTGATAAAGACCCGCAGCTCGAAGTGGTCATCATGATACAGATTGAAAACGAGATTGGTATGCTGGAGTCGGCGCGCGACCATTCCCCGCTGGCTGAAAAAGCCTATCGTCAGGCCGTTCCACAATCGTTGCTCAAGGCACTGGACATCAAAAAGCAAGGCTCGTGGGCCGAGGTGTTTGGTACCGACGACTATGCCGACGAGAAGTTTATGGCCTGGCACTATGCCTGTTATGTGGAACATCTGGCAAGGGCAGCCCGTGAGATTCTCGACCTGCCGCTCTACGTGAATGCCGCGATGAACAGCCGTGGCCGAAAGCCTGGCGAGTATCCCTCAGCAGGTCCGCTGGCACACCTTGCCGACATCTGGAAAGCTGGCGCACCCAGCATCGACATCCTGGCACCTGACATCTATGATACCGGCTTCAAGGCATGGGCCTCGCAGTATGCGATGCCGTTACGACCACAAGACCGCGTAGAGCGCAAGTCGTCAGGCAGCAAGGTGAGTAACCGCCTCTTCATTCCTGAGAGCCGATGCTGCGAGAACAGCGGAGTGCGCGCCCTCTATGCGTTTGGCGAGCATCAGGCCCTGGGCTTCTCGCCCTTCGCCATCGACCAGGCATCGGCACAAGAGACGGAGTCGGTGACACAAGCATACACGCTGGTTCGACAGGTTTGTCAGCATCGTCCGTTGACTGGCAGCCGGAGCTGGGGCTTGCTGTTCGATCAGGAAGACCGTGAGCGAATCATCGATGACGAAGGTGTCGTGATGACCTGCCGCCACTATTTCACGTTGCCCTGGGATGTCCGTGCCACCGACGGCTCGAAATGGCCGGAAGGCGGTGCTATGCTTATCCGTCTGGGCAAGCATGACTACCTGTTGGCTGGCAGCGGCGTGGTGGTAGACTTCAAGACGCGCTCCGAAAAGCAGCAGGAGCAACAGAAGAAACTCGGCGAGGACGGCTTCGTGGAGGCTGGCGACGGCACACAGCATCAGGCTCAAAGCCCAAGGTTCACGGGTTCCCGTCTCGGTCTCCTTTCCGTCGACGAGGTGAGCATCGACCGTCAAGGCCACATTCAATACCTGCGCCGTCACAATGGCGACCAGAGTCATCAAGGCCGTCACGCCCGCATTGGTGTCGGTGAATGGAAGATGCTGCACATCAAGCTCTACGAATACAAATGACTGAATGTAAGGGAAATATATTGAAATGATGAATAAAAGGAATAATGTGACAAGAGCAATGACAAGGAGGAACACGCTGAGGCGCGTGCTAGTGCTGATGTGTGCCGTCCTGCTGCTGCCGACGGTCAAAGCCTACGGAATGGTGTCTGCCGACGGTGACGGAGGAACATTTACCGACTACTTTAAGAAGCCGTGCAGCGACAGCGAGCAGAGGCCGCTGGTGTCGCTGCCCAGTCAGGCCTACGACAAGCTGGCAGCGGAGATTACCGACGGTTGCCAGAGCGACTACGAGAAGATATGGGCTATCTATGAGTGGCTATGCAACAACATTGCCTACGACACGTCGTACACCATCCGCAAGGCCGACCAATGCCTGGCAAAGCGGAAGGGTGTCTGTCAGGGCTACTGCGACCTGTTTGTCCAGCTGGCCCGTGCCGTTGGTGTGCGGGTGGAGGTCATCGAGGGTAAGGCGAAGGACGTCACGGGGTTCGTCAATCCCAACGGTCACGGATGGTTGTTTGCCTATACCCGCGAGAACTATGGCATCCTGCTCGACCCTACGTGGGGTGCGGGCTTTGTAGAAGGTAACCGTTTTGTGCGCGAGCCGGACTGCTGCCAGTGGTTCAACGTCAAGCCGGAATGGATGATACTGAGCCACTTTCCCAACAAGAAAGACTATCAGCTGCTCGACCCGACACTCAGCGAACAGGAGTTCCTGGCGTGGCAGCCCATCAATGAGCTGTGGGCGGCCTACGGACTCGACCTGAAGGACATCAGCGACAAGATACGCCGCCAGGTGTTCTTTCCGCCACAGTTCTACAATGAGGGCGAGGGTCTCGTCGAGTTCCAGGAGATACCCATGAGTCTTGACCTCCGTGTCGGTGTGGACTACACTTTCCGCGTAAAAATGAATACGGAGCGCGAGTTTGCCATTCTGAACAACAGCGTGAGATGCTGCAAGGAAGAGTGGAAGAACGAGGGCAACGGTGTCTACTCGGTAGTGTTCATGCCGCGTGACACCGTGTCGCTTATGTTTTGCCTACGTGCGGAAAGCGGTGCGTCGTGGCAGGCTATCGTGAAATACGAGATAGAGCCGCCTACGGCGACCAGCTGGAAGATGGTGGAGCGTCGCTATCCGTTGCTGGCACCCGACATCAAGGCCGTCAAGAACCTTGATGCTGACCTGTGGGGCAAGGCCGGTGTACCTGCACTTCAGCTGGTGAAGCTAATCAGGGAACAGCAGGTCAAGTGTCTGCCCGTGCTGTTCAATGGCAAGGAACAGTCGCTCACCATCGTCTCTGTACCCATGAGCAGGCAGCTGGCGGCAGGACAGGAGTACACGTTCAGCATCATGCCCAAGGACGGAGGAAAGTGGGCCATCCACAACGAGGGCGACTGGCAGATGGAATGGCAGGTCGCTGACGACGGCCAGCAAACCACGACGATAACACCATCGAAGGCAGGGCGGTTGTCGCTGATGCTTCAGGATGAGGCAACGGGAGCGTACTGGCCCTGTCTGGAATACGAAGTGGTGGCACAATAGGCCATTTGCCTACGGTGCCACCATACTCATATTTTCTTTCTGTTCCAGCGCATTACTTCAGCCAGCGGTCGAGCCAGTTGAAGAAGGTGCGCTGCCACAGTACGCCGTTCTGGGGCTTCAATACCCAGTGGTTCTCGTCGGGGAAGACAAGGAACTCGGCAGGGATGCCCTTCATGCGGGCGGCGTTGAAGGCCTGCATACCCTGCGTGTAGTTGATGCGGTAGTCCTTCTCGCCGTGGATGCAGAGAATGGGCGTGTCCCACTTCTCTACCATCTTGTGCGGCGAGTCGTGGTAGGTCTTCTTGGCGTTAGGCATCTGCGGACGGTGCCAGTAGGCCTCGTCGTACTCCCAGTTGCTGAACCAGTTCTCCTCGGTCTCCAGGTACATGGCGGCGAGGTTGAAGGCTCCGTCGTGGGCGATGAACGCCTTGAAGCGCTTCTCGTGGATGCCGGCCAGGTAGTAGACGCTGAAGCCGCCAAACGAGGCACCGACGGCACCCAGACGGTTGCGGTCGACGTAGGGCAGCGAGTCGGCTGCGAAGTCGATGGCTGCGAGGTAGTCCTTCATGCACTGACCTGTCCAGTCGCCGGAGATCTGCTCCTTCCACTCCTGTCCGAAGCCGGGCAGTCCGTGGCGGTTGGGGGCGATGACCACGTAGCCGTTGGCAGCCATCATCTGGAAGTTCCAGCGGTAGCTCCAGAACTGGCTCACAGGCGACTGCGGGCCACCCTCGCAGAACAGCAGGGTGGGGTACTTCTTGCCCTGCTCGTAGTTGGCGGGCAGCATCACCCATACCAGCTCCTTCTTGCCGTCGGTGGTGGGTACCCAGTACTGCTCCATCTTGCCGAAGGTCAGCTGGTCGAGGATGTGGTCGTTCTCGTGAGTCATCTGCCAAGTCTCGGCATTGGCCTTGAACACTTTGTCCTTGGCTGCCTTGGATTCCTTGGCTGCAATGGCGAACTTCCCCGAGGGCAGCACGTAGTAGATGTCCGTCGGGTGACTGAGGCTCTGTTGGGTGGCAATCAGGGCGTTGCCCTTGTTTGCCATCTGCAGCGAGGTCCAGTCGTGCCAGCCTTCAGTGAGTTGGAAAACGTGTCCGCTGTGCAGCACGGTGTACATGTTGCAGCAGCCTTCCCACACGCTGAGGAAGTAGAGGCGGGGTGACGATACCGTTACCTTCCTGCCATTCTTGCTCTTGATTTCCTTGGTTGAATTTCCCGGGTAGGAAGCCCAGCAGAAGGCATCAACGTCGCTCTTCCAGTCGACATACTGCTTCTCGCCCGTAGCCAGTTCGTAGATGCACAGGCGGTTGAGGTCGGCCTCGTAGCCGTCGCGCTCCATTGAGAGCCAGGCGATATACTTGCCGTCGGGCGAGAACTGCGGGTTCTGGTCGTAGCCCACGTTGTTCTTCAGGTTCTCGGGACTGTTGACAGCCTGCGTGCGCAGCGTAGTGGTGGGGTCAACTTTCGGAGCCACGTAGCCGGCAGGCTTGCAGAGGTTCGTCGTCTCACGCGTACCTATATTATATAAATAGATGTCGGAGTCGGTAGAGATGGAGTATTCCAGGCCCTTCTTCTTGCGGCAGGTGTAGGCAATGGTCTTCGAATCGGGACTCCACGCCAACTGTTCGATGCCGCCGAAGGGCTCCATGGGACACTCGTAGGGATCGCCGTCGAGGATGTCGACCATGTCGTTGGCGATGATATCGCCACTTACAGAACAGAGGAAGGGGTGCTGGATGGACTCCACGTAGTGGTCCCAGTGGCGGTACATCAGGTCGGTGACCAGTCGGCCGGTAGCCTTTGGCAGGTCGTCGGGGTTCTTCTTTATCACCTCGTTGAAGGGTATCGACTTGATGATGATGACCTTCTGGCGGTCGGGCGAGAACTTGAAGCCCTCGACCTTTCCACCGGTCTGCGACATCTGGCGGCGGTTGCTGCCGTCGGCCTTCATGCACCATATCTCGCCACTGGTGACGAAGGCGATGGTTTCAGCGTCGAGCCATGTGGGGTCCATCTCGCTCTTCTGGCTGGTGCTCAGCTGGCGGTTGTTGGTGCCGTCGCTGTCGCTGTTCATCACGCAGATGACCTGTCGGCTCTTGTTCTGTTTCACACTGTAGTAGCCCACCTGGTAGGCCACCTTGCTGCCGTCGGGCGAAGCCTCGACAGTGCCGATGCGTCCCATGGCCCAGAGGGCTTCGGGTGTCATCATGCGGCTCTTCAGTTTGATGTTACTCTTTCCGATGTTCACGTTGTCTTGTGCTTGGGCGTTGCCGCAGCTCATTCCGAGCAGCACGGCCGCCACGATTGTTGCTATTCTGTTCATAGTTTCTGGATTTTGCTTGCAAAATTAGGAAAAAAAAACGAACTAATAGCCAGTATGGTTAAAAACTTTCATATATTTCATGCAATAAAAAGAGAACCGTCTCGTTTTAAAGTAAAAGAACTACGACAAATTAACGAAATGAAGAAACTTACCTTCATCATGCTATTGCTGATTGCCACCGTGTCTGCGCTGGCACAGCCCGAGCCGGGCACATGGACCATCACGCCGCGCGTCGGTGTCAATTCGTCCGATGTGTCAGGCGTGAAGATATATTATGCCGACCCATTTGCGGCGTCTTACGATTCCAATGCGTATGTTAATTCAAAGCGCAAGTGGGGTTTTATTGCCGGTGTCGAAGTGGAATACCAGATACAGCGTCCGCTGGCTGTGTCGCTCGGAGTGTTCTATTCAGATGAAGGGTTCCGTGCTGAACATGACGAGTATAAAGACGACACTCACTATACGTCGCAGCCTGGTTGCAAGCTGAAGTGGAACCTCCGTTACATCAACGTCCCCTTGCTGGCCCACTTTTATGTGGAGCCCAACCTGCTGCCTGGGTTGGCGCTGAAGGCTGGTGTACAGTTTGGCTTTCTGGTGAAAAACAATTATGAGCAGGAATACTTCAACGACAGCCACACGAAAATCTCTGGTTCCAACAGCCGTGACGGGCTGCGGTTCGCCATCTCCATTCCTGCAGTCATCTCCTACAGCTATCGCAACATCGTGGCCGACCTGCGCTACAACATCGGCGTGACCAATATCAAGGAGGATGTATGGGAGGATGGCAGTTGTCGCTCCAATAGCATCCAGCTCACCCTCGGCTACCAGTTCCACCTATAAGAGCATCTAAGAATTGGCGTTGCAAATGCTTTGCCAATTATTCGCCTGTCACCTCTTAACACAACGTCAACAAACCATTCACCGTCGCAACAAAGCAGCTGAAACGCTGCATGTTACGGTGAAGGGTTTGTTCGTGTGGCTTCTGTTACGGCTACTTCTACCTCTGATAATCGACCATGTGAGTATATCTGACTGAGGAACGTATCGCGTTATCAATGTGAAGTTGCTGAAATCATGATAATAAGCTGAATATCCAGCGCATTAACAGTATTATCACCATTCATGTCACCCTTTACCCCTGTGTCTACATTGCCGCCAATGGTAAATTCAGCTGTGGCCACATCACTATTCGCGTAACCTTCTTTGGTGGTATAGACGCTGACCTTATAGACTTGTGCCAGTTGCACCTCAGAAGCACTACCACGTTTAACGTCATCATTCGTTATTTCGTAGGTGTACGATACTCCTTCCGTCTCGCAGTCGAACGTCATCTTGCCGTCCACGAGACTAATTGTCGGCGTGGCACACTTCTTCGTATCAGGAGTGTCGCTACCTCCTGTTCCTTCTTCAATCCATACGAAGTCTTTCCAGCCGTCTGTTGACTGGTATTTCTCAATGGTACCCTTCGGTACATACAGTGTGGCATTATAATAAGTGTCTTGATTAAAGGGACTAGAAGATAAACTTCTTCCTAATATAGAAAATGGTTCTTCAATTAATGAAATAACAGTTGGGATACTTCTTCCTGCGAACGCATAATCTCCTATTTTATTTACATTTTTACCGATAGTGACAGAATTCAAATTGGTGCAGCGATAAAACACATAATTGCCTAAGCTCGTAACGCTGTTAGAGATAATAACTGAGTTCAAACTAGAACAATATGCGAATGCATTATTGCCTATGCTATGTCTCTAATTACTTCTCTCATAAATAACCTTTAAATCTCGATTTGCAGTCTTTTGTACAGCTGGACGAAGGGTTCCTACTTCTACTAAATCAACTTTGCAACCTAGTATTTCTTCCAGTTCGCGATGAATGCGAACATAAGCAAACAAACCAATTGGTATGCTGCGATCGAACTTGACAAGCAAATCCACATCGCTGTCTTCACGCTGCTCGCCACGGGCAAAGGAGCCAAAGAGCCATGCCTTCAGGACGGGCTGCGTCTTGAAGTACTCGGCTATCTGCTGTGTCATCTGTTGTGTCGTCATACGTCAGATAGTTTGTTATCACAGCGCAAAGATATAAAGAAAATGTGAACATTCCAAACTTTTTCAGAGTTTTTTCTTGCTGTCTGACATTCTTTAGGATGGAACGACGTACATGACGCACATCACAGAGGGCTTCAGCTTCTGCGAGTACATATTCCGATGTCATCGTCAAGGTTACGACGTTGCCGCCTAACACTCCATTGGCAAGATACAGGGAACTGCTACCAGTTGCCGAAATTTTCTATTGCCGACGGCCGTCAGCAACATTGCCGACAGCCGTCAACCATTTTGCCGACAATCGTCAGCAACCTTGCCGACGGCCGTCGGCAACGAAAAACAACGCTTGAAAAACGAAGCAGACACCACCGAGTGACAGGGAATGACGTGGAGGTTTTGTTCAGCTACGGAGGAACACGGAAGGACACGGAGGTTTTTAT
>JAEEGG010022347.1_pt1 | contig 12460 bp, 8 predicted proteins | sample 9134161 | NCBI WGS metagenome assembly JAEEGG01 (sample SAMN16246543, study PRJNA631951) | gut metagenome | biome: gut microbiome; feature: rumen; material: CR-attached | host: Bos | place: Iran: Karaj | collected 2018-10
CAATATGTACCGCAAGGGCAAACTCACGCTGGAGTCCGGCATCAGGCATCAGTACCTGTCACAGACCGGAATGAGCAACGCAGGGCTTCCCATTGAGTTCTGGGTGGCTGCAGGACGTTATTTCAAGCCCCAGAGTTCCAGGTTCGCCACACTCTCCTATGACCTTGAATTCCTGCAGTCCAAATATGCTTTCTCCATTCAGGCATATGCCAAACGGCTTGAGAACCAGACCGAGTACACGGGTTTCATTTATGATCTGATTGCCCGCCCGTACCGTCTGGAGGACAACCTGCTCATATGCTCCGGTTACAACTACGGACTCAACGTGATGCTGGCCAGGCAGGCAGGCTCCGTAACAGGCTGGATCAGTTACTCTTACGGACAGTCGCTGCGTCAGGGTGACGGTGTCCTCTATCCCAAACTGTTCCACTCGTCGCACGAGCGCCGTCACGAACTGAATGCCGTACTCACCTATACCATAGGCCGTTTTGAACTTGGAGGCAGTTACATATTGGGTTCAGGCAGCCCCTTTACGCCCGCCAAGAACCTCTACCTGATGGGCAACAACCTTATCATATTCTATGATGACTACAACTCGGCCACACTCCCGCCCTATATGCGCCTGGACCTGTCGGCCACATATAATCTGCCGCGCAAAGGGCGTCTGGAGCACAGCCTCAACCTGTCGGTGTTCAACGCCACGGCGCACAAGAACTACACCATGGGATATATAAATGCCAATCCGGACAAACTGACCATCCGCTACAAGCTGGCCAAACTCATAATACCCGTAATCCCGTCCATAAGTTATTCATGCCGATTCTGATATGAAAAGATACCTATACATACTCATAGCGCTCGTTGCATTCATCTCCTGTGAGCCACAGCTGCCCGAGAGTACCGATATGCTGGTCATCGAGGGCTGGATAGAGAACGGCGGTGCGCCCAAGGTATTCGTCACGTCATCCATATCGGCCACGCTCCAGGAAAAGAACATCACGGACCTTATTGACCATGTAGCCATGGATGCCGATGTCACCATCACGCACAACGGGGTTGACTATAAGCTCAAGCCGTCCATCCGTGACGAGTATCTGCTCAAGGTATGCTACACCACAAACAGCCTCCTTGGCGAGGTTGGAGGCACATACCGCCTGAATGTGAAATGGAGAGGCATGGAGGCTAGCGCCCAGACTACCATACAGACCCCCGGAACCGTTGATTCCATTGCCGTTGAGCGCCATCAAACAATTGATTCGCTGTATATTGTAAAAGTGCGCCCCGTGCCCGCTCCCGGCGTTCCCTATTATATGTTCTTCAGTATGGACGTGGATAAGGACCCAACCTATCAGGCATCATATATGGGCACCTATGACAGCCGTCAAACGCAGGATATGATTGCCGTAAACCGCGGCTACAACGATCCCATAACAGAGAATATCTATTTCTACTCCATGGGTGACAGCGTGCGGTTCAAGATTGCCTCGCTTGAGCCCGATGCCTATGATTTCTGGTACAAGTTTGATGAGATTCGCCTATTCAGTCACGTAGCCCTTCTGCCCTATTCCACCAATCTTACCGGCAATATCCAGGGCGGCCTTGGCTACTTCTTCGGCTACGGCACCAACTACTACGCCACAAAAATAAAATGACGCAAAGGGGTCGTTTCTCTTTGCGTCATTTTTAGCTCGTTTGGAATCAGAAGCCGCCGCCGAAGCCGCCACCGCCGCCGAAGCCACCGGCACCGCCGCCAAAGCCGCCGCCTCCGCCGAAGCCGCCGCCACCAAAGTCACCGCCGCCCATGCCGCCGCCGAAGCCGCCCATGCCAGCGCCGCCGCCAAAGTTCATCTGCATCTCCTCTACCTTATAATCGGCCGGGAGTTCAAACAGTGCGGGATCAACATCGGTCTCCTCAAGCTTCTCAACGGTCTGGCCCATTGTGCCGTAATCAGTAACGGTCTCTGACTTCATTGTCAGGTTCTTGTATATCCACAGAGTCATCTGAGTCTGATAACCCTGGTTGCTCTGTGTTACGGAGTACATCTTGCACATTACGCCTGCAACTTCCTCCTCACCTAACTCCTTGATTTTGTTCTTCTTGATGGTCTTGGCATCCAGGTTCTCCCAGTCAAACATAGGTGTGGTCTGAGCGCCCATACCGCCCATCATACCACCGCCGAATCCGCCCATGCCACGGCCACCGCCGCCGCCCTGACCGCCACGACGTCCGCCGAATGACGGCATCTTTGTGGCCGATTTCTCAGCGTCGTTGATCTGGTAGTTATCCTCGCCGATAGCCAGTGAACGGGTTGTTCCGGCCTCACCGCGGGTTGTAACGGTTACGGTCTTCTTGCCGTAATCATCAAAATATATCTTGGTAACCATCTGGCTGGGGTCAAAGTTCATCTGACGCTGACCGCCCTGACCGCCACGACCGCCCTGAGGAGCACCCTGGGGACGCTGACCGCCGCCCATGCCACCGCCAAAGCCTGCACCGCCGCCGAAACCGGCGCCACCGCCCATGCCCTGGAACTGGCCCATATTGTTAGCCATTGTTATAACACCTGATTTGATGCCAAGAACCGGCTCGGATACTTCCTTCTTATCCTTCTTAGCCGCATTGACCGAAAGGCTCACTGCCGCAAGCATCATGGCGGCAACCATAAGTTTTCTCATTTGCATTGTATTGTTTAAGGTTTATACTTTGATTCTAAAAAATAATATAAGGTTTAAAGGCCGATGTTAAATCATTCACTCCACTATTTTTGCCTTGGCCGAACCAACCTTGAACTTGATGTCCATCTGCACGATCTTGCGCGCGTTGTCATCGGTTATATAGATGGTAAGAATGTCGCGGAACTTGTTCTTTCCCTTTTCCCAATAAGGCTCCACAAGTTTGAATACCAGGCAGTTATACTTTTTGCCCGATAACTTCACCGTCTCCTTGCCCTGGTAAATCAGGCACTCGTCCAGGATCTCGGCCGCATCCACCAGACGGAAGTCTATGTGCTGCCCCTCCTTCATGCCCGATGTGTTCATGGCGCGGGCGTAACCCATCACGCTCACCATATCGTACACCGCAGTGCGGCTGCTCTCGGTGCGCTCCTTTATGCGTCCGTCCATATAGTTCTTGCGCATCTGCGCCTTGCAGAGTCCGTCCTGAGCGTACGTGTATCGGGCCGTCTCGGTATAAACGTCACCGCCCTCGTTGCACGATTTGCGGAAATATACCGGGCGCACGTTATCGGCCTCCAGATATGTGGTGAGCGTATCGTTCATGCTGAAAATCTTCTCTGCAGCGCTCGTGGTGCGTGCAATCAGGTCCATGCGGACCACCTTGCGGCCCTCAAAAGTGGTGTTTCGAGTCACAAAACTAGCCTCGCCCGCCTTTATCGGCCCGATATGGAGAGTATACCTCAGAGTCTCGTTCTTCCAACTCTGTGCGGCCGGCACCTGACCCACCGCCAGAATCATAAAAGCCATAAACAATCCAATCCTTTTCATAAGTTCATTCTTTATGGTTTCTACATATAAGATTCCCCAAACGCTCCAAAGTTAAAAATGATACCATTGGGGTCAGACCCCTTTGGTATCATTTTATGAACGCTTCCACGTCGTCGGGATGGTACGGGATGATATCGGCACCAAGGACGCGGCAGCCGGTAGGAGTAATAAGGATGTCGTCCTCCAGACGGATACCTCCAAAATCGCGGTACTTTTCAATTGCGTCGTAGTTGAGGAACTCCTTATGCATGCCCTCGCCCTTCCATTTGTCAATAAGTGCGGGAATGAAATAAATGCCTGGCTCATCGGTCATTACAAATCCCGGCTGCAATCTGCGTCCGCAACGTAAACAATTGGTTCCGAACTGAGTAGACGGCCTAACCTCATCGTCAAATCCCACGTAGATCTGACCCAGACCCTCCATATCGTGCACATCCATACCCATCATGTGCCCCAGACCGTGCTGCAGGAACATCGCGTGCGCACCGGCCGCAACGGCGTCATCGGTATTGCCCTTCATCAGGCCCAGGTCCTTCAGGCGGTCAGTCATGAGTCGGCACACATCCAGATGCATATCCAGCCACTTCAAATCGGGACGGGCCTTCTCAATCACCAGGTCATGGCAAGCCTCAACAGTTGAATAAATGTCACGCTGCTTGGATGTGAATTTACCGCTGACAGGTATAGTACGCGTATTGTCGCTGCAATAGTTGTTCACAGTCTCGGCGCCGGCATCCACCAGCAGCAGACGTCCGGCCTCAAGCGGCTTCAGCGACGGATCCCCGTGGAAAATCTCGCCGTGCATTGAAACTATGCTGCTGAACGACACTTTTGCACCGTAACTCATTGCTATTCCCTCCATTATGCCGCCGATAGACTTCTCGGTCACGCCCGGTTTGCAGTGCTTCATCGCAGCCGTATGCATCTTATAGCCGATGGCCATCGCACGCTCAATCTCCTCAATCTCAGCGTCTGATTTGATTGAACGCATGCTTACCACCGCTTTTATAAGTTTGACCGATGCACTGTCGCGGGTCTTCAGCGGGTGGATTCCCAGCATATCGGACAGCAGGATCATGTGGTCGTGACGGTAAGGCGGCAGGAAATGGATTTCACGGCCGTGTTTGCGGGCATCGGCCACCATCTCACTCAACTTACCGTAAGGAGCGCTGTTGCTGATACCGCAATCAGAGGCCAAATCGGCCACAGACGGAACGAATCCCGTCCAGATAATATCCTCAATATCAATGTCATCGCCCAGCAGCCACTCCTGTCCGCTGTCAGCGTCAATCACCAGCGCCAGAGTGTCGCGCTCCTGGCCGGTAAAGTACAGGAACGAACTGTCCTGACGGAATGTATAACCGTTTGCAGGATAGTTACACGGGGCGTTGTTATTACCAAGAAGAATTATTATGCCGCTGCCCACCTTGTCTCTAAGAGTGGCTCTGCGGCTGCTGTAGGTCTGTTTATCAAAAAGCATAGTTCAGTTAGTTTTCCCCAAAGATACAAAATGATACCAAAGGGGTCAGACCCCAATGGTACTATTTTGTTATTTCACCAGCACCTTCTTGCCGTTGCGGATGATAATGCCCGATGCACGCTCAACCGGCAGACCCATCAGGTTGTACATCAGCCCGGACTCATCAGCCCTGATTACAGGAACGACAGAAGGCAGATCGCCGGTGTAGTCCAGGACCAATAAGTGAGCATCCATGTACTTGTCAAGATAGATCATGACCTTGATGCTCTCGCACCTTACGGTGTCGCCCTCCACGGGTACGGCATAATCGGGCACGGTGATGTTGATGGGCTCATCGGTATAGGTCGATGACCATCCACTTGTGTTCTGCTCGATACCGTAATGAACAAGCGTGGGAGCCGGTCCGCAACGCTCGGCCTTACCTATGGTGGTGTCGTTCTGGGCGATGAAGAACAGGAATTTGTGCTCTCCGGGAGTCAGTTCAAGAGTATCGTTGAAATTCACGCTGCTCAGAATGGGATCGCACTGCCCCAGAGTCATCGGCCTGCTCTGACCGTCCATGATGAGCGAAACGGTATAGTTGGGGAATTCGGCATCCTCAAAATCCTGCGCCAGAACCTGGATATAACCCATTTCGGGTGAATGCCAGAAATTGACGCCGCACTTGTAATCCAGATTGATCAGGGCCGGCGAACTGATATACTTTCCGTATGAAATCACGTCCTCATGCATCTTGCTGAGCGGCCTGAAATCCTCCAGATAAGGCGCGATTATCGAACCGTCCGGATAAATGAACCAGAAAGTGTACTGACCGGGCTCAAGCTTGACAAGATCCAGCGGACAATACGACATAGTGCCCTCCCATGGGGGTGCCATACCGAAAGTCTGGTCATAATCAACATCCACGCCGACAACGCGGACCGACTCCGGAATCATCTGCATCTTAACTCTTGTTCCGTCCGATGGGTACGCCGAAACCGCCTTCAGATTATCCTGGAACAGGCATTCCGACAACTCGTACCAGCCGTCGCAGTAACCGCCCCAGCCGTAATTGATGTGGAACTTGCCCTCCTTGTAACCGTCAATGTTGAACGAGTGGCCCGCAGCCGCATTATTACCTGACATAATCAGCGGACGCAGCTTCTCCAGCGATGCGATCATGCTGTCCTCGATGCACTTGGCATCCTGGTAAAGTTCATAATCATAGCCGAATACGTTGTCCAACGCGCCACGCTGACAGTAAATCGACGTCATCGTACCATCCACATCAAAATAGGCGTGCTGAGCCAGCGCAATGCCGAACAGGAACGCTGAAAGTTTGGCCGAATCGGTGTTAATCTCGTCAAAATCGGGCTTGAAACTATAGGTATAATTGTAATAAAGACCCTCGAAATTCTTCTCGTAATCATAGAAATAGTCCGATTTCAGGTCGCTGTAAGCCTGATTCCTACCCTTCAGTTCCAGATCGCTGCAATGGCGGTAATAGTTCAGCACCTGCGCGGTCGCGATCGTGGTGCAACCAACCACCGTCGGCACGCCGTTCACAGTGGGGAAAACCTGGTTGAACGGGGCGCCCTGATTCCACTGGGTAGTGATGAGCGGCTCAACATTTACGGCCGATGCCCTGCCCTGCGCACGTCTGACCGACTGCTGAACAGGCAGTTCTGCGTAAACATCCAACAACTCCTTGAAAGCCGGCGGCAGATTGTTCACGTCCATCGGACCATCGCCGAAAGCAACGACCTTACTGCCGTGCAGAATCCTCCACCCGTCCTCAACAACGATGCTTACGTTTCTGTCTTGATAAACAACCTGGGCCGATGAAATGCCCCACACAAAGAGTCCTAACAGGACCATCATAAATCTTTTCATGCTAATTGAATTTTGACCTGCAAATTTAGCAAAATAGTACCATTGGGGTCAGACCCCTTTGGCACTATTTTCGCGAAAATGATACCATTGGGGTCAGACCCCAATGGTATCATTTTTTGCAACAGCAGTCCTTCATAGCGCAGCCGCAGCAGGCTGAGCCGTCCTTTCTTTTGCGGATGGATGATATTACAGCCCAAACTACAAGTGCCGTAATGACGATGATTGCGATTATTGTGGATGCATTCATAGTACGGCCGATGCTATTAAGTAGCCAAACCAGGAAACAACCCAGGCAATGGCGCACTGGAATATTACTACGTAGATTGCCCAGCGGTCACCAAGCTCGCGGCGGATGCTGCTGATTGCGGCAACGCAGGGCGTGTACAACAGGCTGAATATCAGCATCGGAACAGCGGTAACAACGGTCAGCGACTCAGTCACACCAAGCACCTCCATCGTGGCAACCACGCTCTCCTTGGCCAGGAATCCGCTCACAAAAGAGGTAACGATTCGCCAGTCGCCAAGGCCGACCGGACGGAACAGTGGCTCCAGCACGCCTGCAACCCAGGCCATCATTGAGCCCTCGCCCTCCTCAACCATGTTGAAGCGGAAATCAAACGTCTGCAGCAGCCAGATCACGATAGTGGCCACAAAAATCACCGTGAATGCACGCTGAACAAAGTCCTTGGTCTTGTCCCAGAGCAGATGGCTCACGTTTTTCAAACCTGGCATGCGGTAATTGGGCAGCTCCATCACAAACGGCGCAGCCACGTAATTCTTACGGAACAGCTTGGTAATCAGCGCAACAAGAACTCCCACAAGTATCGAAAGCAGGTACAGACCGGCCAGAATCAGACCGCCCTTGCCCGGAAAGAAAGCATTGGTAAAGAATCCGTAAATGGGAATCTTGGCGCTGCAGCTCATAAACGGAGTAAGCAGTATGGTCAGCTTACGGTCACGGGCCGATGGCAACGTCCTTGTAGCCATCACAGCAGGAACCGAACAGCCAAAGCCTATGAGCAGAGGCACGATAGAACGTCCCGAAAGTCCCAGTTTACGCAGCAGCTTATCGGTCACAAACGCAATGCGGGCCATATAACCGCTGTCCTCAATCAGACTCAGGAAAAAGAACAGGATTATAATAATAGGTACAAAACTCAGCACGCTGCCAACGCCGCCAAAAATGCCGTCCTCAACCAGTGATACAATTGCCGGACTGACATCGGCCCGCTCAAGACCGGCCACGCAAATGCCTGCCAGCCACTGGATTCCCTGGTCCAGCCAGTCCTGCAGCGGTGCGCCCAGCACGTCGATCGAGAGCCAGATAACCAGGCACATCACAACTAAAAAAATCGGTATAGCGGTCCATCGGCCCGTCAGAACGCGGTCAATTTTGCGGCTCCGGACATACTCCCTGCTCTTCTGCGGCTTGACCACCGTCTGTGAGCACAGGCGCTCTATGAATGAGAAACGCATATCTGCAATGGCGGCCGCGCGGTCCATACCACGCTCCTCCTCCATCTGCAGAATTATATGTTCCATGGTCTCTTTCTCGTTCTGTGTAAGCTGCAGCTGTTCAAGCACTTGAGCATCACCCTCAGCCAACTTGCCGGCTGCGAATCGGGCCGGAATGCCCGCGCGCTCGGTATGGTCCTCAACCAGATGCATTATGCTGTGCAGGCAGCGGTGAACAGCGCCGCCGTGATCATCCTTTGTGCAGAAATCGGTCCTGGCAGGAACCTCCTGATACTCAGCAACATGAATGGCATGCTCCACCAACTCCTTGATACCCTCGCCCTTTGCGGCCGATATCGGAACCACCGGAATACCCAGTATGCGCTCCATCTCATTCACGCGAACCGAACCTCCGTTACCCGTAAGTTCATCCATCATATTGAGAGCCAGCACCATAGGCACGCCCAGTTCCATGAGCTGAACCGTCAGATACAGGTTACGCTCAATGTTTGTGGCATCGACTATATTGATAATGCAGTTAGGCTTCTGCTCAATGATAAACTGGCGCGAAACCGTCTCCTCCTGAGTGTAGGGCGACAGCGAATAAATGCCCGGCAGGTCCGTCACAAGTGTATTCGGATAGCCCTTTATCTGTCCGTCCTTTCGGTCCACCGTCACGCCCGGGAAATTACCCACATGCTGATTGGACCCCGTAAGCTGATTAAACAAGGTAGTCTTGCCGCAGTTCTGCTGACCGGCCAGCGCAAACCTCAACGTGGTACCCTTAGGCAGAGCATTCTCATGCGCAGGATCATGGTACTTACCTGCCTCACCCAAACCCGGATGCGAGTTATGCTCATGCAAAGTCAGATTGTACCCAAAATCAGTACCATTGGGGTCAGACCCCATTGGTATCATTTTTGAGGAATCGGTACCATTGGGGTCTGACCCCATTGGTATCATTTCTATCTTCGCTGCTTCTTCAAGACGCAGGGACAAGGTGTAGCCGCGCACCAGAAGCTCCATGGGATCGCCCATCGGCGCAAACTTAAGCAACTTAACCTCAACACCGGGCAGCAAACCCATATCCAGGAAATGCTGACGCAAAGCGCCCTCACCTCCAACTGCCTTAACCACAGCACTTTCACCAATCTTCAACTCACGTAAAGTCATACCCTTGCTAATTTTGCACGCAAAATTACTGCATAAAAACAACAGAGCCAATACTCATAAATGAGTAAAGGCTCCCAAAATAGTACCAAAGGGGTCTGACCCCAATGGTATCATTTTATTCCCACTCTATGGTGCCGGTGGGTTTCGGAGTGAGGTCGTACAGGACGCGGTTAACGCCCGGAACCTCGGTGATGATGCGCTGGGTGATGTGGTGCAGCAGCTTGTAGGGAATCTCCTCGATGGTTGCAGTCATTGCGTCGCGGGTGTTGACGGCGCGGATAATTACGGGCCAATCCCAAGAGCGCTTGTTATTCTTAACGCCGGTTGACTTGTAATCGGGAACGATGGTAAAGTACTGCCAAACCTTGCCCTCCAGACCGTTAGCGGCAAACTCCTCACGCAGGATTGCATCGCTCTCACGCAAAGCCTCCAGACGGTCACGGGTAATTGCGCCTGTGCAGCGTACGCCCAGACCCGGACCCGGGAACGGCTGGCGGTAAACCATGTTGTCGGGCAGACCCAACTCCTTACCAACCACGCGAACCTCGTCCTTAAAGAGCAGTTTGATAGGCTCAACCAACTCAAACTTCAAATCCTCAGGCAGACCGCCTACGTTGTGGTGACTCTTTACAGGACCGGACTCCACGATATCGGGATAAATGGTACCCTGGGCCAAAAATGAAATACCAGACAACTTCCTGGCCTCCTCCTCAAAAACACGGATAAATTCGGCGCCGATAATCTTACGCTTCTGCTCCGGATCGGCCACACCGGCCAGCTTATCCAGGAACCTGTCAACTGCATCGACATATATCAGATTCGCGTTCAGTTCGTCGCGGAACACCTTAACCACCTGCTCGGGCTCGCCCTTGCGCAGCAAACCGTGATTAACATGGACCGATACCAACTGCTTGCCGACCGCCTTAATCAGCAAAGCGGCTACAACCGATGAATCCACACCGCCGGACAGCGCCAGCAGCACCTTCTTGTCACCAATCTGAGCGCGAAGTTCCTTAATCTGCTCATCAATGAATTTCTTGGCCAGAGCCGGAGTCGTGATGCGCTCCATATCGGCCGGACGTACATTACCTTGTGTCATTATTTGGAATTTATTTGTAATAAGATATGGTTCGCTGATAATATTTTTCATGCGCCGAGGTCTCCTGGTGCATAAGAATCCAGTTGTTCTTGTTGTCATACTGGTACTGCGGATATCGGTCCACATCAACATCGACCGCCCCGTTATGCTTGGTCCGCTTCTCCACCAGATCATGGTTGGAGTTGTAATCGCACTCATAATAATCAATATCATGACCCGCAGACCCAGTGTAAGTATATTTCTCAACCACCATCTTGACAGGATTCTCCTGGAACTTATACTCGTCGTACTTGGTGGTCATCATATAAATCATACCGTTTGAGTAATAGAACGTGTTATTCACATATCCAATGCCCTTCTGCGGCAGCATCTTGCCACTGCTGTACTGATACTCAACCTTCATCGTATCGCAAAGAACCGGAACGCGCGTACCCAGACTATCCTTCCATCGGTCAACATAAATTACCAACTTATAATCCTCTGAGAACGTATAAACCCTATCATCGTGGTACTCGAATCCGCCATAAATCCAAGTCTTATGTGAGGCCGATAGATCCGGCACGATCCTACCCTCCATATCCTCGCTAAGCGGGTCCTGGTCCATCCAACCCTGAGCCGAATAAGGCACATACCTGCCCGTGTTCTCATACTCAAACTCCCAGGTACGTATCACGTTATCATTGAAATCCTTCACCGTACACGACAGCTTATGATTGTAACTGTCATACTGATACTGCCGAAAAGCCGTCCTGACATCATTCTCAATGGTCGTCTCCCGCAGAACATTACCCCGGATATCAAAGAAATACCCCGTCTGGCTGCCCGGATGCCAGCTGTCCGATACCGTCATCGAATCCACCTTGCCGTGCAGACCCGCCCGTTGCAGCGCGGTCCTGTCCCAGTACATAACCTCGACCCACTCTTCGGCCGCGCCCTGAACAACCCAGTAAATCTTTGTCAGCGGGCCCGATACAACCGCCAGCAGAGCCTTACGCTGAACCGTCGACGGGTTCTCCTGCACAAAAATGCGGATAGTATCAGTACCCTTGCGGCCCTGGTACTTAGAAATGGTGCACCACCCCTCGCCGTCCGACAGAGTAGCCTCCCAATCGGCCGTACTCACAATAACAAGATTAGTGGAATCGGCCGTATTATTCAAAACGCGTACTCTGGTGGAGTCAATCACAGTGATTTTCTCACCTTCGTCAATCAAAACCTCGTGGTTCAACAGGTCACAACCGGTCATAACCATCCCGATTACGGCCGATGCCAACACGGCTGCCAAAACAGATATCCTCATATAAGCATCAATAGGTTCGTTCTTACAAATTTATATATTTTTATAACAACATGAAAAGCCCAATTGGCACAATAAGTTAACTTTGTGCAGTTTTTTGAAAAACAATAGCCATATAATATGAAATACTACATCCTTTTTGGCCCTCCCGGGGCAGGTAAAGGCACACAGGCAGGTGCCATTTCAGAAAAATACAACCTTAAGCACATCAGCACCGGCGAGATGCTGCGCAGTGAGATAGCCGCAGGCACAGAACTCGGCAAGCAGGCCAAGGAACTCATCGATGCCGGCAACCTGGTACCCGACAGCGTGGTCGAGGGCATGATTGAGAGCACATTCAACAACAACAAGGACGTAGCAGGATTCCTGCTTGACGGATTCCCCCGCACCCTTGGCCAGGCAGTCGACCTGGACGAGATGCTGGCCCGCCGCGGCGAGAAAGTGAACGCCGTAATCTCCATCATGATCAAGGACGACACCATCAAGGAGCGCATCAAACACCGCGCCGAGATTGAAGGCCGTGCCGATGACGCCAATGAGGAGACCATCAACAACCGCATCAAAACCTACCACAAGCAGA
>JAEEGG010022350.1_pt1 | contig 12460 bp, 8 predicted proteins | sample 9134161 | NCBI WGS metagenome assembly JAEEGG01 (sample SAMN16246543, study PRJNA631951) | gut metagenome | biome: gut microbiome; feature: rumen; material: CR-attached | host: Bos | place: Iran: Karaj | collected 2018-10
GGCGACCGTCGTAAGGCCATGCTCGAGGATATCGCAACGCTGACTGGCGGTGTGGTGATCAGCGAGGAAAAGGGTCTGAAGTTGGAGCAGGCTACGCTCGAGATGCTGGGTACTTGTGACAAGGTGACGGTGTCGAAGGACAACACCACCATCGTGAACGGTGCCGGTGAGAAGCAGGCCATCCAGGATCGTATCGCACAGATCAAGAAGGAGATTGAGATTACCACCTCTTCTTATGATAAGGAGAAGCTGCAGGAGCGTCTGGCTAAGTTGGCCGGTGGCGTGGCAGTGCTCTATGTCGGTGCTAATTCTGAGGTAGAGATGAAGGAGAAGAAAGATCGCGTTGACGATGCCCTCTGCGCTACCCGTGCCGCTATCGAGGAAGGTGTCGTGGCTGGTGGTGGTACCACTTATATCCGTGCTCAGGAGGCTTTGGCTAGCCTGAAGGGTGACAATGCCGACGAGCAGACAGGTATTAACATCATCTGCCGTGCCATTGAGGAGCCGCTGCGCCAGATTGCCGTCAACGGTGGTCAGGAGGGTGCAGTCGTTGTCCAGAAGGTTCGCGAGGGTAAGGGCGACTACGGTTTCAATGCCCGTACCGACGAATATGAGGACCTGCGCGAGGCTGGTGTCATCGATCCTGCCAAGGTGGCCCGTGTGGCTCTGGAGAATGCCGCTTCTATCGCCGGCATGTTCCTGACTACTGAGTGCCTGATCGTCGACAAGCCTGAGAAGGAACCCGCCATGCCGATGGGTGGTGCCCCGGGCATGGGTGGCATGATGTAATTTGCTAAGCAAACATATCAAATTGAGGGATGGATCCAACAATCCATCCCTTTTTTATGGTATTTTGCTCGCACACAATGCAATTTGTTCAAAAAATACTTGGTGGCGATATGAATTCATTGTACCTTTGCACCAAAATTTTTTGATTTGTTTTAGTAGATTAGTTTTTAAGTAGTTTGTTTTTTGGAACCGGGTGTCGGGAGACAGCCGGTTTTTTAATTAATCATAATTCTTCATTCTTCATTCTTAATTCTTAATTTATTATCGTAATTTTGCAGTCGATATGCAGAAACTCATAGAACTCTACAAGCAGTGGAAAGGTGCTGAGCCCGCTAACGTGAGCCAGATACCCGGTGGCGGCAGCAACAGAACCTACTTCAGACTGACGGATCATAATGGCCAGTCTGTTGTCGGTGTCATTGGCACGAGCCGTGATGAAGACCATGCCTTCATCTATCTGACCGAGCACTTCTGTCGCCGACAGTTGCCTGTGCCGCAAATCCTCGCCGCCAGTGATGACCAGCTACGTTATCTGCAGACGGACCTTGGTTCACTCTCTCTCTTCGATGCCGTTAAAGGTGGACGGGAGGCAGGAGGGCGCTATACCCTGAAGGAACAGGAGTTGTTGAAGCGTACCATCCGTGAGTTGCCGAACATCCAGATCCGTGGCGCCCGTGAACTTGACTTCACGAACTGTTATCCACAGGCGGAGTTCAATCAAGACAGTGTGCTCTTCGACCTGAATTATTTCAAGTACTGTTTCCTGAAAGCCACCGAGCTTGATTTTCACGAGCTGAAACTCGAAGCCGACTTCAGGCTCTTTGCCAAAGACCTGACGGCAGAGACGGCCGATGCCTTCCTCTATCGTGACTTTCAGGCGCGTAACGTCATGCTCGACCACGACGGCAATCCTTACTTTATTGACTATCAGGGTGGTCGTAAGGGCCCCTACTATTATGACCTGGCCTCGTTCCTCTGGCAGGCTTCTGCGAAGTATCCGCATAAGCTGCGCCGTGAGCTGGTCTACGAGTACTATAACTCGCTGAAGAATTATGTCGAGGTGCCGCCTGCCCGTCATTTCGTGAACAGACTCTCCTTGTTTGTACTCTTCCGTACGCTGCAGGTGCTGGGTGCCTATGGTTTCCGTGGCTATTTCGAACAGAAGAAACACTTCATCGAGTCTATTCCGCCAGCCATTCAGAACTTGCGGGAACTGATTTCCCCTCCTAAGTTAGGAGGGGCTAGGGGAGGTCTGAACAAGGCTTCTTCAGACCCCCAACCCCCTAACTTAGGGGGCTTTAGCTTCCACTACCCTCACTTGATGGATGTGCTTAAACGTCTCACCGAACTGCCACAGTTCCAGCAGATAGAGACGATTGCCAGTCGTGCCGACGGTTACAAGACAACCGACTTGAATCCTTACAAGGCCCATCCGCAGGACGGTCCGGCTACGTTCTCGAAGTACGATTCCCAAGGTCCGTTGGTGGTGAGGGTTTACAGCTTCTCCTACCGTGAGGGTATCCCAGAGGATGAGAGTGGCAATGGTGGTGGTTATGTGTTTGACTGTCGAAGTACCCATAACCCTGGCCGTTATGAGCCCTACAAACAGCTGACAGGTCTCGATGAACCGGTTATCCGTTTCTTGGAGGATGACGGAGAAATCCTGACCTTCCTCGACTCGGTCTATAAACTTGCCGATGCCCACGTTCGCCGATATATCCAGCGTGGCTTCACCTCGCTGATGTTCTCCTTCGGCTGTACGGGTGGTCAGCATCGTTCCGTCTACTCTGCCCAGCATCTGGCTGAGCACATCCACGAGAAGTTTGGCATCAAGGTGCGCATCTGTCATCGGGAGCAGGGTATCACTCAGACGCTGGAGAAAAAGTAAAATGGTAAAAAGGTAAAACCATTAATACGTAAGTGATATGAAGAAGATTCATTTATTGATCGTCTGCGGAGCCTTCGCTATGTTGCTGGCCTCGTGTTCGACGAAGCAGAGTGCCATCAATCAGTTGGAAAACTTCTCCACCGAACTGCGCGACCATAGTCGCTATTATGATGTCCAGGACTGGGAGAGAGCCGGTAAGAAGTTCGTGGATATCACGAAGACGGTAAAGAAGTATGAGTTGAAGTACACCCCAGAGGAACTGGCCCGTATCGGACGGTTGGAAGGTGAGTGTGCCGGCTATATGGCCCGTGGCGCCAAGGAGAACATCACCGACCGCTTGAACGGTTTTATCAATGAGCTGAAGGGTATCCTTCAGGGCGTGACCGATGCGTTCGGAGGATGGTAATAATTTGAGGTGAGAAGTTAGAGGTGATGAAGCAAGCCATGATCTTTGCTGCAGGTCTGGGAACCAGACTGAAGCCGCTGACCGACACGATGCCGAAGGCACTTGTCAGGGTGGGGGGACAGCCTCTGCTGTGGCATGTCATCCAGAAACTGAAGGCGGCTGGCTATGAGCGGATCGTGGTGAATGTGCATCATTTCGCTGATCAGATTGTTGACTATCTCAAGGCAAATGAGAACTTTGGCCTCGATATCCGCATCTCCGACGAGACCAGCGGCCTACTGGAGACAGGTGGAGGTATTAAGAAGGCACTACCGCTGTTCGACCCTTCGGAACCCATCCTCATTCATAATGTCGATATTCTGAGTAATGTGGGACTCATGGGGACAGGTCCGATGAGTCTTGGTCAGGACTCAGCCGGACCTGTCCCCGTGAGTCCTCCCGATGCACTGTTGCTCGTCAGTCGTAGAAAGACGAAACGCTATTTGCTCTTCGATGATGAAATGATTCTCGACGGCTGGACGAATATCGAAACGGGTGAGGTGCGTAGCCCTTACAAGGGCCTTGATCCTTCAGACTGCAAGCAGTTAGCTTTCAGCGGTATCCACATGATATACCCTCGTGTCTATCCTCTCTTCGACCAGATGCCTGAGCGTTTTGGTATCATTGACTTCTATCTGAAGTTCTGTCATCAGTGTGCCTTTCTCGGCTATGAGCAGAAGGATCTGCAACTTCTTGATGTCGGTAAGCTTAATAGCTTAGAACTGGCAGAGGCATTTATTAAGGATAATAAGTAAATCGAAATATATTATATGCAACAAAAAATAATTATTCTGGATTTCGGTTCACAGACCACGCAGCTTATTGGCCGTCGTGTCCGTGAACTCGATACGTTCTGTGAGATCTTGCCCTACAACAAGTTCCCGAAGGATGATCCCTCGGTGATTGGCGTAATCCTGAGCGGTTCACCGTACTCGGTTCACGACCCCGAAGCCTTCAAGGTGGACTTGAGTCAGTTTGTGGGCAGAATCCCCGTACTTGGCATCTGTTATGGTGCGCAGTTCATCAGTCACACTTTGGGCGGTAAGGTCGAGAAGGCCGACAGCCGTGAGTACGGACGGGCTAATCTGGAGACCATCAATCTCTATAATCCCCTCTTCAAGGGCTTCGATAGAGGTTCCCAGGTTTGGATGTCCCATGGTGATACCATCACCGCCATACCCGATGACTTCGAGGTGATAGGTTCGACCAAGGATGTGAGGAATGCCGCCTTTGCTTCCACCAAACAGCCTATTTGGGCCGTGCAGTTCCACCCTGAGGTGTTCCATACGCTGCAGGGTTCGTTGCTCCTGAAGAATTTCGTGGTCGATATCTGCGGCTCCCGTCAGGAGTGGAGTGCCGCCTCGTTTGTTGATTCGACGGTGGCAGAGTTGAAGCAGCAGTTAGGCAATGACCGCGTGATTCTTGGCCTCTCTGGTGGCGTCGACTCCTCAGTAGCAGCCGTCTTGCTGAACCGTGCCATTGGCGACCGCCTCACTTGTATCTTCGTCGACCACGGCATGCTCCGCAAGAACGAGTTCCGCCAGGTCATGAAAGATTACGAGGTGTTGGGTCTGAACGTGATAGGTGTCGATGCCAGCGAGAAGTTCTTTGCCGATTTGGCAGGGGTTGATGATCCCGAGCAGAAGCGTAAGATCATCGGCCGCGACTTTGTCGAGGTGTTCAATGCCGAGGCAAAGAAGATCACCGATGCCAAATGGCTGGCGCAGGGTACGATCTATCCAGACCGTATCGAGAGCCTGAACATCACGGGCAAGGTCATCAAGAGCCACCATAACGTGGGCGGACTGCCGAAGGAGATGAACCTCCAACTTTGTGAGCCGCTGAAGTGGTTGTTCAAGGATGAGGTACGTCGCGTAGGCCGTCAGCTGGGCATGCCTGAGCATCTCATCACCCGCCATCCCTTCCCAGGGCCGGGCCTTGCCGTCCGTATCCTAGGTGACATTACCCCCGAGAAGGTTCGTATCCTTCAGGATGCCGATGACATATATATCAGGGGTTTGCGCGACTACAAGGTGAAGCTCTCCGGCGAGGAGGCCCGTAAGGTCCTGGCCGCCGGTGTGCCCGCTGATATGAAGGACGGCACCATCGAGGTATCCCTCTACGATCAGATCTGGCAGGCTGGCGTCATCCTGCTGAGCACCGTACGTTCGGTCGGTGTGATGGGCGATGAACGCACCTATGAGCATCCTGTTGCCCTGCGTGCCGTCACCTCTACCGATGCGATGACTGCCGACTGGGCTCATCTGCCCTACGACTTCATGGCGAAGGTGTCTAACGAGATCATCAACAAGGTCCGTGGCGTCAACCGCGTCTGCTACGACATCTCATCCAAACCACCTGCAACGATCGAATGGGAGTAGTCTCCTTATATATATATAAATAAGGTGTAACCTTTATGAGTTTAGCCGAGGGAATGTTTCTCTCGGCTAAATTCATGTAAAGAATGTTAATTTTTATTTTTAATCCACGCGATTCGCTGACTTGTAATATAAAATGAAAATGGCATTTGTTCGTTTTAAAGAATAATTGTAATTTTGCCACTCAAAGAAAGGTAGCTAGTTAATCAACCATAAACCGCAAAGGAGCCTGAATCGAATTATCAAGGCTGTATTTTCATATATTACAACTAATTTTAATTAATCATTTATGTACAACTATTCAAAATTCCTTTCCGCAATCTGTGCGTGTATGCTGTTGTGTGGAGCTTCCATGCCAACGGAAGCCAGCGCCAGTGAGGCCATTGAGCAGGCAAAAGCTACCGTACAGGTGAAGGGCGTTGTCCTCGACACCAGTGATCAGCCGATCATCGGGGCAAGCGTCATTGAAACAGGTACCAAGAGTAATGGAACGTTGACGGGAGCTGACGGCTCATTCGCCATCACCATCACTCCGGGTGCAAGTCTGAAAATCTCTTATGTCGGTTACAAGACCGTTACAGTGAAGCCAACGGCAGGCAAGACCATTGAAGTGGTCCTTGAAGAAGATGCCGAGGTGCTGAACGATGTGGTGGTGGTAGGTTATGGTACCCAGCGCAAGAAGTTGGTGACAGGTGCTACTGTCCACGTGACTTCTGAGAAGATTGCCGAGTTGAATGCGGTCGATGCCTTCGGTGCCCTTCAGAGTCAGACCACCGGTATGAACATCGTGATGAACTCCGGTCAGCCGGGTGAAAGCTATAAGGTGGTGATCCGTGGTATGGGTACCGCCGGATCTAACTCGCCGCTGTACGTTGTCGACGGTGTGCCAGGAGGAAACATCACCGACCTGTCGCCTAACGATATCGAGAGCATCGACGTGCTGAAGGATGCTGCATCGAGTGCCATCTATGGTGCCCGTGCCTCTAACGGTGTGATCCTCGTGACGACGAAGAAGGGTAAGGCTGGTAAGGTACAGGTAACCTTCGACGGTTACTTAGGCTGGCAGAACCCGAACACCAATGATGTGACGCCATTGAATGCCAAACAGTATATGGAGATCAACGATAAGGCTTACGAGATTCAGGGTGTGGCCACCTATGATTGGCCGACGCTGATTCCGAAGCAGTATGCCCAGATTATGAGCGGCAAGTGGAATGGTACCAACTGGCTGGATGAGACCACCATCGATAATGCACCGATGCACAATGCCTCGCTGAATATCACTGGCGGTAGCGATATCTCCCGTTTCTCGCTTGGTTTCAGTAAGTATCACCAGACAGGTACCATCGGCTATCCAGCTGATCCGAAATACGACCGCTATACAGTCCGTTTGAACTCCGATTACTCGCTGATCCGTAAGAAGGGAAAGGACATCCTGAAGATTGGTGAGAACATCAACTTCTCGGCTACCGACAAACGAGGTGTCTCCATTGGCGGTATCTATGGTAACAGCATCCGCAATCTGCTGGCCAAGACACCATTGCTGCCTGCCTATAACGAGCAGGGTGGGTTCTATGAGTATGCTGACATCGTGGCCGACGGTTGGGACTTCAGTGCCGATGTCGACAACCCGCTGGCAGCAATGAAGTATGACGAGGGCTATGGCTATAATAAGGGTTGGCGTCTGCAGTCGAACATCTTCCTGGAGTTTATGCCCATCGAAGGTCTGACCTACCGTGCCAGTGCCGGTTGGTTATATCGTCATCGTGAGAGCCGCAGCTACAAGCCCGTCTATGAGCTGAGCACCAAGAAGTCGAACCCCAACGACGATGTCAGTCAGAGTCAGTCGTATAATATCCGCTGGTCGTTGGAGAATACACTGAACTATGTGAAGTCGTTTGGCAACCATAACGTTGACGTGCTCTTAGGACAGTCTGTGGAGAAGTGGGGCTATGGTAACGGTGTCAGTGTGACCAACTCTAACTCGCTCTTCCCGGGATCGTTCGACCATGCTTACATTGTCAATGCCAATGTGGTGGATCCTGCCTATACCTCCATTGGTGGCAGTCCTGAGGCAGAGGGTGCCCTGTCATCGTTCTTTGGACGTGTCAACTATAACTACGCAGAGACCTATCTGCTGTCGCTCGTACTCCGTGCCGATGGCTCATCTAACTTCGCCCGTGGCAAGCGCTGGGGTTATTTCCCCTCTGTTTCTGCAGGTTGGGTGATTACCAACGAGAAGTTCATGGAGAAGACTCATAGCTGGCTCGATTTCCTGAAGTTGCGTGCCAGCTGGGGACAGAATGGTAACTGTAACATCTCCAGCTTCCAGTATGTGGGAACCATCGCCTTCGACGATCCCTACTATTTCGACAACAAGGATAACCCCGGTATCGGTGCCTATCCCAACATCCTGCCCAATGAGGATGTGAAGTGGGAGACCTCCGAGCAGCTCGACTTAGGCTTCGACGCCCGGTTCCTGAACAACCGTCTGGGCTTCAGTTTCGACTGGTATAACAAGAAGACCAAGGACTGGCTGGTGCGTGCCCCGATGTTGCTCTCCTATGGTACAGGTGCTCCGTATATCAACGGTGGTGACATTGAGAACAAGGGTTATGAGATCCAGCTGACCTGGAACGACAGAATCGGTAAGGACTTCGTCTATGGAGTCACATTCAACTTCTCGCACAACAAGAACGAGGTGACTCGTCTGGCCAACTCCGAGGGTGTCATCCACGGCGGATCGAACGCCATCGCCCAGAATACTGCCGAGCTCTATCGCTTGGAGGTGGGTTATCCTATCGGTTACTTCTGGGGCTACGAGATGGAAGGCATCATCCAGAACGAGCAGGATTTGCAGGACTACCTCAACCGTAACTGCGGTGGTGACAAGAAAAACTCGTTACAGGGAGAGTCGTTGCAGCCCGGTGACGTGAAGTTCGTTGACTATAATGGCAATGGTAAGATCGACAAGGGTGATGCCGACAAGACGATGATTGGTGACCCGAATCCCGACTGTACCATGGGCCTGAACATCAATCTCTCATGGCGTGGTTTCGACTTTGGTCTCAATGGCTATGGCTCCTTCGGACAACAGGTAGCCAAGAGCTATCGTCAGTTCTCTGACCATCCCGATGACAACTACTGCACCGACGTCTATACCAAGTACTGGACGGGCGAAGGTTCCACCAACGAGTATCCGCGATTCTCTGATGGTAAAAACGCTAATATGTCTGAGATCTCACGGGTATGGATTGAGGATGCCGACTTCTTCAAGATCTCCCGCATCTCTTTCGGCTATGACTTCAAGAAGCTCTATTCAAAGCTTCCCGTGCAGAAGTGTCGTCTCTATATCTCTCTCAGCAACTTCTTCTGCTTCACCGGCTACTCTGGTATGGATCCTGAGGTGGGCTTTGGCAATGGCACAAGCTGGGCTTCCGGTATTGACTGCGGTTACTACCCGTCTTCACGTGCTTTCCAGGTCGGTGCGAATATCAACTTTTAATCATTAAACATTATGAAGGTTATGAAAACTATATATCAGTTTATCTGCGTCATCAGCATAATCTGCGGTTTATGTGCCTGTGACGACTTCCTCGATACAGAGAACCTGACGATGAAGGATACCTCCAACTTCCCCATTAACGAGACCGATGCCATTCAGATGGTGAACGGTATCTACTCTGTGATGAACCGCAATCTGGCAGACCCGGAGGAGGATCCCTTCTTTATCTTTGATATCGCTTCTGACGACCGCTTGGGCGGTGGTAGCCAGAGTAACATTGGTGCACAAGGCGTGGACCGCCTGATGAACGCCTATGTCGACTGGATGAAGCCTCTCTGGCAACAGCGTTATGCTGGTATCAACCGTGCCAATAATGCTATTGAATCCATTGATAAAGTGACGGGTTGGAGTTCTGAGAGCAAGAAGGACCAACTGCTCTGCGAGATTTACTTCCTTCGTGCCTGGTACTACTTCAACCTGGCCCAGGTGTTCAATGGTGTGCCTCTCGTTACAAAGACAGACCCGCAGAACCTGCCGAGGTCTTCTGCCGATGACGTCTATGCTCAGATCGCTTCCGATCTGAAGAAGGCCATCGAAGTGGGACCTTCTGTCAAATATCCGGAATTTGGCGAAGGTCGTGTCTCTAAGTGGGCTGCCGAAGGTATGATGGCCCGTGTGTGGCTGTTCTATACAGGTTTCTATGGCAAGTCAGAACTGCCCCTTGCTGAAGGCGGCAGCATTTCAAAGGCTCAGGTGGCATCATGGTTGGAAGACTGCATCCAGAACAGTGGCTTTGGCCTTGTCTCCGACCAGCGTAACCTCTGGCCATACACCAATCCTTATACCGGTAAGGACTATCAGTATGATATCGATAACGGTCTGAACTGGGAGACGGATGAGAATAAGGAGAGCATGTTTGCCATCAAGATGTCGAACAAGCCGGGCTGGAGTGCCGACGCTCAGTTGCGCCATAACCGTATCGTGGAGTTCTACGGTCTGCGTAAGACTACAGCCGATTGCTTCCCCTTCTCTGTGCAAGGCTATAGCAACGGCCCTGTGTGTGAGAAACTGTGGACGGATTGGGCAGAGGATCCCGACTATGCCGGTGACTATCGTCGAGTAGGTTCCATCTGTGACCGAGCCGTTGAGATCCCCAACTATCCGGGTGATAAGGCCAAGGAGGTGGAGAACACCAATCTGTTGGCCAAGAAGTATATCGGCTGTGAAGCTATCGACCCGGAAACCGGTCAGCGCATGCTCAGCTATGGTTACTTCTATGGTAGTGAGAACAACCGTCAGACCGGTCTGACTCAGTCTATCGTTTGGCTCCGTTTTGCTGATGTGCTCTTGATGCACGCCGAGCTGACAGACGGTAAAGCCATCTATAACGGCAAGGATGGTCTCAATGCCGTCCGTGAACGTGCTAAACTCCCTGACATCCCCTACAGTCTGGAGAATCTGAAGAAGGAACGTCGTTATGAACTCTGCTTCGAGGCTCTGCGTTGGAACGACTTGCGCCGTTGGGGCGATGTCCAGGAGAAAGTGAAGAATCAGGTTGGCAACCATATCTTGAATCAGGGTATTGAAGGTGAGTATGCCTTTACCAACGACTTCATGCAGCGTTACAAAGATACCGGTGGCGGTTTCTTTAAGATTCCAGAGGATCAGGTGACACTGTCAGAAGGTGTCTTGGAACAGAATCCCGGATGGGGTGATGGAACCAACTGGGCTAAGGGCGACCTGCCTTACAAGTTCAAGTAATATCTCTTTAAGAGCTCGCCCTTAGGCGGGCTCTTTTTTATGTTTAGGGATTTTCCCTTGAAGAGTAGGGGAAAACCTTTTCATTTGTTGAGAGAAAGACCTACCTTTGCATCGTGAACTAAATACTTTGACGCTTATGAAAAGAATAATGATTGCCTTGATGAGTTTCATGCTCACGATGCCTGCCTTCGCCCAGTATGGCAGACCTCACTATTATAGCCGTCCGCCAGTTGCGTATCGTCCGTCAACTGTGCATAGTCCTCGTCCCAGCTATACCGACATTTACTATGGTATGCGAATAGGTGCAGCCTTCGCGACGGTAAACTCTGACGACCGCTACCTCGACGGCGGCTCGGCTAAGACAGGCCTCGATGTCGGTTTCGTGGCAGGTTTCCAAGTGGCATATCGCTCACCTGTGTATTTCGAGACGGGACTCTCTTATATTGAAAAAGGTGGAAAAGGGAACTACGATGGCACGAAATTCACGTACAGCCTCGACTATTTGGAGGTGCCGCTGGTGATGAAGTATATGATCGACATAGACCGTTCGTTCAGTATTCAGCCGTATGTCGGTGGTTACCTGGCCTTAGGCGTTGCGGGAAAGATCAAAGACTTCGGCCATCGACAGGCTTACAGCTCCTTCGACTCTAAAGAGGGGTTCCAGTGTTTCGACGGTGGTATCAGGCTCGGTTGTGGACTCCAGTATGACTTTATCTATGCGGAGTTAGGCTATGACATCGGACTGGCGAACATCTCGCACGACTATTTCGACACTTCACGTACTGGTGCTCTTTTTGCCACAGTCGGTTTTAATTTCTAACCTGTCGGATGGACTAAACGAAAATAGGGGCGGCACAATATGCCGCCCCTATAATATAATAAGGTGTAGCTTACTTGTTCTTCAGCAGATCGCGAATCTCGGCGAGCAACTCCTCCTGTGTCGGACCCTTGGGAGCCTCAGGCTCTGCGGGAGCGGGCTCTTCCTTCTTGCGGTTCAACTTGTTCATGCCTTTAATCATCAAGAAGATACAGAAGGCAACGATCAGGAAGTCGATAATGTTCTGAATGAACTGTCCGTAGGCGAACACAGCATCGCCGGCCTCTTTTGCAGCAGCCAGTGTCTTGGCATTGCCACCGCTGAGGTTTACGAACAGGTCAACGAAACTGACTCCACCAGTCAGCTTGCCGATGAGCGGCATGAGCACATCGTCGACGAGTGAGCTGACGATTTTACCGAAGGCACCGCCGATGATCACACCGACTGCCATGTCCATTACGTTGCCCTTCATGGCAAACTCTTTGAATTCTTTAATAAATCCCATAATCTTTTAGTTTTAATGTTAATATTTGATGGTGAATTGTAATCTTCGTTTTGCAATCTCAGACTTGTCAACTCCGATTTAGATTCTTTTCACTTTTTACTTTTAACTTTTCACTTTAATTTAGTATGAAACTGGGTGCAAATATAAGAATTATTTTGTAACTTTGCATCCGAAAAAGGAAAAAAATGCTGAAAAGGCAAGAAAATTGAATATTTTTTAGGTATAACCCATTTAAATAACAAAAGAAAATGACAAAAGTAGCTATTAACGGCTTTGGCCGTATTGGTCGCCTCGCTTTCCGTCAGATGTTCGAGGCTGAAGGTTATGAAGTAGTAGCAATCAACGATTTGACAAGCCCGAAGATGCTTGCTC